>Ga0315906_10002942_pt1 | contig 23036 bp, 47 predicted proteins | sample LakEriMetagenome_4_FD_203526 | JGI IMG/M metagenome (GOLD analysis project Ga0315906, IMG submission 203526) | Freshwater fungal communities from buoy surface, Lake Erie, Ohio, United States - Buoy 2 MA122 | ecosystem: Environmental > Aquatic > Freshwater > Lake > Lake biofilm | place: USA...
TTGGTCTCCACGCAAATCATCTTTGTTCCCATAAGATCAAAGTCCATTTGAACCATTACGTCATAGTCCAAGCCTTCAATGTCTATGCTTACAAAGTCAAATGTCTTAATAGGACTTTCAGACAACAACCTCTCAACCGTCCACACCTCTACTTGCTTCTTAGAAAAACTTTCCTTTGTCCACTTCTTCGTCTCTCCTTCTTTCAACGAAGACAAAAGCCCGTGGTCTCCCTTCCCCAAATGCTCTCCACTTTCCCAAAAGTCAAATACACCATTCTCCTTTCCAATAGCCACGTTATACCCGTGAGTGTTAGAGTGAACAAGCATAATAGACAAAAGTTCCTTAAAACACCTTTCAGAAGGTTCTACGTACACCCCGCCCCACCCGCGACGAAACAGTTCGCAAGTATTGGACAGCGTCACCCCGTCGTTGGCCCCGATGTCCAAAAAGTTTCCTACGTAATCCCCAAAGAAATTTACGATATGTACCTGCTCGTCGTTTTGGCTGTATATCTTCATAACCCAAAGTTGTTTTTCTTTCTCCTCTCGTATGTAGCTTCGTCTATTCGGTAGAAACTTTCTGTCTTCTCTAGCAAAGCATCGCCTTTTACCCCTTCTACGTGCGCTGGATGAATATGCTTTACAATGATAGTATCATCGCCCATGTAGACGTATTTTCCTAGCATTTCGGCTACGTCTTTTTGTTCGTTGTCACAGAATAGGCTTATGTACTCAGGATTGTAAAGATACCCGAAACGTTCAAAGTATTTCCGGCCCTGAATGTTCAATGCCATAAGTCTTTTCCCATACGGCCCGTCTTTGAAGTGTACACAACCGTCAAAGTCCGGGAAGTATTTCGCAAATGCCGCCCGAATGATGTTGTCAAACCCGTGCTTGACAAAGTGCATATCATCGCTCATTACCACGCAAATATCCCACGGATAAACTATGCGCCCCATATCGCGGTTAATTGCGTCTATTTTTCCCGCGCTGCGCCCAACAATGTACTCCGTAAACGGATTGCGGTCTAATGCCTCTAAAACTTGCGGGGTATTCATGGTCTCATCGTCCTCGTCAATGGTGACGTGAACCAAAAAATCAGAGGAGACAGAAAGTGATTCTATCTCCTCTAGTCTATCAAAGAACTTCTTTGGCCGCGACCGCGTGGCAAACTTGTAAAGTATCTTCATGTCTTTAATGTCGTTCTTCCGTTTCCTGTGTGGATGAAGTAAGTGTCTGGAAGCAGGTATGCGCCTAATTGTTCAACACCAAAAGTTGTAGGTATATACATACCTCCTATTTTTTTTTCGGCCTCCCACGGTTTCTTTTCATCCCACGTTACAAAATCAGAATACCTTGCGTCTAAGTTTTTATGAAGAGTAGGCGCATAACACCACCCCGACCATCCGTTCCACTCCTTTAACCACCCATCGGTATTCGGATGCCCATTCATAGCCCTCGGATTTCTCCCGCGACCAATTACGCAAACAGCACCTAATTCCATAGCTTTTATCGCTTCGGGAATAAAACCTTCCTTCATGCACTTCCAATCGTCCTCCAAATGCAAATAATAATCAGTCCTTACGTGCTTTCTTAGGAAGTCTATTGCCGCCACTTGGCCTATGTTCTCAGAACCTCTCGTAATTTTTACGCTCGGAATGCCCGAATACATATCAACCAAAGAATAAAAGTCTTTGAGCATATCTTTGGTCATTACCCCGTAGTCGTCGTAAACAAAGATGTTATTTAAGTGTTTGGAGTTAAACCTCAAAAGAGAATCTAAAGTATCTTCCAACAAATCGAATCTCCCACAGGATGTTATGATGCAGTCTACTTTCATTCTACGGCTGTGATAATTCTGCTTTGAAATCTTACTAGGTCATTGCCGGAATTTAGGCTGCTATCTAGCGGTACACAAAACTGATTTTTCATGTAAACCACGTTACCAACTTCCAAGTCCGTTTCAGACCACAAAGGCGAAACATATTTTGGTTTACTCTTAGGAACCGCCACAATCTCCACCCGACTATATCCCGTGTCGGGAAGATGAATAGCACCTACTTTCAACTCGTTGTCTAATTTGCGGCCAATGTAGTTCCCGTTCAATGGTATCAACTGTTCCCCGCGCTTGGCGCAAAAGAGGGCTTGAGATGGTAAAATTAGATACTTACACTCTCCAACTTCCACAACCCTTATGTTCTCTCTCCCCGCGTCCTTCTGCTCTTTTGTGTAGTACCAATCCCACCATACCTCGTCGCCCTCCTCAGCGTCAATTTCACTCCAAAAGTCCCATCCGTCCGTCAACATCGTCTTCTCAGGCTTCTTTACAAATACCCCGTGGCGCACCGTCTGTAAACTTGCGTGGTCACTTGGGTCGTCAGCCTTTTCCCTTTTAGCCTTGCCTATTGCCGCCAAAAGTTCCCGCTGCAAAGCCCTCTTCTCTTCCGTTTCTCTCGTCATAGAGGCTATCTTTCTGCGTAATTCCCGCGCATAAGCCTCGTCAATGTGAGAAGTATATTCCTTGTGGTCGGTTACGATTTTAAGCGTACCGCCATTGAAGTTAACCTCGTCATTTACGTAACGGTCAAAACTTACCATGCAGTCATTACGGATAAGCCGCAAAGAAGATATGTCAACGTCTAAAATCATTTTACGCTCATTCTCGGTTTGTTCCTCGGATTCTTTTTTACTGGACGTTCCTTGCGGTTGTCATGGCCGCGTTTTTTCTCCAAGCCCTTTACCCGCTGAGTCAGAATGCGGACTTGTTCTTTCAGCTTGTCGTTTTCATCTATCCGATCAATAGACTTGAACAAAGAAATATTCATTCGTTTCAAAACAAAATTCAGAAACTCTTCTTCACTGAGATCAAGTTCTTCCCCGTCGTCAAAAGACGCTAAGTATCTCTTTGACCCAAAAATACCCCTTTGGATAATTACTTCCATGTTAAATCAATTTAATATTGGATTCTTCCGCAAGGTCAGCAAGCGAACCATCACGGGTTACAAAGTTGTAAATCTCATCAGCATACTCAATCAGCTTTTTTGCACTTGCGGGTTCGCCAATCATGCCGATTAGCCTCATGGCCGTTTCAATGCTTTGAGTCCTCATGTTTCTCTTGGCTGTCACCTCGTTCATGTACGCTCCGACCATCTTCGCGTCCTTTTCCATTTTCTTTGAGAGAATTTCTCTTTGATGCACGTTCATAATATCCCTGTTTATTTATTTGTTTCCACGTTCTTTTCACTTCTCCATGCGCGTATTTCCTTAAAAACAAGTCAAGCAAAAACGCCATATTTTTTCCCGCCTTGCGGCCAACCTTTGTAAACTTCGAGAAGTATCGTATGTTCTTCTCAATGGTTATCGCGTTGTCAAAAAACTCAATCGTCTCTTTATCCTTCGCCATCGCTAACGCCCTACGCCTTTCTACGTGCAGGTCGCTTCTTACTGCGTAATATTCGTAAATCCTTATTATTGACGAGTAGTCTTCGTCCGTCCTTACATATTTTAATTGCCTTCCCTTCACTTGCTGCCATCATATATGCACTCAACTTTCTTTGTTTCCACAATGTCGAGCTCCCGCGCTCGGCCTGTGACTTGTACTTTAAAACAATGTGCCACAGCTTATCTACAAACTCCCGATCAATATCCTTGTCTCCGCGCCTTACCTTCCTCCACTTGTCTATCAAAATTGGGTTGTAGACCGTTATCACCCGCGTCAGGGGTACGTCCCATTCTTCACAAAAGCGAAGAAAAACAGCAAGGTAAGTGTAAACATTCAAAGGTAAACAAATAAAACGTGACCCTCCCGAACACTAAAAACGTCTTCGAGAAAATCTACTTTGTCCCACTTCTTCATGCACCGAAAGCGGTCTCCGACTTTCACCTCAGAGACCTCACTCCCGATACTCATGGCAATACAATCTTGCCCGTCTTTCTTAAAAAATATTCTTCCGTTTGGTGGTGTCATAAACAAAATTGCCGCGCCTCAGGCATCCCTACCCGAAAACGCGGCAATGAAACTAATTAGTAAGTAAAGTAAGCACCATGCTCTCTTTCAATGTGATACAAATATACGAAAGTCAAAAGCGTTTGTCAATAGTTTTAACAAATTATTTTGAAAAAACGTATATCATTGCCCATGAACATCCAACCACAAAGAACATAACCCTTGTTATGATCCCAAAACTAAAAATAGCCGAACTGCCCATCGGAAGGTCAGTAAAGAACCCTCCACGGTAAATGCTCGAATTCAAATACCTTCTAGTCTCGTAGTACATCCCATCGTGAAAAAACGGGAACACAAACCCCGCGTAAATCAGTAGTGCTGGCTCATGCCAAAACATTCCAAGCCCCACGATCACCCGCTGAATGGTGTAGTACCCGTGTTCATCCACTCTTTTGTCTGTTCGCGTGTGCGAGTGGTAAAGAATACCCTCTACCACACCGCATATACACGAATACACCACCCAAAGGACTAGTGCCATGACGCTTCCTCCCCTGTTTCAAGGTCAATCTTTCTACCCCAGTTTTCGTTCTTTCCGGTCGTGCCAAAAGCATAGTAGAAAATGAGTGTTGCTCTTTCTGCAAGCGGCTCGTTGAACGTAAGGCTATTGTCTTCAATATCGAAAATATCTGCATTACCAGAAACCACATCAACAGGGTTATACAATGCCGCATTGATAACAACGGTCGCGCCCGAAATCGTAAAACCTACTGGTGGCGCATTGTAAAGTCGCCACTCAGGAATGTAAGCGGGGCAGGTCTTATTGAAAGAAGTTATCAACTTGCGATAGTCGAACGTCCTTGCGTCTCTTCCGTTAATGTATACAATTCCCTCATAAGACTCTCCAATGATCTGAATATCTGCTGCGATACTAGTCACGTAAACATTCGGGTCTGCTACTTCCCCGTTGTATGTAGTGCGCGTATTGTAAATAATATCCTCCTTACTTAGCCCCGTAAGTTCTTGAACCTTTTCCCAAGTGTAGTTCACGTACTTTTTACGGCTACGCCAAACTTTCTTTTGAGTTTGTGGTGGAACTCCAACCTGATTAACCCATGTAATGGATTCAGTCACCACTTGCACGGGAACGGTTAGCGGATTTCCCGACGGGTCAATCTCAAAGATTGAATCAATAAAAATCTTATTTCCTTCCCGCGAAAACACTACTTCCTTATCCCCGTTCACAAGGGTAAGTCTTTCGGGTGAAATGGAGAAAATATCGTAACCAAACGAGTATATTTGGTTTGCCATCCAATTTAGGCAGTAAGCCCCAAACAGATCATCGCCTGTTGTTTGCCCGTCGTTCAGATCAGCAACCGAAGTTACTCGCTTATTGTTTTCCTGCCACTCAACGTAGGCAGAACGGACAAAGCCCTGTTGGTTAATGGTGAAATCGTACCTGTCGACAATGACAAGGCTACGCGTGGTGCGGGTTGTTATCCGACCGTCAAATGCTGCTGCTTCCTGTGGAAGACCGAGCAGTTCAAGTGCTTTTTGTGTACTCATTTATTTTTAGGGTGTGTTTACTTTTTACTATTGAAATAATGTGCTAAAGTACGAATATATGAAGCAGCATGTAACAACAAAGTAGCCAACTGCCGCTATTATCAACATTCCAAGAGCGGTTCCCATTAATCGGTAGCCCCAATCTTCTCTAAAGGTTTTTAGAGCGTAGTTTCCTATCAAGTACGAAACCACAATAAATGCGGTCACGGCTAATATACCCATTGTTGCTGCCATTATTTCTTTTGTTTACTTGATTTCAATCCCTTTATCTGTGTGGACAATGAGTCTATCCGACCCTTAGCCTTTAATAATCCCACGTCCAAATGATGCAAGTCCTGAGCGTGTAACATAAACTTTTTTGATGCGTCCTTTTTCAAGGTGTCAAGTTCCCCGCGAAGCGAGTCTATCTTTTGACTTTGCAATTCGCAAATCGCAAATATCTTCTCGTTGTATTTCATAGAAGACTTTTCCCGCGCTACAATAATAGCACCAAGCAGAACTACAAAAAAGCCAAATATCACTAAGTAAATGCCCATTTTCATCTTTACGTTTCTTTTCCGTTCAACTCCCGACGGTAGCCGATATAAGTAACTAGTCCGACGACTTTCAATGCTATTGAAGACCCGATCAACTCATAGTTGTCACCCGAAATCCACCCGTCAACAATTCCGTAGATTCCAACGGCAAAAGCAAAGAACAATATCTTATTCTCTTTAAAGGTCAACCAATCCCAATAACTAGGCTTCTTTTTCACAGGTACATTCTTTAATGATTAACTTTTCTATCTTTCCGTCAGCCTCAGCCTCTCTAAAATAACTCAAATAAGTCATGTTGCTTGCCGCGCAAGCGTCCAACTTTTTACGAAGTTCCCGCGTTTCAGCCTCAACTTGCTCACGAGCGTACTCCTTAACTTCTTCCCACGTGTATTTCCTTTCCATCAATCTTTTTTTATTAGTCCAACTTCCATTAAGTATTCATCTGAATCAACCCTCTTAGTGTAGAAAACTTCGATCTCCCGAAGTCTTTGAAGCAAGTTGTGATTACTTTTAATCTCCATAATCATATTCACAACCTGCTTGGCAAAACCTCTATCGGTAGCGTAAGAGTGATTAAACTTCTTTAAACCGTGAAGAACCGTTGAATAGTGTCTTCCTACCAACTTACCCGTTCTTACCAGCCCCGACCCCGCGCCATACCTGCTCACAAAAAAGAAAATTTTCCTTCCCGTGCATACGTGCTGAAACCGAACATTTGCCGTTGTTTCACTCCACGGCAACCCGTGGTTAGTCAAAACATCGCATATCTCCCTCTCTATCGGGGCAAGGCCTATCTCATCCGTCTTAAAAGTTTCCTTTGATACGTTCATTATCAAATTAAACTTCTGTTTGAACCCCTTAAACTTTCCGGGGATTATGTATTCCCTAAAATCTTCCGCGTACATATATGCAAATTTAGTGTTTTAACTGTCTTAATGCAAGGAATTTAACAATTATTTGTAACTATTTGGGTTCAACGGGTCGTCCTCATAAGGCGACAAGTCCCTTGCGTCCTGACTGCTCACGGGTGAAGACTTGATAAAACTATCGTTGGGTTTAAGAACAGACTTAGGACTATCGAACTCTATTGTTTCCTGAGTTTTGATCTCTCCTATCGCTACACCCATAACGTCCACCCCGTCAAACAAGTATCTTCTTGTCGGTCTGTCCAAAACAATTTCTATCTCCCCTTTCAATCCCACGATCTTCTGTCTTCTGATCTTTTTAAACCCTACCACGCAAGATGGGTCGTTTGGATTCTGCTGGTGGTTAGGTCTGTGGTAAACCACGATATTATCCGCTTTGTTGTTCCACATCGCCCCGTCTGCCAAGTCAAATACATCGGGCATAGGATAGTTATTCGCCCCGTCTTTTCTCATTTGTTTAGGGTGAGCAACTATGTCAAAGTAAACTCCGTTGCCTTGTCCGAACCTGATACAATCACTTAAGAAAGTTTCCAGATACTTATCACTCCTTCCTCCCGACGAGGCGTAGTCGTTTGCCATTTGGTTGAACGGGTCAATAACCACCCCGTCCACGTTTTCTTTGATAATCAATTCCAAAAATCTCTCCTTCACATAAGCAGGGGTTGGGCTGATACTCTGAGGGTAAACGTAAAAGATATGCTGACCAATAAACTCATAGGCCGCGTTATACCTTCCTTCTGTTGGCCTGTTTATGTTCGAGGGAGTACAATCACACCCTAAGTAAATCTCTACAAAGTCATGGTAAAATTGCTCCGCGGGATTGTCTTCCGGCCCAAAAACAGCAAACTTCTCCCCAAACTTCACCACACGAAGAAGCATCAAAAACTTCCAAAAGGTACTTTTACCGTAGTTTCCGATCCCCGTCAATACCGTTAACTCACCTTTTCTTCGTTTAAAATGCCTGTCCAAAATGGGTATATCCCACTTCTTTACCGATTCATATCCGCTTCGATAAATACTCAAAGCACTTTCTTTAACGTCCTCAGCGTAGATTACATCGTTAACTTTTACCGACTTGTCGTAAAAACTATCAGGGTGTTCTAGTTCAACTTCAATATGGGTTGTTTTATTGACAAGCACCCCGTTTTTCAGGGTGGCAGTTGCGAACCTACCCGCACAACGCTTATACGCGCTTTTTACGGCACTTTCGCACTCCCTGTGGGAGAATCCATTGGACGAGGTCATAAAACTGCCTGTAATAAGCCCTAATGCGTTTATTTCGGGTATCCCGTACTCGCAGCACAAACAAGCGACGCGAAAAACAAAATTATTCCTCTCTCCCGTCACAAATGCGCCACCCTTGTTTGATACCCATTTGAGCATCGTAGAGAAGATTTCAGAATAGTCCGTGGTTACTTCCCGTTTTTCAACCACAATATCCTTTTCAACCGTCTTCCACACTTCGGCCTTTTCGTTCACGTACAAGTCAGGGTCATAGCTTTCGTAGCATACCCTAGCCACGTTTACCCCCGTTTTGTCTAATTCTCCCTTGAAGTAGGTTTGAAGGGCCGCAAAGTGTTTGCGGTGGTCAGAGGGTCTTGCGATCTTCACAAGTGCTTTTACCCCGTTGCCCCTCGGTGATAACCAACAGGCAAAAATGAACGGTAGGGTGCTGAGTTTTTGTTTCTTGTCCACCGCGTCCTCGCACTCGTCAAAGTCTAGGACTAGGTATCCGCTGTGCTTTTTGAGGTTGGCATCTTCCCGCGCCCCGTTGAACTCACCCGAAAAGCAAACGGAAGGAAGATTCTTCTTTAGGTTGTCGGCCCTTTCCTTGTCCATTGCAGACCGAATAGCCATAACCTTGTCCTTGCTTCTTCCGTTCTTAATCCTTTGCAAGGCCTCCCCAATGGTCATGGGGAAAGGTTCTTTGCTGTAAATGTCCCTGTAAACAGTTATTTTTTCTTTCATTACCAAACGTTTTTGTCGTCGTTGTAAGGTTTAGATTGAGTTTTCGGAAGTTCATTTTCCGGCTTGAACCATGTAGATATGGCCTTTTGTTTCCAATTTGCAACAGGACTTCCGTTCCTGTCATGCCAGCTTGCGACATGGTAATACTTAAAGAACTTATCCGCGCTGCTGTGGGTGTACCCATTTTCAAAGAAATACTTCCTCACGTCATCAATCAAAGGTGGTACAAACTGTTTTTTTGATTTTTTACGAGGCTCTTTTTTAGGCTTATCGTCTGAAAACAAGCTGTTTAAAACTTCCGATTCTTGGATTCCTACGGGCGGCGAGGCATGAAAATGTTGGTTCCCATTCAACTCTTGACGCCCATTGCTTACGCCATGCGGCAACGCAAATTCGCTCGCTTGCGAGCCGTGCGTATATCCTCTTTCTTTTTCTTTAATATTTCTTTCTAATACTGTTTCTTTATATATACCCCTGTTTTCCGACTGTCGGATTTCACCGACTTCGGGAAAACGCGATGTCGGTTTTTCTTCTTGATTTACGCATGGTTCATGGTAAACAATATGGTTCCAACCCATAAACTTGCCCGTTTTTGAATTTACAGCTTTGGTACTTAAAATGTACCCGTGTTTTTGCAATTCTTTAAACGCGCTGTCTATGGATGACTTACTGTTGTTCTTTATGACTGAATAAAGATTAGACTTGTAAATTACCCAATTATCAGGTAAAGACAAAAGACGGGTTAAAAGACCCACTGCTTGCAGTGAAAGTTTGTCCGACTGCGCTATCTCATTCGAGACCGTAACATAGGGAGACGAACCTCTAGCTTTGATAATTTGACCTACATTCATTTTGAATTAAAAAAAAAGCCCGTAAGAGCAACTTTACGGGCGTTTTTGTGTCATTTCCGACTTTTGGCCGTCCTGCTTACTGTTGCTCCTAAGCAAGAAGGACGGCCAATAACTTTAGCAAATATACAACAACTTGGTTGCTAATGCAAATTTTTTCAGACTTTTTTGGTTATCTCCCAATGGTATGATAGCCACGGGCGTTCATTGCCGCCTAGTTTATCTAGCTTCATTAGGTCATTCAATACCCGCGTTTGGGCCTTAGCCTCATTTGGAGCATCGCACTTAGCCTTGTAGATAACAGCCGCTTTAGACTTGCTTTCGTAAATAACTACGTCGTACATCATCACTATAAAATTTTAATCAGTACAAAACCCTGCTTGACAGCCACTTCCTGTTCCAAAAAAGAAATCTTGCTGCAAACCAATTTTTTTTATATTTTCGTAAGAAGTGTCTTTTTTAAAACGTTTTTTTAATGTTTTTTCAAGATCGGAAAACCATTTCATTTTTAAAGGTTCGTCTTCCCAGTTTTTTCTTAACTGTTGTACAGGCTTCCAAAAACACCCTACGCAATTACTGTCTTCGGGAAAATTTAAATTTGTTGACCTAGCCCATTTTGCAACTTCAAAATGAACTATTTTGTTTTCAATAAGAGGAAAATCACAAACCCTCCAATCAAAAACATCCCATTTATTTTTACCATTTTTGTGTTTTCCTGTTTTTAGCTTGATATCAGTCCTTATTCTATCTGCCCTTTCCGCTTCATCATAACGGAATCCTATTCGCATATTTATTTTATCCTCAAAGTTTTGAAGCCACCAATTAGCGATAGGAATCATTTTCATTTCAACCGTGCAAAATCGCATCATAATGTTGGGCAACGCTCTTTTTTGCAAACAGATAAAGTCAAAACTATCTCCTGTAACCCAAGTTATATTTCGACCTATTAACTGCTCTAAATCACGCATTACATAAAGCGTTTTATCGCTTTCTGCCGTAGCAATAAAGTCTATTCCTAGTTTTTCAGACACATAACGAACAATACTTTCGTCTTTTGGACGACAATATTCAGCATCAATCCTAACTAATGAAAAAACCTCGTGGTCAGCAGGATGATGCGCGGCCATATAAGAAGAGGTTTTGCCTCCGGATAAACTATTTACGGTTTTCAAATTCATAAAAAAGTTCGTTTAACATAAAATTTCTCATTACGCCACCTCTATCAAGAACAACATTAACATGACAATGAATATCTTCAATCACACTAAACACAAAACCATCTCCCATTGGAGTGTTTACTCTCATTCCTTCTTTTATTTCAGAATCAAAATCAAATCTTGTTCTACCTTTCATTCTTCTACCTTTACGTTTCCGTTTGACAATTCTTTCAAGAAATCAGGGGCTATCATCAAAGCCTCTAGTGGCATTTTGGCAATCTCCTCGGATATAGCGTCTATGGACGACAATATGTTATGAAGGGTTTCTTCTTTTTCCCCGCCCTGCCACATATCCTCAATGTTGGACTTGTGAGTTTTGGTGATCTCCTTTACCAAGTCGGAAGACAACTGTTTAGACTTGTGAAAAAAAGTCTTTCCAATGTTCAAGTCGTCAATGGTGTACACCACGCTTTGAAGCAAGGCGTAGAGTTTAACTATTTTCTTCTTCTGGTCTATATGCATGATAAGCCTCGCAGATTATACAGTATTCAGGAATACCGTGCAGGGCAGCCTTTCCCCGCGTGGGGTAAGGACGATAGCCGCAAGTTTCTTCCATTGAATCCATACCACAAAGATACATTAAACTAATGTGTTTTCAATAAAATTTTTGTTAAAATGTTTTAGTTTGGGTTTGATAGTTAGTATATTTGCATCAAACAGACACTATGAGTAAGTCGAAACTTTTCGAGCAAATGGACGTTCTAATATCAAAAGGGATGTCCTCAGTCGCGGCAAGTCAGCAGGTGGCAAAGCAAAACAAAGTAAGCATAAAGCCCGAATCGCTTAGGATAGCATACTTTAGGCAAAAAAGAAAAACCGTAAAAAAGGCGGTATCTAAAACGATCAAAGCCAAACCAACAAATGCGTTTTCGGGTATCTTGGAGAAGCTAAAACCTAATCCTAACCCACTAGGGTTGCCCGAAAGCAAGGAAAACGCATTTGCCCCCTTTAAACTAGACAAGTCAGTACGAAAGATTCTTTTCCTTAGCGATATTCACGTACCCTATCACAACATTGAAGCACTAACGGTAGCCCTAAAACACGGGTTAGAGGAGGGTTGTGATACGGTTTATCTCAACGGGGACGTTATAGACTTCTACGCCATATCAAGTTTTGACAAAGACCCTAGAAAACGAAATTTCGGGGAAGAGGTGATGAAAACGCGGGAATTTCTTTCTCTTCTCAGAGGATTATTCCCAAAGGCGCATATCTATTACAAATGCGGGAACCATGACGTTAGATACGAAAGGTATCTTATGAAATGCGCCCCTGATCTCTTTGGTCTTGGGGAATACAACCTTGAAACCCTGCTTCACCTTGAACAAAACAATATCATCTTTATTCCCGACAAACAAATCGTTCATGCGGGGAAACTAACGATGATCCACGGCCATGAACTAGGAAAAACGATTATGTCGCCTGTAAACGTGGCTAGAGGGCTTTACCTTAGAACAAAAGAGTCATCTATCTGTGGTCATAGCCACCAAACTTCTCAGCACGTAGAAAAATCTGTGAACGGCAAGGTAACATCTTGCTGGTCTGTTGGATGTTTGTGCGAACTTCACCCTGACTACGCCCCTATCAACAAATACAACCACGGTTTTGCGATTATTGATATTTTTGAGAACGGGGACTTTGAAGTTTTCAACCATACGATTGTTAATGGTAAGATAAGGTAATTTTTGTATATTTGCCCTTATGAAGACACCGCGGGTAAATAAAAGAAAGTTAGGACGGGAACGTGCCGACGGCCTGTATCTACCCGACGGTACTATTGAGATCGACCCGCGGATAACAGGGAAAAGAAAACTTGTGGTGCTTATCCATGAGTTTCTTCACCACGAACACCCTGAATGGACGGAAGAAAAGGTCGAAGACTTATCAGAGAAAACAGGAACCTTCCTGTGGAAACACGGGTATAGAAACGTTGAACTAAAATGATTAAGGTAAAACTGCCCGTAGTAGAACTTTCCGATGAACAGAGGTTGACCCTTGAACACGGCAATCCTGAGTTTATAGAAAACATCATGGCTTTTGACTATGTTTTTTACCGGATAGACTGCATAACCACTTCGGATATGTTTCAAGACTTTACTACTTTATTCTGCGGAGACAGATCATTTGAGGTTCCCATGAAGATAGAAGCTGTGGAAAAAGAAATTGACGCTGCAAGGCGAAAATTTGTTGCGGGAATGAACTAATTTAACTATCTTCGCTGCAAATTATTAAACCCTATGATTACAGTAACTTCCACAACTGAGGAGAAAGTAACCGTTGTTCTTTCCCCTACCACCGCTGCCGGGAATCCCGCAGTAGTAGACGGCATCCCAACTTATGAAGTCCTTGAAGGCGATGTTATCCTTCAACCATCTGAGGACGGACTTTCTTGCGACATTATCTCAGGCTCACCTGACACCATCAATCAGATCGCAGTAAAAGCTGACGCTGATCTTGGTGAAGGGGTAAGAGAACTTACCGAAACCATTGTTTACACCGTGACTGCTCCTGAGGCTGCTTCACTTGGAGTAAACGTAAGTGTATCTGCTAAATGAAATTTGTAATTGAAATCTACGGGGCTAAGATCGCGTATTTTGAGACCCTTAGTGTTCCTCTTGGAACTTCGTTTACGGTAACTGCGGAAGACCACGCGGGAGAGGATTGGTTCTTTAACAACGATAATGTGGCTTCTATTGATGCCGCGGGAAATCTTGTTAATATCAAAGCCACTTCGGTAGGTCGTACCGACATTCTGCTTGTCAAGAACGGACAGATCAAGGCGTATTTTCCCCTTGAAGTCACCGAACCAGTAGGTGAGGCCGCTTCTTTGAACGCTAGTGTAAGTGTATCCCCTAAATAAAGGAGGTATTAAAATCTAGTAAGTAGCCCCGTCATGGGGCTATTTGCTTTTTAACACTTATTTACTTGATTTTGCTTTGTGGTTAGAGTATATTTGTGGTATGGAAAAGACAATTAAAGAATGGTTTGAATCGGTGGCTGATGATCATTTGAGACAGCAACTTTTGGAGAATTATGATCCTACTTATGCTCCTGATCCTGAGCGTGTACAGGATTGTTTTTATTATGCGTTATGCTACGGATTTAGTTGGCCTACAGCCAAAGTAGGCAGTCTTAATTATTGGCGCTCAATAGCTGATAAATCGTTGAAAGGAGACATTGATTTTATTGAAGACGGCCCCCGCGAACCAACACCGCAGGAAGAGGCGGATGCATACAGGGCGGCACACGAATCGTTTCGAGAGTCTGTTAAATATACACTACCAACGGAAGTTGACGAGGCTATTCGGCTTCTAAAATCACGTGGCTACCGCATACAGAAACCAGTTACAACCTACGAAGAAGTTTAAATTATTGAAAATGAAACCGAAAACACTTTTTATGCTGCGCAGAATTTACATTTTTATTGTTGTTTACGCCATTACGATACTATCATTTAAGATCGCTGGCTACGAACTAACAATGAACCTTAAGCAGATAGTTTTTGTGTTTATGCCCGCCCTGTACGGTTGGGAACTGTTTGTAGAGACCTGCGACGAGATTTTGGGTGATATTATCGCTCATTACAGAAAAAACAAAGAAAAATGATTACAATTATCCACTTTATAGTCCTTATCCTTTGCTTTCACCTAATAAGCAAGTCTAACCGCATAATGAAAAATGCGAAGGAGGAACTAGAAACTGCTAACAAAATACTCGAAGAGGCCATAGAAAGGGAAAAGCAACTCTTAGGCCCGGCAATGCCTGTCTCTTTTTGGAGAGAAGTCCTTCTCGTGCTCGAAGTGGAAGAGAAATACGTCACCGCGTCTATAATCAGAGACGCTATAAAAGGCAAAGAGCCATACGAAACGGTTCCGTGTCCACGTTTTATCAGTCTTATCGGTTCAAACGAAGGCGTGACCATTAGAACGCCATTTAACTAAAATGACAATAACAGAAAGCGTTATCGCTGACATCATTCAGCGGGAACAAAAGGGAATACAGACCTACGGAACAACAGTAGACCGTAAAGACCTATCCGAACTAGAATGGTTGAACCACGCCTACGAAGAGGCTTTAGACCTTGCTGTTTATCTTAAAAAAATCATACATGAAAGAACAAATCATCCAGTGGGCTAAGTCCCGCGACCTGCTCACCGCCGACAACGCGGGGAAACAAGCCCTCAAACTCACAGAAGAAGTAGGGGAACTAGCCTCAGCTATCCTCAAAAACAACGAGGAGAAGATCATTGACGCTATCGGAGACATCCAAGTGGTTCTTATTATCCTTGCTGCTCAACTGAATCTAAACTACGACAAGTGTTTGGAAATTGCCTACGAGGAGATCAAGAATCGAAAGGGAAAAACCGTAAACGGGACTTTTATTAAAGAGTCAGAATACCAAAGTTTTGAATAAAAAAATTTTGTTAAATCCTTGACTTTCACATTGATAAACACTATCTTTGAACTATGAATTACAGAGTAGAAATCCATGACGCAAAGCCGTCGAAGAAAAATCCACACGCCAAATACAAGGTGCGGTCGGTCGGCAAAAACAATGAGGTCATTCAGTCTTCTGAGACTTTGAACGATGAAAAGGCGGTGAGAACCAATATTAAGGCAATGACTGAAATTTATTCTCTTTGTCCAAAAGATGATATTTTGAATATCGCCATAACAGACTGCACCAAAGCGCGGAAATTCACCAAAGGTAAAAACGCAATAGCAAAATGACTTGGATTTCAGTAAAAGACAAGCTGCCGGAAAACGTAGAAGACGTTTTAATTGTTTATGATAAATCGGTCTATGTTGGAGTTTGGTGGCCAGATTCCGCTGTCATTTTTGCTAATCAGCCGGGGATGTATGATGATACTATCCCTAAAAATGAAGTCACCCACTGGATGCCGCTACCGCCACCACCAACAGTAACCAAGTAATAACAAGCCAATGCGTTACAAATACATTATCATTCGTGAGAAACCATACAATACTGGGCAAACTATGGCTCAGGTAAATGTTTCTCATTTAAATAAAAAAGGCATTGAAGCAATACGGTTTGACCTTGAAACCAAATTTTCACCAGAGGAATATTGCTCATGTTTAATTGAGTGCAATCACCAGATGCATGAGTTTTAAAGCCAATACAGCAACCAAGTAACACAGCACAGCCTATTAGAATTACTTAACTTAAAATTTAGCACAATATGTCAAAAGAAGCCCGAACTACTTAACAACAATAGATGATATGGAAAATGATGAATTGAAAAACGAAGCCCCGCATTTTGCAAAGCCGATGTTAGGCGCAGTTAATCCTTCAGAAAAAGGATACTACTTAACAAAAACAGAAAAAGATAAATGGGGAATTGCCTATTGGGATGGCAACAAATTTTGGGATGACCCTGCCCAAGATGGTAAACTTGCATTTGGCATTAGGCGTGATTTTATACAAGAATGGTATTTGTTGCCGTCTTAATTGTGCCTAACTACCCGCTTTGGATGTAAAAATCATCCAAGTCTACACACCACACAACACAAAAGAATGAATCCACACCAACCACAACCACTTAACAACACAGGGCAATGATAACGACAAAAACAGCCAAAGAACTCTATGAAATCTCAGATTACATAGATAGACTAGAAAATAGATTCCACCAAGCGGCAGGATGGAACCCTAAAGAAGTTTCATTTACGCTAACCGTGGTAGAGAAAAAGGATCACGAACCAAATTACGAAGTTGATATAGACCTCGGTGGCCACATCGACCTTCAAAGAACGCTTGAATTTTGCATAAACACACTTAAAACCAAGCTAGAAAAAGCACAGCAAAAGGCAATAGAAGAACTAAAATAATTCACAAATCACTTGACTTTCAACTCATTTTAAACTACATTTGTACTCACGATGCCCGTCCTATGGTTCGTGAAAATTGCCAGCACTGCCACTAATCCCCCACGTTTACATGAGGGGGAGGCAGCGCGGCAAATAAGTAAAACATTACCGGGTGGCGGAAGGATCGGGGTGTTCCCGTTCACGGTAGACGCGGAAGCCCAAAACTTTGCTTAATGCGTGCAGGTTCGAGTCCTGCCCCGGTAACCAAAGTCAAGCAAAAACTTGACAAAATAAACAAAATTGTAAAGTCATACCATTACGCGGTAAACAACCACAAAGTCAAATACCCAATCGCGGCAACCAATGAAACTTAGCCAATTTATCACCCAGTTTAGCCACAATAACATCATAAGGCTAGTATATAAAACCAAACAAGGACACCAACTAGTAGCAAACCACTGGAACGACGTATCTATGGACTGGGAAGTAAACAAAAAAAAAGGAATATTCAGACACTACGCAAATAACGAAGTATTAGGCATCACATCCATATCCTTTACAGGAAGGCAAGGAATACACTACCCAGAAGCCATTAATATCGTTATAGAAAAACTAGAAAACCAACCAACCATCGAAGAAGCACAGACACAAAACGAATTTATTACCGAAGCACGGTAACGGTTAAAAGAGGGGTCAAACTTTTTGAAAATTCACAACCCACTCTAGTCAGGGTAAAATTTTATAAAGATTCGCAACAAACTATAATGAGAGTCAAAAAAACGAAAAATTCGCAATTAAGTCTGGTTGGGGTCACCCCACCCCTCCATCACCCTCGCTCCCTGCCCGAAGTTGATTTATGCGAAGGGGGTGGTCTTGATCTTGGTCTATTTGGCGGCAAAACAGCCCCTTCTTTGCATCGGCTTGGACTTGCGGTGTTTAGATAGGGTTGGATGAATTGAGGGGCTTAAAAGGCTTGTAATGCAGTCAATGTTAAAGTATGTTAAATAACTTGACAAGTGTAAAGATCTTGCGTATATTAGCGCAAACATTTAAAGACATGGCAACATTAAAACAAGCACGGGCGCGCGCGGCAATCTACGGAGCATCTATTGAGATTGAGAACAGGGGCGACGGAGAATATATGGTTGAGGCCATAGCCCCCGACGGGATGCAATGGACTGAGAATGGCAGCGTGTCTATCTGTGTACCTTACGGCCCTGATTCGGGAGGCGACAAAGCCAGCGCGCTAGATCAACTCATTCAAATCATGAATCACGGAATAGAGCGGGAATAAACAAAGCACCACAGGGTGAAGGGCGGCAAGTTAGCCGCCTTTTTTATTGCCTAATGTTTCTAAGTCTCTTCTGCATAAAGTCGTTGTGTTTGGCCCGTCTCATGTTGTCCCTGACTATTGTCAGCGTCTCTTTTTCATTCTCATAGCACTCCACGTAACATTCAGGCAAATTGCCGCGCTCCGGTTTAGCCTCTTCAATCACTTCCTTAACCTGTTCCTGTGTGGTTACCTGAGGGGTGGCAACTTGTCCCGATAAGAACGCCCGCAATTCAGGGCTGGTCATGCTGCAAAACGGTTCAGGTAACCTGTGAGTTACCATCTTGTAAGGCGACCCCTTCGGGCGGCCGATCTTCTTTTTTTCTTCCATAGTCTTTTATTGGCAAAGGTAAAGTTTCTGTTATTCGGAAAGTGTGTTTCTTTTCAACATACAGAAACTATCTGTTTAATTGTTGCCTTACGTAAAAGTATAGGTTTAATCTATTGTTGCCTAACAGAAACTAAGTAAACAATCCTTTGTTGCCTTACAGAAAAGTGTTAAAATTTCCTAACGCGCGGGCGCGTGTACGTGCGCGCGTACTATATATATAGAAAACGACTTTTGGTCGAAATTGCATTAGAGGCCGTTTAAACGACTTTCTCTGTTTTTATGGATTCAGATACCGCTAGGCAGGTTAAAGTTGAAATTTGGGCCGTTTACGCTCGAATTTGACCTACTGTAAAATAAAAATCCCCCTCAACCAGTGATTGAAGGGGAAATTTTTCTTTTTGGGCCACCCGATATGAAAATTGGTTGTTTTTCCGTTAAAATGCGTTTAAGGGTTGTTAGGTGGGAATAGTTGAGTTATTAGTTGATTCTGTGGGGTTGTTTGCCGCGCTGAGGGGGTCTGTTGGTGGTTTAGAAGACTTCCCAAAGCACATTCACTCCGTTATGCTCAACTATTCGCTCGCCTGTTTCGTAGTTAACGAGGGTACGGGCAGTTTCTAGGGTTAGCCAGCTAGGTTGATCTGTTCCCGCGAAACGGAAGCGTCCATCTGCTGTTTGGATTCTGTAGTTTGGTTTTGTCATTTGCTTATTGTGTTGAGGGGGTTAAAATTCTGCTTAATTGCCGCGCGTTCGCGGTTAAGCGATAGTTTCAAGTAAATGACCAGAAACGCGGTGTTTTTCGTTGTTTGACAAGTCTCTAATAATGCAGGTATGAATCCCTCGCGAATAATGTCGAATATTGTCACAAAGCGGAAAAGATTCAACTATGAATTTTTTATAGGATTCCCGCGACTGCAAAGGTCTTACGACAACGTTTACAATGTCACCAACCTTCGGAAGTTTGCTGTGGTGAAAATTTTGTCTTTTTGATGTTAGCATTTGTTTGTTGTTTTTAATGTTTCGACAAATGTAGACAAGTGGTGGAAGTTGTCAAGGACTTTAACAGTTTTTAACATTTGCGGTATTGCCGCGCGATGCCATACGAATTATTAGGGCTTAATCCTAAACATTTAACACTTTTAACATTTCAATGTACTTTTTGCCGACGGCTGTTTTTTTTTAAATTGTTACTAATTTAGGTTAAAATGGTAACAGTTTTGCCGCGCTGCCGGACACAACTAAAAATATTTTTCACTCTTCAAATATACAGTATTTTCGCGGGTTTCAAAAGGTTTTTCGTTCTTTTTTATGCACATTGAAAATGTTAAAAATGTTAATTTTCTAGGTTATCGCTTGCGGACTTGCGTAGTATTGTCAGCACAAACACAAAACAAATGAAAGCTAACTTTTGCGAAGTGGTTATAGGTATAATAAATTGCACCCAAAGAGAAGCGGAGGCGATTTATGAACTTTACAAGGAGTACAAAATTTTAAAAACCGACGTAGTTATAGGCCAGTACACATTGAGTCACGGAGCCTTTTTAGATAAGGAAACTTTGTTAAACGCACTTTCAAAAGTTAAAGAAAGTTAAGACACTTGACTTTTAAAATTTCATACACGTATAATTGCCCTCACAAACATAAACACAAACAAAATGAACACAACAATCGAAAACACAGTAGAGAACCAAGTTTCTAAAAATCTTTGCCGCGCCCTCGCTTATGCGGAATTTAATGATGTAAATTATTTTCTCCTGCCTGACGGCCGCGCTTTTGAAGGCGACTATTCCGAACACATCGAAATCTTCAAAAATGACAACTTGCAAACATGGGAGTCTTTTTCTGACTATTGCGAAAGCGAACTAACCGAAATTGAAGAGCAGGATGAAGATTTTGAATTTGATGATTCATACCTTGTTCTAACTGATGAAGAAGCCGATGAAATGGCTAAGGAACGAATTTTAGATTCTGTATGGGCATTTCGTCCCGGGTTTCTTTCTAGTGAGACAGGTATTGACGAGGCTGTATTTTATGCAATTCAGGACAACGGCAAGTGCGAAAGCAATAACGACGCTATTTTATCCTGCATTGACGACAAGGACGGATTCGTGCAAGCAGCTATTTCAGCCGATGGCCGCGGTCATTTTCTTGCAGGTTACGACTTTAACGAAAATGAAGTGACCCTGTCAACTATTGGCGACAACTACGAAGAAAGCACGTTTTACATTTACCGCACAAACTAACAAAAATGAACCCGATACCCTTTTCTCAACTCGCAATAGGGGCCGCGTTTTACTTTTTTGGCCCTAATGCCCTCGATTTCACGAAAGTGAGCAACAAACACGCCCGCACAGAGTACCACGGGAAATTCTATGACTATTCGGTGACGGATGAAACACTTTGTGTTCCTTTGGAGTAATAAAGGCTTAATGATTGCCGCCCCGCGTTTAACTCTGACAGGTTGCGCGGGGTTTGGCAGTTAAAAACATAACACAAATGGACACAAGACACGGTTTAACAGTCTGCGTATATCGCAGCGCACACGCGGACGCATCGCTCAAAGGAATCACGAGCAGAGAAACAACTCTTTTACTGATTGACGACAAATTAGACGGCATTTATCAGCCTGAGCCGGACACAGTTTATTTAACCCTTGTTAGGCGAAAAATCCGCCCGAATGAGCCAGAATACATTCACGCAGTGCCTACCATTAACGGGTGCAGCAACTTGGCGGAATGTTTGGCGGCAACTTTGTATATTCTTCGGATTCCCGCGTTTCAGCCCTCAACCGATACCCTATTCCCGTGCATGATCGTTTTGAATACTAAAAACTAAGAACATGAATCTAATAAAAGCCCGAATTTTCCTAATGTCTCACAACCTACTGGAGACAGAAGCCGGAAAACTCTTGAGAAAGACCGAGGAAATGCGCCACCGCTCTAACCGTTTAGAATGGGCCTTGTATATTCGGCATGACTCAAGTATGACCGAAAAACGCCGCCACGTTCTGAATTTTAGAAAGTACGTTGCGCTTCCTGAAATCTATTCACAACTCCTTAAAAAACTATCTGAATATGGATACCAAAGCCGTTATTGAAAAACTTCGCCAAAAAATAATGATTGCCCGAAAGTGTGAGGAAGATTGTTTTAATGAACTCAACGGGCAGCCCTCAAATGATGTTTTGAGTGGTCAGGATAAACACACGATCCGGCAACTTAAGACCGTCTACCAAGAGGACGCGGAATTTTACGAGTATCTACTAAACCTTGCCGAAAATGCGTAACTTACTTTTCTGGCTTCTCTGCAAGTTAGCCGAGAGCCTACAAAACGAGCAACTAAAAGACAGATGAAGAAAGCACTCCCTTATTTGATAGCGGCCCTATTTGCCGCGCTTATCACCCTAGCCATTTATTATCAGGTTCAAATTGATAAAACCCTGTTTAAATGAAGATTTACAAAGTCAAATCCGGTTACGAACTTGTAAAGGACGGGAAACTGTACACCGTAGAAAACACGGTTCGCCTTGTCGGGACGGTTTCGGACAAGTGGCGACCGTCGGGAAAACTATGCAAAGACATTCCCCCGATCATCCGCCCGCAGGTGTTCAAATTATTAAGGTTTCTCGGTGCAGAAAATAATAGCCCCGAAAATAAGACAGCCTAACGTTCTTATTTACAAAATATTAACTACATTTCCCACCACACCCTTAGTAAATTTGCGACTGAAAAACGGTAAAAAACGGTCAAAAAAGTTTTTAAAGTTATGAAAAACAGAAAGTTAGAGTACCCAATATCCGTAAAATGCGGAAAGGTAACGATAAAACCGCGCCTTTTGTTCGATCAGGACATGAAAGACCTGCCCGATGGTGACTATTTGTTAACGGTCAAGAAAGCAGGAAAACATTCACGGGAGCAGGAGAATTTCCGGTGGGGGGTTCTTTACCCTGAGATACTAGCAGGACTGGTGGAAATGGGGTGGGAGGTGAAAAATCGGGATCAGGTGCATGAGATCGTGAGAGAATTGTTTTTAAAGACTCACTTAGAACACGAGGGGAAAACGATAGAGTTTTCAGAAAGCACCTCCAATTTAACCGCTTCTGAGGAAAGCGAATTGCAGGATAACATGAGGGCATGGGCTAAGGATTTTTTGGGGATTACCTTGAGTTATCCGAATGAAAGTGAAAGCATATAAATTGTTAATTCCCTTGACAAACATATTTAAATTCAGTATATTGCGTAAAAATTACAAACATGATAGAGATTGAACAGGCTCCTTACAAAGAAACTAAAACGTTTCGCGGCAAGATCGAACTTGACAAAGTGTACACCTTCGAGGTTGAGAAAACCATTGAGGCCAGCGGCATAACTTACGACTGCAATACAGTAAAAGCAGAAGGAGAAGACGACGATGAATCAATAGATAGCAAAATTTCTTGCGTAATCTACGAAACCATCGAAAAACACTGCAACAAGCATGGTATATAACTCTTTGACATTAACGCGACTCAGAACCATTGACACGGTATATTGCCCTGAGTGCGAGACCTAC
>Ga0315906_10002943_pt1 | contig 23028 bp, 18 predicted proteins | sample LakEriMetagenome_4_FD_203526 | JGI IMG/M metagenome (GOLD analysis project Ga0315906, IMG submission 203526) | Freshwater fungal communities from buoy surface, Lake Erie, Ohio, United States - Buoy 2 MA122 | ecosystem: Environmental > Aquatic > Freshwater > Lake > Lake biofilm | place: USA...
CCGACTGGGGCGAGCTCGTGCAGATCCATGACGATCGCGACGTCTTTCAAGCCTCGCCCGACGAACTGCCCGCGATCGACATCCACAACAGGCTCTGAGCGGTGCCGGACGCGACCCACGCATGTCGGGAAACTGCGAACTGGGACGCGGTCTGCGCACACGCGAGAAAAACGCCACCGAAGGGGGTGCGGGGCGTTTCGAGAAAACCGCTCCGGACGCCCGGGCCGCTCCTCCTGAGGCTCACGAGTCGCTCATCGCCCGGAAGACCGTTGAGGAAGGGCCATTGACCGGGCTATCCTTTGCCCGCAAGGGGCCGCTCTCACTGCCGAACCTCGCGAAGATCTCCCCCCGAACGCTCTCCGCCCTGATCGCCAAGCAAGACGTCGAGATTCCGCTCGTCGCGAAGCTGGGGTTCATCACCGAGCCCGACGGCGGCCCGACCGAGGACTTCATGATTCCGGACTGGCTGGCGGAGCGGGAGAAGCTGCGGGGCGCTGATCGTACCCGGGCGCTGCAGCCCGATCGTCGATAGCCTTCCTGGCTGCGCCCGGAACCGGCCCGCGCATCCGCTCTCTTGCCGAGAGAGGGAAACGAGATGCCCTTCAACGGAGGGCCGCATCAGAGGCTCCGTCGAGGAGTCGTTGCCGCCGCCACGCGCCTTGCAGCGGTCCGCCTCCGGTCGCCGAGAACGTGACGCCCGGCGGGCTATACTTCGCGGCCATGCGTGCCGTCGTCGTCTTCGGTCTCGGGAGGTTCGGGCTTCAGGTCGTGGAGGCCTTACGCGGCTGCGGCTGCATGGTGACGGTCATCTCGGACGACGCGACGAACGCGGAACGGATCGACCGCGCCCTGGCCGCCGGAGCCCGGTTTGTGCGCGGCGACTTCCGCACCCGCACGGCCCGCCGCGAGGCGGAGGTCGCCGCCGCCCAGACGGTCGTGCTCACGACGGCCAACGACATCGACAACCTGGAGGCCGCGCTCGAAGTCCGTGGCGAGGCGCCGGCGGTCCGCGTCGTGATGCGTCATTCCCAGGCGCGGTTGGCGCGGCGGTTCGAGTCTGATTTCGGGATCGCCGCCGCCCTGGCCCCCGCCGACATCGCCGCCGCCGCCTTCGTCGCGGCCGCCCTGGCTCCACCGACGGGCGAGGCGGCACTCCTGCCGACCGTGGGACGGCCCGCGGCCATCGCCCGGCGGCCCATGCGGATGGAGTTCATCGCCGTCCCCGCCCTGCTGGCGGGCATCTACGCCACGGCGATCGTCGTCTTTCGTCTCACGCTCGGCCTCTCCTGGGTGGATGCCGTCTACTTCGCGACGACCGTCGTCACCACGGTCGGCTTCGGCGACATCAACCTCCTCGCCGCGCCCGCCTGGGTGAAACTCTTCGGGGTGGCCTTGATGTTCGCGGGCGTGCTCCTGATCGCGATCACGGCCTCGCTGCTGGCGGTGTTCGTCGTCACCGGGACGGCCGATCACCTGCGAAACGAGTTCCGGGCCCGCCGCCTGCGGAACCACGTCGTGGTCTGCGGGCTCGGCACGGTCGGCATGGCCGTGGCCCGCGACCTGTTCGACCGCGGCACGCCCGTGGTCGTGGTCGACCCGCAGGCCGACGACGAGCTGCATCGCGAAACCAACCCCCGCTGCCCGGTGATCGTGGGCGACGCGACGCGGCCGGTCATCCTCCACCGCGCTGGCATCGAGCATGCCCGGGCGCTCGTCGCCTGCACGAGCAACGACGCCCTCAACCTGGAAATCGGCCTCACGGCGCAGTCGCTGGCCGAGGCCCACCGCGGCGGCCGCCCACTGCGGCTCGTGCTCCGCTGCTTCGACGCCGACCTGGCCCGCCGCATCCACGCCGTCTCCGCCAACTACACGCTCCTGTCGGAGGCCACGATCGCCGCCCCGGCCTTCGTCCAACAGGCGGTCGCCGGCCCGGCGACCTGATCACACTCGCATACCATGCCCTCCGCCGCCGTCTCCCACCTCGCCGACCCGGTCACCCGCCACATGCGGGCCGACTTCGCCCGCCTCGCCCTCGACCAGACGGTCGGGGAAGCGATCGCCGCGGCCCGCGGCCTGCCGCCCGAGGGGCGGATCATCTACTTCTACGTGCTCGACGCCGCGGGGCGGCTGGCCGGCGTGGTCCCGACCCGCCGGCTCCTCCTCGCGCCCGACGCGACGCCGATCCGCGACGTGATGGTCACGCGGGTGGTCGCGATCCCGGCCGCAGCCACGGTGCTCGACGCCTGCGAGTTCTTCCTCCTCCACAAGCTGCTCGCCTTCCCGGTCGTGGACGACGAGCGGCGGATGCTCGGGATCGTGGACGTCGATCTCTACACGGAGGAACTCGCCGACGTCGATCGCCGCCAGGATCTCGACGACCTGTTCCAGCTGATCGGCGTCCACTTCGAGGACGCGCACGCCCGCTCCCCCGTGGCGGCGTTCAGAAGCCGGTTTCCCTGGCTGCTGGCCAACATCGCCGGCGGCATCATGGCCGCCTTCCTGTCGGGGCTCTTTCAGGCCGAGCTCGAGAAGGCGGTGGCCCTGGCCTTGTTCGTGCCGGTGGTACTGGCGCTGGCGGAGAGCGTGGCCATCCAGTCGGTGAGCATCGCGCTGCAGCGGCTCCACGGCCGGCCGCCGTCGCTCGGCGGCATCCTCCGGTCCGTGCGGCACGAGTCGCTGACGGGCATGCTCCTCGGCGCGGCGAGCGCCGCGGCGGTGGCCCTCGTGGCCCTCGCCTGGCTGGGCCAGCGGGCCGTGGCCGCGGCGCTCCTCGGCGGGATCACCGGGGGCGTGGTCTGTGCCGCCGCGATCGGCGTGGCGATGCCCAACCTGCTGCGGCTGTTCGCCCGCGAGCCGCAGGTGGCCGCCGGCCCGGTGGCCCTTGCCGCCACCGACATGGTCACGCTCGTGATCTACTTCTCGCTGGCCCGGCAGCTGCTCGGCTGACGTCCTCCCGGCCGCGTGCACGGGCCGAAAAACCATCATCGACGGGGGGGCTGTATTCCGCGGATGGGGCACGGGCGATCATTTCTCGCGTCCACCCTCCAGCCCGCCCATGACATGCTCGCCCGGGAGAACAGCGGGTTTTCAGTCGACGCCAGTGCCCGGAGGCACAAAGCGGCGAACTGGGTCGGGCCCGGCCGCGGCCGAAAATCCACGCGACCCGGCGCTGGCGGCGTGGTAGAGCTCTCGGCGTTTGAGTTTCTCAACCGGCTCGCCAACTTCGTGCCGCCGCCGCGGAAGCACCGGCATCGCTCCCACGGCGTCTTTGCGCCGAATCACAAGCTCAGGCGGGCCGTCACGGCGCTGGCCATGGGGAATGTCGCCAAACAATGCGCGGCCGCATCCTTTCTCCCTCTCCCTCGGGGAGAGGGTCGGGGTGAGGGTGCTTCAGCCGAGGGCGCCCGACAGCAAAAGCCCCGCGGGCACGACACCTCGCGGATTACCCGGGCCACGCTCATGGCTCGAGTGGGAGAGGAGTTTCCCCTCGAATGCCCTTGGGTGTGGCGGGGACATCCGCTTGATCGCGTTCATCACGGAGCCGGGGCCGATCCGGCAGATTCTGAACCATCTGGCAGAAGCGATCGAGCCGCCGCCAATCTTGCCGGCCCGTGGACCGCACACCGACTGGGGCGAGCCTGTGCAGGCCGATGACGACCGCGACGTCTTTCAAGCGTCGCCCGAGGAGCTGCCCGCGATCGACATCCACGGCCTCTGACCCCAGCCGGACGCGAGGCATCCACGAAGCCGACCGGCGGCCGGAATCGGAGTGACGCTGCGCCGACAGCAGAAAAACGCCACTCCCAGGGGGAGGGCAGGCGTTCCGTGTGCCGCTTGTTCCGAACCAGGAGGCGGGGCACGCTACTCCCCGGCCGCTCTACGAGCCGCTCATCATCGCGAAAATCGCTGCGGAAGCGCCAGTGGCCGAACTATCCCTCTGGAGGGGCCTGCCGCGAGGGCTTTCGACCCGCGGGCGCGAACGTATACTTTCGACTACGCTCGGTTTAAGGCCTCGTGGACGCCGACGTTGATGCGCCGCTTCCGCCCCTTCCTTTTTTCGCTCCGGGTCGTCGCACTGTGCTTCGGCATCGGGGCCGCGTGCTGTTGGGGCCGGCAGCCCGGGGCGGCGGTGGCCCGGCAGCCGTTGCCCGATGCGGCTTCCATGAGGACGGCCCAGGACCTCGTGCGGCAGGCCTACGAAGACGAGTTCAAGGCCGCCGCGACCGACCCGGAGCCGTTGATCCGAAAACTCCTCGCGGCCGCCGAGGAAACCCCGGACCCCGTCAGCGACTACGTCTTGTTGTTGGAAGCCGAGAAGGCCGCTGTTGCCGGCGGAGCAGTGAGCCGGGCGATGGAGGCGGTCGATGCCCGCGCGGAACAATTCGAAATCGACGGCTTGTTGGCCCGCGCGGAAACGATCGCGGACTGCCTGACGGCCAGGGCGCGGGCCGACGTCGGGCTGCTCCAGGTCCTGTGGGAATACGCGATCGAGACCGTCGAACGGGGACTCGAGCAAGAAGCCTTGCCGCAGGCCAGGAAGGCGGCCGAGGCGGCAGACAAGGTGGCCAAGGCGATCCTCGCCGCCGGGCGGGCGCGGAAGGATGAGGCACTGGTCGCCGAAGGCGAGGACAAGCAGACGCTGGTCCGGGGGCTGGTCAAGACGATCGGCAGGCGAACCGGGCTGCTTGCCGAATACCGAAAGGCGGCCGAAAAACTGGCGAGCAGCGCGGACGATTCGAAGGCCAACGGCATCGTCGGCCGCTACCTGTGCTTCGAGCGCGATGCCTGGGCGGAGGGCCTGCCCGCCTTGGCGAAAGGCGATGACGCGGAACTGGCCGCCGCCGCGGCCCGCGAACTCGAAATCTACGCGGCGAATGGCAAACCGCCGGAGGCTCGGGACATCCTCGGGATCGCCGATTTGTGGTGGCAGGCTTCGGATGCGGAAGCCGCGCGGCGGCACGCCGCCGCCCTCTACGACCGCGCCCTGCCTGGCATCGCCGATCCCACGAGACGGGCCCTGGCCACGAAGCGGATCGCGGCCGCGCATCCCGAGCCCGAGCCGCAGCGACCGGCCGCAAAAGGCCGCGATGCGCCGCGGAGGCCGATCGGCGGGCGGCGGATCGCGGCCCTGGATGTGCCGGCGTCGATCCTGCTCCCGGTGCCGCGGGAAGTCTCGGCGGATTTGGTCCGCCTGTTGCCTACGTTGGAAGAGGTGCAGAAGCTGCAGAATCGCCTCAACGTCGCGGACGAGGAATTGACCGGCTTGCGGGTCGAACTCTGGCAACGCATCCACTCGGGCTTCGGCATGGACAAATGGACGGCGGTCGACGTGCTGTATCTCATCGAATTGAACGACAGGCTGGGGGGGCTGCTGGGCCGGTACGAGTGGCGCACGGACACCGGGAGAGTAATCGGCTTGAACGCCGAAGCCCAGACCCGCATCGAGTGCCGAACGGCGGTTGCCACGTTCTGGATCCTGTCGGCGAAGAGCGAGGATGATTTCGTTCGTCGAGCGCGGGCGTTGCCGGCCGGCGTTCTGGAGCGGCAATTCGTCGAGCAGTTCGTCAACGAAAGCGAGGTCAAGCGCTGGCTCGTGGGCCTGGGAGCCGACTACGCCGCGATCCCCCGCAAGGCGCAGGCTCTCGACAGAGTCATCCAGGCGGGCCTCGCCACCCCCGGCATGCTTCGCTATCGCGAGGAACTGGGCCGGGCCGTGGCCGCGGGCCAGCGCTGACGCCACCAGCCACGGATGCAACGCGACGGCGGCGCGGCCGCCCGACAGGCTGCTCCCGCGAACCACGACGTAGGAATCCCCGACGAGCCAGACGGCGATGTCGATTTCGTGACCGCGGATGATGACCGTCTTGGCACGGCACACGAGATTGTCCCCGTCCTTCGTCGGCGCGATCGGCCGCGTGGCCTGGACGAGCGTCCGGACGAAGCTGCCGGACGTCGAGCAACACCCCGGGTGATCGGGCCGTGAGGCCGATGCTTGCGAGCGTTCCGGACGCGGAACTATTCTTGAAGCTGCATGAGCCAGCCATCCATCGTGACACCGGCCGTTGATCTGTCCGCTCGGGATCGTCACGCGCGGCTCAAGGCCGCGTCCGCGACTCCGGCCGAGCGACTCGCCGCGATGCGGGCGATCATGGAACGATCCTGGGCTGTGCTTCTCCGGAATCCACAGGCGATCGCCCGCTTCCGCCGCCGTAACTTCAAGGCCCGGGCCATTCAAAGCGACGGCGGGCAACGAGGCCATGGCACCTGATTTTCGGGTCTTCGAGACGCTGGCCCGACACGGCGTGCCGTTCGTCGTCATGGGCGGGCATGCGGTGAGCTTCCACGGATATGTCCGTGGCACGGAAGACACCGATATCCTCTGGGTGCGGTCGCCAGAGTCCGAGGCCGGGTTGCTTCTCGCGCTCGACGAGCTCGAGGCCCGCTACATCGGCACGGAGATCGATCCGGCGACGGGCATCGAGCGGACCTATCCCGTCACGGCTTCATTCGTCCGCTCGCAGCGGCTGATGATGCTCTGCACGAACGCCGGTTTTCTCGATCTCTTCGATTACGTTCCGGGTCACCCGGACGTGGCGGTGGCCGCGGTCCTTGAATCGAGCGTGGAGGCCGAGGGAACGCGATTCGTATCGCTTGAATGGCTGCGACGGCTGAAGAACGCGGCCGGGCGTTCGAAGGATCTTCTCGACCTGGAGAATCTCCCGGATTCCTGAGGGCAGGTCCGAAGGGGTGCGGCAAATCGATCGCGGCCGGCGACGAGGGGGTCGTCACCGGCCTCGAGGGACACGAGCTCCGCGTCAGCCGCCGCCAGGCCGTGATCGTGCAGTCGCACGCAGGCCGGGCGCGCCTGTTCAGGCCCATGACGACCGCGTGCCCGGGTATGCTGATCGTGATGACGACCATTCCTGACCGGCCCGCCGGCGACGACGTTTCCCTTCCCAACGAACTGGCCCGCGAGCGGAATCGCGAGGCGGCCGACCGCACGCTCCTGGCCTGGATCCGCACCAGCCTGGCGATGATCTCGCTCGGCTTCGGCATCGAGCGGCTCGGCCAGGCGGCGATGGGGCTCGACGGCCGGCTCGTCGGATTCACGCCGCTGAAGACGCGGATCGCCGGCGGCACGCTCATCGCCCTGGGCGTCGCCGCCACGCTGGCCGGCATCTGGGAGCACCGCCACGTGCTGGCCGCGATCGCCCGCAGCGACTACCGCTACGCCGACCGGCCGGCGATCGCCCGGGCGATGGGCTGGGTGCTGGTGGCGGTGGGCACCGTGGCCCTGGCGGTCGTGGCCGGCGGACTCTGATCGGCGCCGCACGCTCGGCACCAGCGCGGAGCACTCTGTGAGCCGCCGTGGGACCGGCACGATGCAGGCCCGTCACACCGCCACGCCCCCCGCTACCCGGGCGGTCACTCGGCCGGCGGCGCCGCCACGGCCCACAGGTTCTTCTGCGAGGCGACGAACAGCGTGCCGTTGGCGGCCGTCGGCACCGACCACACCGGCGTGCCGAGCTTGATGTCGGCGATGTGCCGCCGCTCACGGCCCGCCGCGAGCACCGTCAGCCCCTTGCGGGTGCCGATGAACACCTTGCCGTCGACGACCAGCGTGCTCGACCAGATCTCGTCGCGGGTGTCGTGCACCCAGACCAGCGCACCGGTGGCGGCTTCCAGGCAGTGCACCTTGCCGGCGTGCTCGGCCGCGTAGAGCAGGCCGCCGGCGATCGACACGGTGGAGAGCGTGCGGCCGATGCCGAGATACTGCCAGACGCGGGCCGTGCCGGTCGCATTCCCCTTCCCGTCGAGCATGAAACACGACAGCGCACCGCGGCCCGGGCCGTGGACCGGGTCCTGACCGATCGCCACGTAGGCGCGATTCCCCTGCACGACGGGCGTGCCGATGATCTCGCTGGGACTAACGAGCATGCCGTCGGCGTCGAGCTGCTTCGGCGCCCCGCGGACCAGCGCCCAATAGTCGATTTTCTGGCCGCCGCGCTCGCGGTAGCCGGGCGGGTTGCAGTCGAACCACCAGGCCTCTTCCAGCACGCCGCCGCCCCCCGGAGCAATCGGGCGGAAGGCATGGCAGACCCCGTCGCCGGCGCCGTAGAGCACCAGCGGCCGCCCCTTCACGCTCGCCAGGGCCGGCGTGGACCACTGGCCGTGGAACACCGCCGCGCTGATCTTGCCGTCGTCGCGGGCGACGACGGCGCCCGAACGCTTGTCGAGGACGATCAGCGACGGCGCGGTGGGCAGCACCACCTTGCCGTCGTAGACGCCGTTGCCGGTGCCCACGTAGAGGTGCTCACCGAGCACGAGCACACCGCAATTGGAGGCGTCGTGCGGGAAGACCGGCAGGTCGCGGAGCATGTCGCACCGCCAGAGGATGTCGGGGTCGTGCGGCCCGAGCTCCACGGGGGCGGCGCCCTCCGGCACCGAGAAGGAGGCCTCGTCGCGGAAGGGACCGTCGTTGCCGTCGGCCAGCCCGTCGGCGTCGAGGCACAGGACCTCGCAGCGGTTGGTGACGAGATAGACGCGATCGCCGTCGACGGTGGCCGTCGAGCAGACGCCGAGGTTCATGGCGTCGAAATCCTCGCTCACCTTCGCCCGGTCGATCTCGAGCTTCGGCACGACCAGCCGCCAGAGGAGCGCACCGGTCCGCTCGTCGAGGCACAGAAACACGCCCCCTTCCGTGGACCGAAACCGCGGGTCGTCGAGGTCCTCGTCGTTGGTGCCGATGAAGATCCGGCCTCCGGCGACGACCGGGGCGGAGTAGTTCTCGCTGCCCAGCCGGACGATGAACCGCACGTTCTTGGCCGTGGCGGGATCGAATCCCAGCCGGTCGCGCTTCTTCTTGCCGGGAAAGAAAGTCTCGGGGATGCCGGTCTCGGCCGAGGCCATGTTGCGGCTCGACGTGCCGCCCCACTGCGGCCAGTCGGCCGCGCGGGCGATCCCCGCACCGACCCATGCTCCCACGCTCCAGCAGAGCAACGCCGCCCACGCAGCCTGCGAACAACGCATCGCGATTCCTCCCGGGTATCTGACGGATTGTTGATCGCTTCTCCTTCCGGGTCCAGACTCGGGCATCCCCGTTCCGGCCCTGCCATCGCCATGCACCCGTCATCACCCGCACCGGCCGCACAGTCCGCCCCCCTGCCCGAGGCAGCCGACGTCGTCGTGGTCGGGGCGGGCGCCGCCGGCCTGTTCGCCGCCACCTGGGCGGGCCGCACCGCGGCGGCGGCCGGACGCCCCCTCGCCGTCGTGGCCGTGGACGGCGCCCGCAAGCTGGGGGCGAAGATCCTGGTCGCCGGCGGGGGCCGCTGCAACGTGACCCACGACGCGGTCCACGAAGGCGACTATGCCGGCAGCACGCCGCCGGCGATCCGCAAGGTGCTCCGCCGCTTCGGCGTGGCGGACACGGTGCAGTTCTTTGCCGCCGCGGGCGTCGCGATGAAGCGCGAGGAGACGGGCAAGCTGTTTCCGGTCACCGATTCGGCCCGCACCATTCTCGAGGCACTGGTCGCGGCCGCCCGCGCGGCCGGGGTGACGATCGTCCACCCGGCCCGCGTGACCGAGATCATGCCCACGGCCGGGGAGTTCGTCACGGTCACCAACGCGGGCACGATCCGCAGCCGGGCCGTCATCCTTTGCACCGGCGGCAAGTCGCTGCCGAAATCGGGATCCGACGGCGGCGGCCTGCTGCTGGCCACGGCGCTGGGCCACACGCTCACCAGCCCCGTCGTGCCGGCGCTCGTGCCGCTGGTGCTGCCGACGGAGCACTGGATCACGGCGCTCTCCGGGCTCACGTTGCCGACGGAGATCGTGCTCGCCTCCGCCACCGGGCGACGGCTCTGGGCGACGACGGGCAGCACGCTGTGCACGCATGTCGGCCTGTCGGGACCGGCGGTTCTCGATATCAGCCGCCACTGGCTCGTGGCCCGGACGGCCGAGCCCGATGTCCGCCTGTCCCTCAACTGGCTCCCGGGCACGACGGCCGAAGCCACCGATCGCTGGCTGGTCGCGGAGCAGGGCCGGGGTGCGCTGGCGACGCTCCGCGATCGGCTGCCCGACCGCCTCGCCCGGTCGCTCTGCGAACTCGCGACGGCTCCCCCGACCGGCGACCTGCCGCGGGACGCCCGCCGCCGGCTCGTGGCGCTCGCCACCGCCACCCCCTTGCCGCTAGTCGGCGACCGCGGCTTCGCCGTGGCCGAAGCAACCGCGGGCGGGGTGCCGCTGGCCGAGGTGCGGCTGGAGACGATGGAGAGCCGGATCTGCCCGGGGCTGTCGTTCGCCGGAGAGGTGCTCGACGTGGACGGCCGGATCGGGGGCTTCAATTTTCAGTGGGCGTGGGCCAGCGGCTTCGTGGCCGGCACCGCCGCCGCCGAGCGGCTCACGACCGCGTAGTTGAACGCGCCGTCGCGCAGGTCGATCGTGCGCATCACCGGCGGCGGATCGGCCGGGCGGGCCCGGCGGGCCGGCAGGAGGCCGGCGACACACCCGATCACGTCGGCCACCGGGATGTCGTCCATCGACGCCCGGCCGGGGGTCCAGCGCAGATGCCGCTCGCCGTGCGGCCGCAGCCAAGCCCGCAGCCTTGCCAACGGGCCGCGGACGACCCGCGTCGAACGCACCACCGCGCTGTGCGTCATCCACGGCGACCACTGGTTCGGATCGGTCGGCCCCACGAGCACCGCCACCGGCACGCCGAAGGAGGCGGCGAGATGCACGAGCCCCGTGTCGACGCCGATGCACAGGTCCATGCGGGCCACCAGGCCGCCCGCCTCACGCAGCGGCACCGCCCGGGAGAAGTCGTGAACGTGCGCGGCGACTGCCGGGCCGACGGCGGCCTCCAGCCGGCGGTGCGCGGCGGCGTCGAGCGGCGCGCCGCAGAGCACGATCTCGCAGCCGCGTTCGTGGACGAGCCACTCGACCAGGCGGGCCCACCGCTCGAACCGCCAGAACCGCAGCGCATCGGTGCCGCGCACCGCGAGCAGCACGCGCGGTCTGTCGGCAGGGAGGGCCGCCAGCAGAGCGGCGCTGCGGGCGGCGACCGGCGCGGGCACCCAGTTCTCGTTACGACCGTCGTCGACGGCGACGCCCTCGGCCCGCAACTGGTCGAGATAGGCCTGCACCTGATGCCTGCCGCGCGGCACGGATACCGCCTTGGTGAGCAACACGCGGCCGACCTCGCTCGCGAAACCGACCCGCCGCGGAATGCCCGCCAGCCAGGCCAGCAGCGCCACCGATGTCGATCGCTTGAGCAGATAGGCCCGTGAGTAGCCGCGGCCGCGGAGCCAGGCAGCCGTCGTCCGCAGTCCGGCCAGCGACGCGAACCACCCGCGCCGCGACCGCTCCCAGGGGACGAGCTCGTCGTGGTAGGGGCAGGCGGCGAGCACCTCGCGGGCGGCCCGCTCGGCGAACACGTCGATCACAGCGTCGGGATGGGCGCGACGCAGGTTTCGCAGGAAGGGAATTGCGAGCACCGTGTCGCCCACGTAGCGGGTGCAGACCACGAGAATCCGCTCCCGCGTCCTGCCGGCGCCATCCTGGCGATCCCGCTCATCCATGCCCCGCATCATAGGCCGACAGGCAACCCCGCCGCAGCGCGAGTTCAAGCCGGAAAATGCCGTCTTTGGCGCCGGGCCAAGCCCGCGGGGGACTGTGTTTCACGCCGACGCATCCCTTCGGGCCTGCGGCGGCTTACGCGAGGCTCGCCCGGAAGGCGAGCCATCGCCAGGCTGGTCGCACCGCGGCTGCGACCACGCCGGGCCAAGCCTGCGGGGGACTGTGTTTCACGCCGACGCATCCCTTCGGGCCTGCGGCGGCTTACGCGAGGCTCGCCCGGAAGGCGAGCCATCGCCAGGCTGGTCGCACCGCGGCTGCGACCACGCCGGGCCAAGCCTGCGGGGGCCATGGATGGCCCCGCAGGCGTGAAGGTTACCGCGCGAAGCCCACGAAGAAGCTGAACACCTGCCGGTTGTCGTACGGGGCGTAGACCACCGGGAAGGCGAAGTCCAGCGCGATCGGCGCCGGCCCCATCGCCGGAAGCGTGATCCGGAAACCGAAGCCGGGCGCGACCCGCATGTTGTCGATCGAGACGTTCGACTCCACGGTGCCGAAGTCGGTGAAGAGGACGCCGCGGAGCGTGTCGTCGGCGGTGATCGGATACATGTACTCGACGGTGTTGAGCCACTGGAAGGGACCGCCGATGATCGCCAACTGGCCGTTGGATCCGGCCTGCCGCGGGCTCGCCCCACGGAACGTGAAGCCGCGGATCGTGTTGTAGCCGCCCGCGAAGAAGTTGTCGTAGGCGGGCGTGTTCGGGCCCGAGATGCCAAGCACCGAGCCGATGGAGAGCACGTGGCGGCCCGAGCCGTCGGGCCGCTCGTTGAGGAGGAAGTATTGCCGCGCCTCGGCGATGCCGCGCGGATAGATGAAGGTGCCGATCACCTGCTCGAACTCGAAGGTCGCCAAATGGCCCTGCGTGGGCAGGAAGGGGCTGTCCCGCGTGTCGTGGATGATGCCAGCCGAGAAGCCATACAGGCCGTTGGTGCCGAGCATGTTGTCGATGGCGGGCACGCCCGGAATCCGCGGATTGAACACGTCCACGCTCTCGCCGCGGAAGCCGGCGTTCACCGAGAGGTCGGGAGCGAAGGCGAACTGGTAGCCGAGGCCGATCCGGCCGCCGGTGCGGGCCTCCGCCCAGTCGTAGAAGAACCGCGTGTAGTACGACGCCGACAGCGACAGTCCGATCCGCGTGTCGAAGAGATACGGCTCCTGGAAGGTGGCCATGTACCGCTGCAACTGCGTGCCGGGCGCGGCCTCGAGCCGGAACCGCTGCCCGGCGCCGCGGAAGGCCGTGCCGTTCTTGATGTCGTCCCAGCTCCGCGGCAGTCGCAGGATGTCGAAGTTCTGCTCGTCGACGACGATGTTGCCCACCAGGCCGGCATTGGAGTTGACGCCGGCACCGATCATGAGGCGGCCGGTCTGCGTCTCTTCGGCGTCCACGTCCACGATCACGTAAGGCTCGTTGCCCGGAAAGACGGGCAGCCCTCCGCCCCCCCCGAAATCGGGCAGCGCGGAGGGCTGGAAGCCGGGCGGCTGGTTGGGGTCGAACTGGCCCACGGGCTGGGCGGCGAACGGCCCGCCCCCCGCCACCGCCGGCTGCATCATGCCGGGCTGGCCGACCGCGGGGCTCATCGCCGGCGTGACCTGCTGCTGCACGGTGTAGACCGGCGCGGGGCCGCCGGCAGCCACCGACGGCGCGAGGCCCCAGCCGGCGGGCGGCGGCTGCATCGCTGGCTGCGGCGCGAACGGCTGAGCCGCCGGCTGCGGGGGATAAAACTGCGGCACCGGCTGCGGCGCCGGCTGCGGCACGCCCGGCTGCTGGACGAACACGGGGGCGAGCGGCTGCGGGCTCTGGCCGCGCCACACCGGCTGGTCGGCGATGTGGGCCGGCCGCGGGGGGGCGGGCACGGTCCCGGCCGGCGGCGCGGCCGGCTGCGGCTGGGCGGCGTCGTTCCACGTGCCGTCGACGACGAGATCGATCACCGCCTCGCCCTCGGCACCGTCGGGGCTCTGGCCGCGGAAGCCCGGCCGGTCGGGATCGTTCGCCATTCGCTTGCCGTCGTCCTCGGGCTTCGAGAACACGATCTTCGGCCCCGCTCCCTTGGCGGCATCGGCCAGGAAAAGGCTGCTCGACTTCAGCCGCCGCTCGTCGTCGCGGAGCTTGCGGATGTCGAGGATGTCGCCCGGCCGCAGCGAGAGCCGGTTGAGCACGGTGCTGTGGCGAGTGTGCGGGTTCTCGCCCCGAATCCGCACGTTGATCTTGCCGACGCGATACCGCTGCCCCTCCGCCACGCTATAGACGAGGTCGAGTTCGCCGGGCTGCTCGAGGAACCGCGGGTCGGCCTTGATGTCGGCAAACACGAAGCCCCGGCCGCCGTAGATGTCGCGGATCATGTTCAAATCCCCGTCCATCTTGGCCTGGTTGAAGTGCTCGCCCCCCTTGAGCTTGAGGTCGCGCTCGAGGAACTCGGTCTTGAACTTGCTGTTGCCGATGAACGAGACGTTGCGGACCTTGTACCGCGGGCCCTCGTTGATCACGAAGGTGAGGTACGTCCAGTCCTTGCGGCCCTCGTGGACGACCTGCACCTCCCGGCCCACCTTGGCCTGAAAGAAGCCGAGGCTGCGGTAGTAGGCCGTGAGCTTCTCGACGTCGTCGTCGACCACGGAGCGGTCGACGTCGCCGCCGAACACCCAGAGGATGCCCGGCTTCGACTTGATCTGCGTGAGCAGGCGGGCATCGCTGGCGATCGTGTTGCCCACGAACCCCGTCCAGGCGACCTTGCGGCTGCGGCCCTCGTCGATGAGGAACACGGCCCCCTTGTCGCCCGGCTTGCTGCCCTCGACGGTCGTCACCCGGGCCGCGTCGTAGCCCTTCTCGTGGTAGTACGACTCGATCCGCCGCCGGGCCTCCTCGACGACGTACGGATCCATCGAGTCACCGACGTCGATCTCGCTCTTCTTGCGGAGCGTGCGGGTGGTGACGTGCTTGTTGCCGACGTACTTCACGTAGCGGAGCATGGGCCGCTCCACCACCTGGAAGATGACGACGACGCCCTCCTGGACGCGGACGTACTTGGGGTGCACGTCGACGAACTTCCGGGTCCGGTGCAGGGTGCGCACGTCCTGCTCCACGGCCTGGGGATCGAAGATCTGCCCGGCCCGCGTGACGAGCTGCGGGAGCTTCGAGACCTCGGTGGCGTGATTGCCCTCGATCCGCACCTCCACGATCCGGTTGGCCTCGTCGGCGGCGGCGGGAGCCACCGGCGGCAGCGCGGAGACGGGCGGCGGCAGCGGCTCCTGCGCGGCCGCGAGCACCGCGGCGCAGGCGAGGGCCACGGCGAGCGGCCACGGTCGGGCCGGGGTTCGGGAGAGCACTGCGCGCGAGGCCATCGAGGGTGCCGATGCGGGGGAGGCGGCTGCGGAAGCGGGGAGGGAATAGCGACAGACCCGCCGGCGTCACAAGCCGAAAAGTGTCCGCCGGCGAGACGGGCCTGCCGGAGCGGGCAACAGGGGCTTGCCCAGTCGACGATCCTTGACTGGACCCCGCAAATCGCGGTACTTTTGCGGGTTCGATCCGCTTGCCAGCCGTTCACCCTTCAGTTCCGGATCGGCTCCCCCGGTCCACGGCCGCGCGACGCCGCCGGCTCATCCCATGCCGACGACGGTGATCGATCTCCGCCGCACCGAAGACGCCCGCGACGTCGTGCACCGGGCCGTGCAGGCGCTGGCCGAAGGCCGGCTCGTGGCCTTTCCAACCGAGACCGATTACGTGGTGGCGGCGAGCGCCCGCGAGCCGCAGGCGGCGGCGGCGCTGCGCGAGCTTTCCCCGCAGCGGGCCGCGGAGCCCCGCCTCACGCTGGCGCTGAAGAGCGCCGACGAGGCGCTCGACTGGGCACCACGGATGACACCGATCGGCCGGCGGATCGCGCGGCGGTGCTGGCCCGGCCCGGTGGCGATGCTCGTGCCCGACGACCATCCGGAGAGCCTCGTGCATCGCCTGCCCGAGACGGCCCGGACGGCGCTGGTGGGGGACGGCAGGCTGCGGCTGCGCGTGCCGGGGCATCCGATGCTCGCCGACTGCATGCGGATGCTCGCCGGGCCGGTGGCCCTCGCCGAGCCGGGTGCGGAGGCTCCCGCGGTCACCGCGGCGGACCTGCTCGACCGCGTTGGGCAGGCCGTGGCGATGGCGATCGACGACGGGCGGGCGCGGTACGCCCAGCCGGCCTCGACCATCGAGATCGCGTCGGGCTCGTTCCGGATCGTGCGGCCGGGGATCGTCTCGGAGGAGACGCTCCGCCGGCTCTCCAGCCTGATGGTGCTGTTCGTGTGCACTGGCAACACCTGCCGCAGTCCGATGGCCGAGGCGCTGTTTCGCCGGCTGGCAGCCGAGCGGCTCGGATGTCGCCCCGCAGAGATCGAACGGCACGGTGTGGTGGTCGCCAGCGCCGGCATCTCCGCCTGGGCCGGCACCCGCGCCAGCGCCGGCGCCATCGACGTGATGGCGGAGATGGGGGGCGATCTGGGTGGCCACGAGAGCCAGCCGCTCACCGAGGACCTGGTGCGGCAGGCGGACGTGATCCTGACGATGACGGCCGCGCATCGCGCCGCAATCCTTGCCCAGTTTCCCGAGGCCGGCGGCCGCGTGACGATGCTGTCGCCCGACCGGCAGGACGTCCTGGACCCGATCGGGGGCAGCCTGGACATCTACCGCCGCTGTGCCAGACAGATCCACGGGCATCTGGCGGCCCGGTTGGATACACTCGGAATCGACCCGGCGGGCGGCTGACCCGCCGGCAGGCCATCGTTTCAGGAGCGTGCGGATTCATGCGGATTGCCATCGGCAGCGATCATCGGGGCCTGGCGGCGCGGAAGCGCGTCATCGGCCTGCTGGAACGGCTGGGTCACGAGGCGATCGACTGCGGCTCGCACGGCGAGGAAGCGGTCGATTATCCCGACATCGCCGCCGACGTGGCCCGCCGCGTGAGCGACGGTTCCGTCGATCGCGGCATCCTCCTGTGCTGCACGGGCGTGGGCATGGCGATCGCCGCCAACAAGCTGCCAGGCGTCCGGGCCGCCACCTGCCACGACGAGGTGACGGCCGAGATGAGCCGGCGGCACAACGATCTCAACGTGCTCTGCCTGTCGGCGGAAATGATCGGCGCCGAGGTGCAGGACAAGATCATCCGCACGTGGCTGACGTCGCCCTTCGAAGGGGGGCGGCATGCCCGCCGGGTTGCCAAGATCACGGCGCTCGAGCCGAAATGCTGAACCCGGGCAAACCGGGGCGGCGCGGCGGGCCGCGGGGAGTCGTCGCGTCGTAGCGGTCGTATCGCCACGGCCCGGCGCAGGCCCGGGAAAAAGGCGGCCGAAATCGTTGAATCGCCAGGCCCCGTTGCTATCGTCGGTGGTGGACAGACGGAGGTGCGGCGGTCCGGCACGGGTCGGCACGGTGCACCTCCAGCCGCCTGGAACCCGCCGGCATGCCCCTCGCCCGCCACCCCGATCCGGAAGAAGTCGACTGCCTGATTCGCAACGGCGAGTTGCGAACCGCCATCGAGCCCTACCTGGACGAGTCCATCTGGGAGATCGACTTCCGCGGCCTGCCCACGCCCGTCGAGAACCGGTTTCTCGAGTCGATGCTGGCCTGGGAACTGGCGCCACTGGTGCCGATCGCCCGCTGGTTCGACCCGCCGCTTGCGCTGCAACCCGCCTGCACGCTCGACGACGAGCAGCTCCGCGAGCGGCTGTGGGGGATCATCGAGCAGCTGTATGCGAAGCGGATCGTGCTCGACTTCACCGACCATCTGTCCGACCGGGAGCTGTATGCGGTCATCCGCCGCGACATCCTCCCGGCGACCGTGAAGCACGTCGACCTGCCCGACAACTACTTCCACTGGGACTGCAGCGCGACGGCCGGCGACGATCCGACCATCTGGCTGACCTTCTACGCCAGCGACGAGGAGCGGGAGGCCTGGCGGCTCGAGGAGGGCCGCGATCCGCCCCCCCGCGAGGTGCCGCCGTATCCCCGGGCCCTGCCGACGGCACCGGTCTGACTCCCCGGTCCCGGGTGGTCTTGGGGCACGTTCGCGCCGCCTTTCCTTCGTCTCGATACGAGCGAACGGCCCAAAAAGCCCCCGGCGGAAGCCGGGGGACTCCGGGCGTGAAAACCCACCCGCGTGCCAGGCGGTGTGGGGCCGGTGAAGGTTTTGCCAGGCGCGGGGAATCTTTCCCATCGTCGGCCGGACCGCTTTGAGCGGTGCCTGCGACCGGCATACTCTTACTCTTACACCGGGTCCCGCCACCGTATCCCCCCGAGGTGCCCCATGAATCGACTTGCACTGCCGCTGGTTCTCGTCCTCGCCTCCACCGGGCTGCCTACGGCCGCCCACGCCGCCGATGCCGCCGCCATTCGCGCCGCGATCACCAAGGCGACGGCGTTCCTCGAGAAGCACCAGGCCGCCGACGGCAGTTTCTCCGCCGAGGTCGGCCCGGCCGTCACGGCCCTGGCGGTCAACGCGCTGGTCCGGTCGGGCTCGCCCGTCGACGCGCCGATCGTGCAGAAGGGTCTGGCCCATTTGCTCACGTTCAAGCGATCCGACGGCGGCATCTACGCCCCCGAGTCGCCGGTGAGCAACTACGAATCGGCGATCGCGATGGTGGCGCTGGCCGCCTGCAACGCGGACGGCCGCTACGCCAAGGAGATCAAGGGCTGCGAGGCCTACATCAAGGGGCTGCAGTGGGATGACGGCGAGGGCAAGGGCAAGGCCGATCCGGCCTACGGCGGCGCGGGCTACGGCCGGAAGGGCCGGCCCGATCTCTCCAACACGCAGTTCATGATCGAGGCGCTGCGGACGATCGGCGCCAGCGAGAACGACCCGGCCATCCAGAAGGCCCTGGTCTTCGTGTCGCGCACCCAGAACCTCGTCGGCCCGGAGAACACGACGCCATTCGCGGATAAGAACAAGAACTCCGCCGACGAGGGTGGCTTCTACTACACGCCCGCGGCCGGTGGTGAGAGCCAGGCCGGCGGCTCGCCCGAGGGCGGGCTGCGGAGCTACGGCTCGATGACCTACGCGGGCCTGAAGAGCATGATCTTCGCCGGGCTCACGAAGGACGACTACCGCGTCAAGGCGGCGCTCAAGTGGCTCGGCCGCCACTACACCTTCAAGGAAAACCCCGGCATGGGCCAGGCGGGGATCTACTACTACTTCCACACCGCGGCCAAATCACTGGACGTGCTTGGTGCCGAGACCTTCACCGACGCCGCGGGCAAGGAGCACTCCTGGCGGGCCGAACTGTCCGACGAGATCCTCGCCCGCCAGCAGCCCGACGGCTCGTGGGTGAACGCCACCAACCGTTGGATGGAGGACAACCCGAACCTCGTCACCAGCTACGCCCTGCTGGCCCTGACCTACTGCCTGCCGAAGTGAGGCCGCGGGTTTTGATGGTGCACTGGGGAGCTGAACGGAGCATCGCCGTTGCAGGAATCGAGTCCTGAACTGTGTTGTGCGGACCCTTCGGCGTTCCCAACAAGCCCCGGGTGGAAACCCGGGGACTCCGGGCATGAAAACCATCCCGCCGTCCATGCCGCATGACGGCACGTGAACTCCCGGTTCAAACACATCTCGCATGGAACCCGGGAAGGCATACCACCCGGAGTCCCCCGGCTCCCGCCGGGGGCTTCGTGTGCGAGCAGCAGGCCCGGAGGGCCGGGATGCCTGCGCGGGCGGCGGCCGGCCTCGCTCATTCGGCCGGCACGGCCGCCGGTGCGTCGGCAGCGGCGGCCCGGCCCGCGAAGATCGCGATGTCGGTCTGGAACGGGCGGCTCGACACCGTCAGTTCACCCGAGAACGGGTAGCCGAAGAGTGCGACGAGATACAGGTTGAGCCCCATCACGAGGGCGGCCAACGCCGTCAGGAACCGCTGCAGGCTCACGCTCTCCGCGCGGAACAGGCCGGCGAACAGCACCGTCACCGCGCCGCCGACGATGAGCACGATCCACTCGACGGCCGGGATGCCGAACTCCGCCGTGCCGATCCGCTCGCGGCGATAGTCCCACAGTTCGCGGATCTGCTCGAGGAGCATGGGGAACACCGCCTTCTGGCTCTCGGTGACGGGCTCGTAGCCGTCGAGACTCCGGGCCAGCGCGAAGGCCGTCTGCCGCGCCTCCGGGCTGGCATGGCCCCGGGCCATCGCCGGCCACTCGTCCTCAACCACCTGCCGGGCATAGGTGCGACAGGCCTCCTGGATCCGCTCCCGCTGGGCCGCGGGGAGCCGTTCGGCCAAGAGGAAGATGTCGGCCAGGGAGTTCGACTCCTGCTGGACGACGTCGATCGCCTGCTCGAAGCGGACGAGGGCATCGACCACGACGAGGCCGAGCAGCACGGCGTACAGCGTGCCCACCACCGACAGCAGGTTGCCGGTGATGTCGTGCGCCTGCCGGAGGATGTCCTTGGCGAACATCTTCCGCACCGCGGCCACGAGGCCGATGGCCGCGACGATGCCGCCGAGGATGATCGCCAGCCCGGTCGTGAACCCGTGAAACTCCATGCGTTTTCCTGGCCTGCGGCTGGCAGATCACGCCGCTGCTCACTCCTGAAAATCAGTCCTTCAAATCGAAGAGCCGCCGCAGGGCGTCGAGCAGGCCGTGCGGCGGGCCCGCGCGGCTTTCGTCGCGCAGCGACGCCAGCGGCGGATGGAGCAGCTTGGCCGCATATCGCTCGAAGGCCTGGCGGATCTCCGCCCGCTCCGCGTCGCCGAGGCCCGGCAGCCGGCGGAAGAGCCGCTCGAGCTCTGCATCGCCGGTCTCACTCCAGCCGGCCCGCAGCTGCTCGATCACCGGCGTCGTCGCCCGGTGATGCAGGTCGCCCATGAACCGCCGCGTCTCCTCGTCCACGATCGCCAGTGCCGCAGGCAGTTCGCGCTGGCGGCTCTTGCGGTTGGCCTCGCAGGCTGCCGCCAGGTCGTCCACGCAATACAGCCACACGCCCGGCCGGTCCCCGATCCGCGGGTCGAAGTCGCGCGGCACGGCGAGGTCGAGGACGACCAGCGGCCGCCCGTCACGGCGGGCCTCGACCCGCGCGAAGAGGTCGCTCGACACGATGGGCTCCGTCGACCCCGTCGTGCTGACCACGAGGTCGGCCGCCGCCAGTTCGGCCTCCAAGGCGGTGAAGTCGCCCGGCCGGGCCGCCAGCCGGGCCGCGAGCTCCACCGCGCGGCTGGCGGTGCGATTGACGATCGTCACGTCGCGGCCGCCGGCCTCGCGCAGATAGCGGAGGGTCTCGGCCGCCATCTTGCCGGCGCCCACGAGGAGGATCCGCTTGTCGTCGAACCGCTCGAACACGCCGCTGGCGAAGTCGGCCACGGCCACGCTGGGGATCGAGGTCCGCTCCCGGCCCAGTGCCGTTTCGGTCGCCACCCGCTTGGCCGTCCGCAGGGCCGCCTGGAACATGCCGCCGGTGAGCGGCCCACTCGTGCGGCTCTCCTGGGCCAGTGCCCAGGCCTGCTTCACCTGGGCGAGGATCTGCGGCTCGCCGAGCACCATGCTGTCGAGGCCGGAGGCGACGCCGAACAGGTGTCGCACGACCGCCTCGTCCTGCTCCCGGGCCAGCACCGGAGTCAGCAGGCCGGCGTCGATGCCGCGGCACTCGGCGAGGAACGAGACGATCTGCTCCGCCGGCGGCGCGGCCTCCGCACCGGCGGCGTAAAACTCCACGCGGTTGCAGGTGGAGAGCAGCACGCCCTCGCGGCCGGGAAAACGGTCCCGAAACCGGTTCAGGGCCTCGGTGACCTGCTCGGCGGAGAAGGCGAGCCGCTCACGAAGATCGAGCGGCACCGTGCGGTGCGTGCCGCCAACGAGGGCCAGCGTCATGGGGCGGCCTCATGGCCGGCGGGGGCGACCGGCGGCTGCCCGTGCTTCGTGGGAGCGAGCAGGCCCCAGAGGATGGAGAGCGTCAGTGCCGCGAGGCTCACGAGCGCCAGGCGGGCGCCGGTTCGCGGCCCGTCGGGCCGGCGGCGGGCGGCGGCGGCCAGCGCGTCGGCGACCACGAGCCAGGCCACCAGCGCCCCCATTCGCAGCACCACCGGATCGGTCCAGGGAACCGTCTCCATCAGCCCGCGCCGGTGGTTGACGGCGTTGAGCACGATCCCGGAGACGAACCCCGCCGCCGCCGTCCAGGCCGCGATCGAGGGCGTGCGGGCCGTGACGGCGGCGAGCCGCTCCAGGCTCGGCATGCGAAAGCCCGCCAGCGGCGCCTGCTTGCGAGCCAGGCGGCCGGCCTGGATCAGCCACATCAGTCCCGCGATCGCCCCCAGCGCCACCGCGACGCTGGCGGCGAGATTGAAGCTCCCGTGGATCGCACCCCAGACCTGCGTGGCCGGGCTCTGCGGAAACGCCGCCCGGCTCGACACCTGCGCCGCGCCGATCAGGGCCAGGACCACCGGCAGCACGAACAAACCCACCGGCGTCCGCGGATTGGCAACCGTGAGGTAGAGATAGCCCGCGGCCAGCATCCAGGCCGCCAGCAGGTACCAGTCGTACGGGCTCGAGAGCGGCATCGCAGCCTCGTTCACCGCCCGCCACCCGAGGAACAGCGTGTGGGCGAGGAGGCCGGCGGCGGCGAAGGCGACCATCACCGCCCCGCGCACGCCCGAACGGAACACCAGCCGCGACGCCTCGCAGGCCAACGCCACGGCGTAGCTGGCGACAAAGCAGACGACGGAGATGCCGGACAGAAACGCGGTCATCGATGCATGCGGGCGCTGGAATCGCGGGCGGAATCGAGGCTGCCGGGACGACGGCCTCTGCGTGCCAACAGTGTAGTGGCCGCCGTGACGATGCCGATGGCCCCGGCGCCGTATACTCTCGAAATCGCGGTGCCGCCACTGCGCCGTCCCGTCACCCCCTGTCGAGCAGCCCGTGCAGTCGATCCCCCCCGGCCAGCCCCACGACGCCCACAGCCGCTCGCTGATGATGCGGGCCTGCCGCCTCGAACCGGTGGAACGGACGCCCGTGTGGCTGATGCGGCAGGCGGGCCGCTACCTGCCCGAGTACCGGGCCGTCCGCGAGAAAGTCGGCTTCCTCGAGCTCTGCAAGAACCCGCGGCTGTGCGCCGAGGTGATGCTCGCCACCGTGGAGCGGATCGGCGTCGATGCGGCGATCATCTTCAGCGATCTCCTTCCGATCCTCGAACCGATGGGCTTCGACCTGGAGTTCGCGGCGGGCGAGGGACCGGTGATCCACAACCCGGTCCGCGGGCCGGCCGACCTGGCCAGGGTTCGCGAGCTCCCCGACGTCGACCGCCTCGGCTACGTGATGGACGTCGTGCGGGCCACGCGGGCGGGCCTCGACGCTTCGATTCCGGTGATCGGTTTCGCCGGCGCGCCGTTCACGCTGGCCAGTTACTGCATCGAAGGGGGCACGAGCCGCGCCTGGCTGCACACCAAGTCGCT
>Ga0315906_10002945_pt1 | contig 23007 bp, 20 predicted proteins | sample LakEriMetagenome_4_FD_203526 | JGI IMG/M metagenome (GOLD analysis project Ga0315906, IMG submission 203526) | Freshwater fungal communities from buoy surface, Lake Erie, Ohio, United States - Buoy 2 MA122 | ecosystem: Environmental > Aquatic > Freshwater > Lake > Lake biofilm | place: USA...
ATTGAGAGCATTGAAGTAGCAATTGCCGCAGTAGCGCTAGGTGCAACGCTGATTGAAAAGCATTTTACACTCGACAGAACGCTTCCAGGACCAGACCATTTAGCCTCTCTTGAACCAAATGAACTGAAATTAATGGTTACGGCAATTCGAAATGTAGAGAAAGCCATTTCGGGTAATGGAAAAAAAGTTCCCTCCAATTCAGAGCTAAAGAATGTACAACCAGCCAGAAAAAGTATCCATCTTAGCACGGATGTTCAGAAAGGAACCATCCTCACAAGAAATCATTTCATTATGCTTCGACCAGGAACTGGTATTTCACCCATGGAATACCAGGAAATTATAGGAAAAAAGACAACGGTTGCCCTCTCAGCAGGGAGTCTATTAAAAAGAGAAGATCTCGAATGAAAATTGGAATTCTTACAAGCTCAAGAGCCGATTTCGGTATCTATACCCCTTTGCTGAAGGAGCTAATAAAAGAACCCTTTTTTACGGTCGATATTATTGTTTTTGGAACGCATTTGTCCGCTGAACATGGAATGACAGTAAAAGAGATCCGCTCTTACTTTCCCGACAACATCACGGAGCTTCGTACCCAAATTGATGGAACAGATGAGCGTTCCGTTGCCTTTTCATACGCCGATACCGTAAGTGTATTCTCACGATTCTGGGCGCACATGGACCACGATTTAATTCTCTGTTTAGGAGACAGATACGAAATGAATGCTGCGGTTCAAGCAAGCATTCCATATGGAATTAAACTCGGACACTTTCATGGCGGAGAAAAAACGTTAGGGGCATTCGACAATATATACAGGCACCAGATCACGCTGGCATCAACTTATCATTTTACGGCAACAGAAGAATTTTCAGCTTGCGTAAGAGAAAAGCTGGACGACTTACACAAGCATGTTTTTGCTGTAGGCTCATTGAGTTTGTCTGATTTGATGGAAACACCACTCCTAGGTAAGGCTGAGTTCATGGAGCGCTATGAATTACCAAATATAGACACCGTTTTATGCACCTTTCATCCAGAAACGATGAACAGTGAGCTTAATCCGTTTTACGCGAAAGAAATGTACCTTTCACTTTCTTCACTCTCAGAAAGAATGCACCTGCTGATAAGCATGCCAAATGCCGATACCTACGGAATGTTGTACCGAAGTCAATTGGAAAAAATAAAGTCAGAACGACCATCCTCTGTGACATTGGTTGAAAGTTTTGGAAAAGTAAATTATTTTTCGGCGATGAAACATTGCACGCTCCTGCTTGGAAACTCCTCTAGTGGAATCATTGAGGCAGCGTCATTCGGCAAATACGCCATCAACGTGGGTGATCGACAAAAAGGACGTGTTCAAAGCGGAAATGTGATTGATGTAGCGTTTGAAAGTGAGAAAATTATACAGGCTGTGAATTCTTTTTTGGAAGATCCCAAACAATTTACAGGAGAAAATAAGTACGTAAAACCAGATACCGTATCGAACGTAATCGAAATTTTAAAAGCTATTGGCAATGGAGCATTTCAATAAATACCTAATGCATTCGAATCAGACCATACGTGAGGCGCTGGTCCGACTTGATGAGCTTGCCTCCGATGCAACTGTATTCCTAACCGATGAAAATGGGTTTCTCAAAGGCTCAGTAACAGACGGCGATGTCAGAAGAGGCCTTATTCGCGGCAGCTCACCTGACGATAGAATTGAAACAATTGCGAATCTATCACCAAAATTTCTCAGAAGAGGTTCCAATGACATCGAAAAAATTATCACCTATAGAGAGAAAGAAATTCATATCATACCTGTTTTAGACAAACATGATAACCGAATACTGAGTGTCCTCAATCTTAAAAAACAGCGTTCCTATCTTCCCGTGGATGCCGTAATCATGGCTGGTGGAAAAGGTCAACGCCTCATGCCACTTACAGAAAACACACCCAAACCACTTCTACATGTTGGCGACACTCCAATTATCGAGCGCAACATCGATCGATTGGCTCTCTTCGGTATAGACGATATTACCATTTCCATCAATTACCTTGGAGAACAGATTGTGAACCATTTTGGAAATGGAGAAATAAAAGGATTGAGAATCAACTATGTGGAAGAAAAACAACCGCTAGGCACATTAGGTTCTGTAGGATTGATCAAAGAATTCCACAACGATTTTATTTTGGTAATGAATTCCGATCTTCTAACAAATATTGATTACGAGGCTTTCTTTCTGGACTTTATTAATTCGGGGGCAGAGCTTTCTTTACTATCGATCCCTTACACTGTCAATATTCCCTATGCTGTGATGGAAACGAACGAAAAAAAAGTGTTGAGTCTGCGAGAAAAACCTAGCTACACGTACTACTCAAACGGAGGAATCTATCTTATGAAACGTGAAGTGCTCTCTCTTCTGCCTCAAAATACATTTTACAATGCAACCGATCTGATTGAAACGCTAATTCATAGCGGCAAGCACGTACATAGTTTTCCTCTGGTAGATTATTGGTTGGACATTGGAAATCACGATGACTTTGGGAAAGCACAACGCGACATTCAACATATACGGTTTTAAATGAAGGTACTTGTCGTCATACCTGCTCGTGGAGGATCTAAAGGCATTCCTGATAAAAACATTCGATTCCTGAATGGAAAGCCGCTCATCACGCATACGATTGACGCAGCACTTCAACTTTTTGATCAAGAACGGATATTGGTTTCTACGGATTCAGAAAAAATTCAAGCCATTGCTGAAAAAAGTGGACTGCACGTGCCATTTCTTAGACCTTCGGAATTATCCACAGACACAGCAGGCTCTTATGAAGTGATCTTACATGCAATGGAGATTGCACGTGAACTTGAAATTGATTTCGATACCGTTATTTTGCTTCAACCGACCTCACCGCTGAGAACCAGTAAACACCTTCAAGAAGCCATGGAAGTATACGAGCCTTCTTTAGACATGGTCGTTTCGGTGAAAGAAAGTGATGAAAACCCATATTATTCACTATTCGAGGAAAATAATGCCGGCTATCTGGCAAAATCCAAGCAAGGTGATTTTACGCGTCGACAGGATTGTCCTAAGGTGTATGCCTATAATGGTGCAATTTATATCATGAATGCGAAAAGCCTGGAGAGTCAATCTATAGGGAGTTTCAAAAACATTCGGAAGTATGTTATGAGCTCTGAGGACTCCATAGACATTGATACTCCATTGGACTGGAAAATGGCAGAATTTCTACTTTCGGAAAAATCATCCCATTGAGACTATAGATTGGTCCCATTTTCGAACAATGGATCGGATAAATCGCGCCGTGTAAATCAAGGTGAAGATTTGAGTGATGGATAAAATCCAAAAGATCTGGATCAATGAATGATCATCTGTTCCCATCCAAAAAGGAAGTACTGAAAAACAAATTATCTGCAATAAGCTCGATCCTAATCCGATAAAGAAAAATCGCTTTTGTTCATTGAAAACGAGGGGCAAAAACGTAAAGGGAGATGTGATAAAATTGAGCATCAGCCAAGGAGCCATGACTTCAGAGATTCTTCCGCTCTGAGACCAATTATTTCCAAAAACAAAAGCAAAGACCGGTTCACCCCAAAAAAAGATCGCCATAAATGGCAAAATAGATAACCCGGTAAGGATGAAAAAAGTTTTCTGTACGAAAGGTAGCATGGGCTTATTCAGGTTTTTAAGCTCCGTTGCCTTATTGTAAAACACCTGACCTATTGCGGCACCGATAAGCATGAGGGGCAGTCTTAGCATCCGCAACGAATGATCGAAAGAACCAAAAACCTCCGTTGAAAAATATTCAACAACGAGCATTGCCACGATGACATCTCGCGCTGAATCGGTTAAGGCATGTGGTAAATTAATTCTGGGGAAATCGATGTACGTTTTTGCAAGGACACGCATTTTTTTAGAAGATGCCCGATTGACTGATAATTTGGCATTGGAGAGAAAATCCTTTAAAAAGAATACGGATCCTATTGCCAGTGAAAGGATAAAAGAAAGCAGTAAAGAAAAAATATTCGGTGCAAAAAATCCAAATCCAACCCTTAGGATGTTCATCACGCCGGAATTGGCAATTTTAGAAAATGAGATATGACGGAAGGACTTTTTTCGAATTGCCCAGTTTGTGCCAAGGTTAAAAAAAACTAAAAAAAATGTACCAGCAATGACTGACAATCCAATGAAAACTGATGCCAAAGCAAATTGATTCACAAAAAAATATATCAGAACTCCAATAAACGTTATGAATGTTGTAACAAGAGCAATGCGCAAAGACATTCTGAAAATCTGAAAGGAATGGTGATCAGATTTCGGCAAAGGAATAGAAAGCTCATAACGTGCTGTTGCTACGGTTGCAATAAAAGTAACAACACGATAATACACGCTAAATTCACCCATGACTTCAGGAGTGTACAAACGAGTAAGGATCGGAGCGAGAATTAGTCCTATTGCTTGAGCTATAACCGTTCCCGATGCAATAACCATGACGGAGCGCGTAAACTCAGATCTAAAATTAATCCAGGTATTCATAGCTTCAGGAGCCATCCGAGGTATGACTCCATTCCTTTAGTGAAATGTATAACTTCTTTATATCCAAGAATTTCTGTTGTTTCAGTAATGTCGGCCAGTGAGTGACGAATATCACCTTTTCGTTCCGGACCATGAACAATGCGTGTTTCGGGATGAAAACGTCCGTGAATCTTCAAAAAATCAGATATGGAGCTCACCACTGAATTCAAGGTAAAATATTCACCACAAGCTACGTTGAACGCTCTACCGAAGGCATGATTTTGGGTTGAAGTTAGTGCAAGTACATTGGCATTTACTGCATTCTTGACAAATGTAAAATCCCTCGTTTGCTCGCCGTCTCCATGAATTACTAATTCCTTTCCCTGAAGCATCGTATCAACAAATTTCGGAATGGCCGCAGCATATACTCCATTCGGATCTTGTTTAGGACCAAACACATTGAAATAACGTAATCCAATCGTTTCCATTTCATGCAATCGGTTATACACAGCTGCATACTGTTCATTCAGACTTTTCGTTACAGCGTATGGGCTTAACAGACTCCCTTCCGAACCAATAGTTTTCGGAGAAATCGTGCTGTCACCGTAAACGGAAGATGAGCTTGCAAAAACAAAACGACGGATACCTTCCTCCCTTGCCGCATCCAGCATATTCAAAAATCCGGTTGCGTTTACTGCATGTGTATTGTGGGGATAAGCAATAGATCTAGGAACAGAGCCCAAGGCAGCCTGATGTGAAACGGAGGTCATTCCTTTAACTGCCTTTTGACAATCCTCAATAGATCGGATGTCGCCTTGCATGAACTCAAAATTCGGGTTAACCTTAAACTCAGCAAGGTTACTTAGATTTCCGGTTTCCAAATTATCGAAAACACGCACATAAGCCCCACCTTCGAGTAAGGTATCTACGAGGTTGGATCCGATAAATCCGGCACCACCTGTTACCAACACCCTCAATTCCCGGAGGCTTTTCATAATTATTTCGCGTAATTCACAGAACGTTTTTCACGGATGACAGTAACTTTTACCTGACCTGGATATGTCATTTCCGTCTGAATGCGTTGAGATATAGTAAATGAAAGCTCATCAGCCTTGGCGTCAGTCACTTTTTCACTTTCCACCAATACACGCAGTTCACGACCTGCCTGTATTGCATATGCACTGGAAACACCATCATAAGACAGAGCGAGAGACTCGAGTTCCTTTATCCGTTTAATGTATGCTTCGACAATTTCCCTGCGTGCGCCTGGTCGAGCCCCTGAAACAGCATCACAAACTTGCACTATAGGAGCAATTAAGGTGGTCATTTCCACCTCATCGTGATGCGCCCCGATAGCATTGCATACGTCTGGTTTTTCGCCAAACTTTTCAGCAAGCTTCATTCCGAGGATAGCATGTGGCAATTCAGGCTCTTCGTCTGGAACTTTTCCAATATCATGGAGCAAACCTGCTCTTTTGGCCAACTTGACATTTAACCCGAGCTCGGCAGCCATAATAGCACATAAATTTGCTACTTCACGCGAGTGCTGAAGGAGATTCTGACCATACGAAGATCTGTATTTCATTCTCCCCACCATTCTGGTCAGTTCTGGATGCAGCCCATGTATTCCGAGATCGATGCACGTTCTTCGACCAGTCTCTGCAATTTCCTCCTCTAGTTGCTTTCTCGTTTTAGCCACAACTTCTTCAATTCTGGCAGGGTGAATTCGCCCATCAGAAACCAATTGATGTAAAGACAATCTTGCGATCTCTCGACGCACGGGATCAAAACATGAAAGAATGATTGCCTCCGGTGTGTCATCCACAATGATCTCAACTCCTGTTGCAGCTTCAAGAGCACGAATATTTCGACCTTCACGACCGATGATTCTCCCTTTTACCTCATCCGAATCAATGTTGAATACTGAAACCGCATTTTCAACGGCCTGTTCGGTGGCAACGCGCTGTATTGTCTGAATAACAATCTTTCTCGCTTCGCGATTTGCATTCAATTTAGCCTCTTCTACAATTTCTTTGATATGTGCCATGGCACCAGTTCGAGCCTCATCTTTCAATGCTTCCATTAAATGATTTCTGGCATCTTCCACAGACATTCCACTTATTTTGGAAAGCTCAGCAACTCTTTTTTCTTGAATTTTTTCAAGTTCCTGATGTTTAACTTCAAAGGCCTGAACTTTCGCTTCCATCTCCAGCTGGTTCTTCTCCAGTTGCTGCTCTTTTCTTGCTGTTTCTTCGATTTTCTGGGAAAGCGTTTTCTCTCGAGCACGGGCCTTGTCTTCGGTAGATTGCAAGCGGCGTTCTTTCTCCTTCATAGCCTGCTCGTGCTCCTCTTTCAGCTTAAAAAACTTTTCTTTCGCTTGAAGAATTTTGTCCTTTTTAATGTTTTCACCTTCCTGCTCTGCCTCTTTGATGATACGTTCACGCTTGTTTTTCAACACAACCGTCTGAAGGGCATAAGCACCTGCTCCTCCTCCCAGTACACCAATTAATAATCCAATTACATCCATTTTTCTCTAAGTTAGAATTATAACCTAGGATGTCACTGCTCGAAACCGGTAAAGAAATTAATCCAGATCATCCAACTCATTACTGAGTTGTTGCAAACTAGACTCAATTTGAGAATAATCTGCCGGGGTAGTAGCCGGAGTCTGCGAAGTAGCATTCCGACTTGTTAGTTGAAGTGCGGACATAGCAAGTAAATCCTGCATATCTTTTACCGCATAGTTCTCCTGTAACATTTTAACAGCTTTATTGATCTCTTCAGCAGCCTTCAAAACACGTTGTTCCTCAACCTCATTCACGGTCAAAGGATACGTTCTTCCGGCAATATTCACTTTGAGAGATACTTTAGCCACACCCTATTTTTTTAACTGATGAATACAGTACTCAATTTCTTTAACCAAGGCATCGATCTCTTCATCTCTATTCACTGAATCAGATTCCGAAGATGTAGTAACAGCCTCTTCTTTAGCCTTTGTCAATTCTGCATGTAAGTTTGTAAACTCTGCTTTGTAAATTTCAACAGATTCCTTTAACGCTTGAATTTCAGATTTTAAAGAAGAAATTTCAGCTTCCAATTGCTGATTTTTCTCTTTGGAAATTTTCAATTGATCATGAAATCCAACGGCTTTTGACCGAATAGTAGAGATGATCTGTTGAATATTTTCCGTCATCGACAACGACTTTTCACAAAGTTAGTATTGAAAAGTAAACCTGCAACTATTTAGACCTTTCTCTGAACATTTTTTTTAAAACTACTACATTTGAAATATGATCATTCGAAGGGTATTTTTCATGCTTACGTTGGCGACAAATTTCTCGCTCTGGTCTCAGAAAAGCCCAACTTCCAACTACCGTTCTCCCCTTGACATTCCCCTTGAGTTGGCTGCTAATTTTGGGGAGATTCGGCCGGATCACTTTCACATGGGTGTAGACTTCAAAACAGGGGGAAAAGAGGGATTAAAGCTCTACGCAATTGAGAATGGTTTTGTATCACGAATTAAAGTATCACCTGATGGATATGGCAAATCTGTGTATATCGATCATCCTGATGGCCGGACTAGCGTATATGCACATTGTTCAGAATTTAAGGGAAAAATAGATTCCCTGACAAAGCTGATTCAAAGAGCAGAGGAAAATTTTGAGGTAGACATTTATCTCAGGTCCGAGGACATCCTAGTCAAAAAAGGTCAAATCATCGCACTGTCAGGAAACACAGGCCACTCCTTTGCTCCGCACCTTCATTTCGAAATACGCGACACTAAAACAGAGGATGCACTTAATCCTCTACTCTTTGGATTCAATGTGCAGGACCATAAAAAACCTGAAATTCGTTCACTGAAAATCCACGCGCTCACTGAAGAAGGGTATATCATTCCGGGAAAAAGCATAGAGCAAAAAGTTGTCCAACACTCCCAAGATTACACGTTGGAAAAAGGAACTGTTTACTTGTCGGAATCATTTTTCGAACAAGGACCAATAGGCATTTCAGTGATGAGTAGCGATCATTTTGATCGAGGAAACAATACTTGCGGCATCTATTCCTCTGCCTTGAAAAGCAATGGAAAACTGATTTTTTCTCAACGAATGGATCGTATATCCTTCGAGCAGACAAGGTTTGTCAATGACCACGTTGACCTCGAAGCATATACTCAACGCAAGCAAGAATTCCAAAAAGCATTCAAATCTCAGAGCAATCCTTTAGGTATCTATTCAGATCAATTATCAGGTAGAATTTACATACAACCCGGCGAAACAATTCCTTTTGAGCTGACATTGATGGATTTACACAGGAATTCTAGTACGCTCGCATTTAAGCTTTCCAGGACTGGTAGAAGTCAATCAAAAACACCCTTTTATGGCACAGGAAAGTATTTCCATCCGGACTCTTCATATTTTTTCCAAGACTCCAAACATGTAGTAAATATTTTAAAAAATACATTTTATCAACCAGTGCTGAAAATTGTTGAAATGAGCGATAACGAAATTCGGATAAGTGATGCCAAAAACAGCATTCAATTGCCCATTGAGCTCTCTTTCAAATTATCGGACAGTCTTCCTGATCCAGAAAAATATTACATAAGTCGTACAGGTAAAAATGGCAAGGAAAGTTCAATTGAATGCATGTTGGTCAATGATTGGATCACAGGAAACACAAAAAATACGGGCCTCTTTCATTTAAGAAAAGACGTTTCCCCACCTAAGGTAGTTCCTTTAGGATTTTCATCCGGTTCAAAGGTGAATCAATCCATTCTCAAGTGGAAAGTATCGGACAGTTCGACTGAAATTACCGATTATGACCTTTTTATTGACGGGCAATGGCACCTCATTGAATTAGAAAAAAAGGGAAGTTTTCTCCTATTCAAAAAACCATCCGGGATGAAAGGCAAGAAAAATTTGGAGTTACGTGTTACTGACCAATGCGGAAACAATGCATTTTGGAGAGGGACACTTAATTTTTAAAATAATTTTAATGTCAAAAATTATTCCTCTACCCTATCAAATGGATCGTATTTTCCCAAATGGAAAATCTTTCTGATCCAAGGCAACTCGTCGTATTGGTACTTTTGAAGTAATTTTTTATTTCCTTCAATTTGAGCTTTGGCAGCCATTTCCTCCTTAAATTTTAAATATTCAATGTTGCCCATTTCTTTGTCTCTCTTGAGTTCAAACTCCTTATCCGCCAACTCCACTTGTTTTTCCCAACTTTTCATTTTAAAATCCCAGTCTCGGCGCGCTTTAGGATTTAATTTTTGGACATGATTTTTATATAATTTTTCTGCTTCAGGGAAGCACGAGGACTGACGGTCGATAAGGGCATAATAATTCATCGCCTGATCATTAAATCCAGACGCAGTGGCATCGTTGTACTTGCCTAATTCAGCTTTCATATTGGCCAAAATAGACTGACAATCCACATTCAAATTCATTTGAAAGTATTCCACTCTTTTGGCAGATGCTTTTTTGAAACACTCCGTGCATTCCTTCGGAATGTTATTTAAGATAGTAAACGCTCCTGAGAAATTTCGAATTTTAGCTTCAGCCTCAGCTTCAGAAATGAATACCTCACAATTTTCATTGTAGTATTTCAACATCTTCTCCTCTGCATTTTTTAAGAATTTGTAGAATTCAGAATTATCAAAGCGTTGGGACTGAAAAGCATTGATACACGCTTTGGCAGGACTATCTCCTACTCCTTTACCCGAAAAGGTGTACGAAGCAAAAATAGTTTCGCCAATTGCATCGACCGCATGTAGCGTAATTTCATAATTGTTCAGGTATTTAGTGGGAGAGGTAGCAGTCACATTTTTCGACAAGAGAGTCACCACCGGACCAATAAAAAACCTGGGGTTCGCCCCGTTTCCAGTAACTCCAAACTTAGAGATAGCCGAAACCAAACGCGTTTCAATAAGCTTGGCACCGTCCATTCCGAGATCTTGACTTTCCGGAACAAATACACTTAACTTGAAATTACTGCTGAACGAAACCGTGTCACCGTTAATGACCAGCTGATCTTCTTGGTTGTCCTTATTAGTTTTGTTTGATTGCTCAAAGGGATCTTTTGCCGGTTCAGCTTGTTGGCATGAACTAAGTACACTAAAAACGATGCTGAAAATGAAAATGGTTTTCACGGAATATTTTTTTGGTTATTTAATAAGCTCCTCAAATTGACTAATTTTTTTCAAAAGACTCTCCCGCATGGAGGGTCCGTCAGTCTTAATTTCCGTACATGGTTTCACACCGTCTCTTTCACAATAGAATTGCTCAGAATAAGTGTTTCCTTTCTTATCTTGCCACTTACCAGTACTGACACCAATTTTAAAGCCATCTACATTGAGATCATCCGGAGCTTTTAATGCATAAACCTTTGCCTGTGTGTAATTACTTTTTTCACAAGACAAACTCACACCCTTATCTATAATATTGTACCTCCATGCTTGCCAATCCGACTCAGGCCATGAATTATCGTCAATCCCCCAAGATTCATCTATAATTGAAAGTGCTTTCTCGATATTTCCTTGATCAGCCCAATATTTTGACTCTGCGATGGTAATATCTCTTTTTTTAGTCCCGATATCATAGGATGCCTCATTCTCCAATGTTTTTCTTGCCCCCTCAAAATCGAAGGAAGCCAGGCATTGCTCAACAGAACCACAACCTGATTCTGTATTGGCGCAAGAAGAAAGAAAAAAAATCAGTGAAAAAACTGTATATCCTATTTTTTTTGTCATTGGTAAATGATGTTAAGTTAATTTTCTGTAGGTTGCAATTATTTGATTCCCTCTATCAAAAGCAGGACATCACCCAAGCTTTGTGTACTATTACTGACATCCAACCCACAGCCCTTTTTTAAGCCTTTCTTGAGGTCCTTCGCAAAATCATAGGCTGTATATTTCATGCCGTTTTCTTCTCTTGCCTTGATTCGAACATTGGTGTATGCAACCTCAACGTCAGTGTTCTTAACCATTTTAAACGCTTGATTAATGGTATTCTGCTTCAACCAAAGGTCAATTTTTTCAGCAATTTCTTCATCGCCACAATCATCATCCATCTCAATTTTACTTGTTGCCGTTGTAGCTACCCTAAGCGTAATCTCGACTCCATTCTTATTTAAATCATTGAAATGTGAAGAGATTTGAGTTTTGAACTCACTCATAGAACCGGAAATAATTTCCTTAATCAAAGAGGCCATGTCAGAACCGGATGGCATTTGCACACCCCCTTTTGTAACTGATGCAACCGCTTTATTTGTATAAACATCCAAACATCTGATGGTAAACGTTAATGAACTATTGCCGTTTCTACTTCTGTTGTCCAAGGCTGAGTTATAATCCAGTTCAACAATATAATCTGGTCGCACGGTATTTAATAATTCCGTCTTGATATCCCTGACAATACCATTGGCTTCATCCATCGCATTGTTATTCGTGATCTGTTTCAACTGTTGCTCCATATCTTCCAAACGGAATCCATTTTTCGCGAATTCCTCTTGAAGAGAAGCGATCGCAAATTTGACATTTGGATCTTTAATAAATGCTTGCTGATAATCACGTTGATAGGAGACGGTTCCTTGATTTTCCACCTCCCTTAAAAAACCCAAATTTAAAAGTAGCGCATCCGATGGAAAAACCATAATAGTCGGCATACTTTGTGAATTGGCATTTTCTTCCCCTGATTCAGGAAGTCCACCCGAATTGGAACAAGAAGTAAAAACAAACGAGAGGTGAATAATCGAAAAAAGCAACCTGGTCTTCATGCTTTCAAATTTGAATGGTCATTAGATTTACCATCCAAAAATACATTTTTAAACCATAATCGGTTGTACAAAATCAAACTTCATTGGTGCTAATCTTCCTCATCTTCATGCAAATCCATTTTTCCCGAAGAAGTTGAACGAATCTCTGTATGACGAATCTCTCCCCCGGAAGTACCCGTTTGTTTTCCCATAAAAACAGTTACAACGGCCATCACAGCTACTGCGTAACTCAGTAAATTTGAGAAGGTCTTTCCTTTAAAACTAGCCCAAAATGCAACTGACGATACCACACCCAGCAAATAACTCATGATGGCCATAAGTTCAGCTTTTTCCTCATGTTCATGAATTAAATGATGACTTACACCCGAAAGTTCTTCCACCATTTCTTCTGCGGCTTCACCAGAATTCATAGATATAAAAGCCGTTACCGCACTGATCACAAACAAGAAATAGGAAATTCGTTTTACCAATTCATTTCGGTAACCCATTCCTACGGAAAGAACGATCAGTCCAGCGATTGGAAAAATAATTGGGAGGTGATTGACTACTAAATGAAAATGTGCACTGTTCATAATTTTTCGATTTTAAATTAACCTATTACTGATACTCCAATCAGTTTTCCGATTCCAAATGTAACGCATGCGGCGGCAACTCCAAAGACAACTTGCCGGAAACCTGAAAAAAGTACATTTCTGCCTGTAAAAAGTGTTATTGCAGCACCAATAATGAATAACCCAATGGCACTCAATAAAGCACTCATGGCAATGGCAAAAAATCCTTTCCAGAAAAAAAACGGAAGCACCGGAATTATTGCTCCAATTGCAAACAAGACGAAAGAGGACAAAGCAGCTTCCATAGCCGAACCTTTTAATTCTTCAGCATTAATGCCCAACTCCTCTCTAACGAGAATTTGATGCGCTTGATCTTTGTCCAGCATCAGTTCATTCACAATACGTTCTGCTTCATGTTCCGGAATACCTTTTGCCAAATAGATGAGCTTCAGCTCCTTGCGCTCCCCTTCAGGATTGGTTTCCAATTCTTCCATTTCAAGTTGCATTTGGTTTTCATAGAGTTCCTGTGAACTTTTTACTGAAATCCACTCACCAAGTGCCATAGACAGCGCACCTGCAAGTAAACCTGCCAATCCAGCAAGCAAAATACCATCCTGAGATCCTGATGAGGCACCTGCTATTCCCATGACCAAACTGAAATTCGAAACCAAGCCATCATTGCCTCCTAAAACGGCAGCACGAATTGCGTTTCCTCCCACAGAACGGTGTCTTTTTTCAAACCGGGAAAGTTGATGTGCAGAAATCTTTGTGTCATTTTCAAGAATTGACCTTAAAATCTTGACGTGCGAATCCTCATTTCCGGTAAGTTGAATCTTGTTTTTCTTTTTCTGAGCAACCACCGCATTGGACAATCCTTTCTCTGTGTCCATGAGTACCCCCAGCACATAATCATATCCGAAGATCCTTCCGATTCCATTGATTGTTTTGGCTCTCAAGGAGGGCTTGCATATGGATTGCAGATCTATTTTATTCTTTTTTGCGAAGGACTCAGCATGTTCAAGTTCGATCTGACTCATTTGTCTAAAAACATCCGAGAGAACAGTATCTGCCTCATTTTCTGCCAACTTAGTATACAAGTACCAAGCGTCTATTTCTGTTTGAATTGCATCCATTTTAATTTGCCCATAATTTATTCGTTGAAACCCCATGACATGAATTGCACGCACCCGAGGCAGGAGAAGAAGACATGAAGTATTCCAAGCCTGAAGGACCTGTAATAGAAGGAAAAAGTCCACTCACTGAAATGGATTCTGTGCTAAAAAAATTCCCATTGGCATCAATTGGGATAGAATATTTCATGGTGCCTGCTCCATTTGGTTCGGTATAAAATTTTACCATTCCACCAGTCAAGTGGGACAACAGGTTACTATCCACTGCGCTTCCTGCGGCGATGAAACACCCTTCTCCTTCACCTCCAGAGGTGTGACAATTCATACAATTCATCCCAAAATTGTGACTTTCATTTTCTCCTGAAGCACTGTTATTCTCCTCATGGCAATTATTTTCTTTTTCACAGGACATAAAAAAGAGCATTATTACACCCAGTCCAAATGAGACAAAAATGATAGTATTGATCTTCATAAGTCTATTCTTTTCAATTATTCCTCTCCTTTAATCAACAACGCGGACATTATATCATAAGCCCCTTTTAACACAATTGTCTGAGAATTCTGTCCACCGACAAATTCAACAGCTGACTTCTCTCCATCCGTGCTCAGAACATGTACTTCCTGCGGTATAAATTCAGTAATCTTACCTTTTTTAGCTTTTACACAAAAAACGACTTTTTTTCCATTCAATTCTGTAATTGACTCTGAAGGCAAACACAGATACTCTTTCTCGCCCGTGTAAATCGAAGCCTTGAAGTAAGAACCTGGAGGATACGATGCATTTTCCCTCTCCATGTGACAGTGTATTTTGACCGTCCGATCTTTAGCTATTTCTTTACCGACGAGAAAAATAGAAGCCTCAACAGCCTGCTCCTCACCGGCAAAGTTTAATGTCACCTTTTGTCCAATCTTAAGAAGTTTTACCTCTTTCTCGAAAACAATCACTTCTGCATGAGAATGTTGAAGATCTATCAATTCAAGTAAATGATCTGTAGGTTGAGCAAATGCACCCACCTCAACAGAAACTTTTGTTACTACACCGCTGAAAGGAGCTCTTAATGCTACGGTTTTTTGAATTTCGCCGGAATTTAATTGTTCGGTATCTACTCCCGCCATCTGAAGTTTTGCACGCAATCCACTCCTTCTGGCCATTGCTGCGTTGTATTCTGCTTTCGCCTGTTGCAATAGTTTGAGGGTTGAGGCTTCTGAGGACGCCAATTTTTGTTGTCTTTCTACTTCTGCTTTCAAATATTCCAAGTTGCTAAGAACTTCCAGATAATCCTGTTGAAGTTGGATTAGGTCAGGGTGTTCAATGGTGAGCAGCGTTTGCCCTTTTTTGACACTCATGCCATCGAGTACATTCAACGATTTAACGAATCCTCCGAACTGAGCGGAGATGACCGTTTTATTTTGTGGTGGAACTTCAATTGTACCATTGGCATAAATGGTATGCCCCATTAACTCAGTCGAGGCATTTCCCAGGACAATGCCTGCATTCTGAATTTGTGCTTCATTCAAACTTATTGAATTCATATCAATAGCACTATCTTTTTTCGGTGTATCAACTGAATTGCAGGAGAACAGCTGAAGCAGAATGCCCATTATAGGCAGTATTTTAATATATTTCATGTTCATTGATTTTGACTGTACCAGTCTATTTGATAATATGTCTTATTGCATTCATGTATCACATCAATATAGGTTAGTTCGATGTCTAAAACCATTTGTTTAGTTTGCAAAAATTCCATCATAGATATTTGTCCTGTTTCTAATGAAACAATCGCTTGTTCCTCCATAATTTTACTTTCCGGGAGAAGGTGCGTTTGGTAGACCTCCATGCTATTCAGAAGAGCATCCATCGTATTGTAAAGTTCAAAAAGGGAAGATTCCATCTGTCTCTTTGAATATTCTAATTCGAGTTGATTTTGGAGACGGGACAAATCGATTGCTTCAGTTCTATGTTTAGATGCTCCAAAGAAAAGCGGAAGTTCAAGCCCTATTTGAGCTGCCTGAAAACGGTCTGTTTTAACATACGCAATATCATTTCCGGGAGTTAACGTATGTACTCCCACTAAAGTTTGATTTACATATTTCAAAGAAATATCCGGCAACAATCGCGCTGTATTCAATTCTCTTTCTTTTTGGAACTCATCATCCTTGAGTTCGAACAGCTTTATACTTGGATGCTGACTAAGAGTGGCAGAATCCATATTATGCAAGTTGGCTTTTACCTGGTAATTCGAAAATTCAGTTGTGAGTGGACTTGACATTCCAAGAAGCAATTGAAGTCGACGCTCCGCATTTTTCAATTCGAGCGCATTGGCATGGATGGTATTTCCAATGAGTCTTGACTTCGATGAAAGGACAGACTCTTCCAATTTTGTTGCATCTTTCAATTCATATTTCAGCCGGATTTTTGCTAATTGAACTTGAAGAACAGAATCTTGTTGTTTTAAAATTAGTTCTCGAGCTTTCCTAAAGTTTATCTCATCATACACTGTATGAATTTCAAGTGAAATATCTTTCCAGAGCACCTTTTTCTCTTCAGAAGAAATCTCAGATCGGATCACCCCAAGTTGTTTTTCTTTTAACAGAACCGATGGAAAGGGAATTGTTTGAGAAAGTGTGAGGTTATTGTCTCCCTTGAAATATGAATTGTACTGGCCTACCATCAAATCCAGGCCGGTTTTTGGAATCTCAGCACGGCTTTTTCCCAAAACAATTCCCTTTGAAATCTGCATTTCTGCAGAACGCATCAAGGGATGTTCCGACTTTGAAATTTCCAGGCACTTCTCAAGTGAAAGAATTTGAGTTTCCTGACAGAATACATTACCGGCTCCAATTGTAAAAAGAACCATAATCATCAGGGAGGTATTTTGTTTTCTTCTTCGCTTCATTTTTCTTTCTGAAATCAGATAAAATATTGGGAGTACAAATAAAGTAAGGATTGTAGCAGTGATCAATCCACCAATGACAACTGTTGCCAATGGTTTCTGGACTTCAGCACCGCTGCCGTGTGACAATGCCATGGGCAGAAAACCTAGGGATGCGACGAGGGCAGTTAACAATACCGGCCGCATTCTCACTTTCGTACCTAACAAAACAATTCTCAAACGATTCGTGTAGCCCTCTTTTTTCAATGAATTAAACTCTGAAATCAATACAATTCCATTGAGCACAGCGACACCGAACAATGCGATGAATCCAACTCCTGCAGAAATTGAAAAAGGCATCCCTCTAAGACTGAGTGCTAAAATCCCTCCCAGCGCAGCAAGGGGTATCGCGGAAAATATGAGCACTGCTTGTTTTATTGATTGGAAGGTAAGATATAACAGGAAAAAAATTAAGAACAAAGATGCCGGAACCGCGATGGCAAGTCTCTTTCTGGCATTTTCAAGATTTTTGAACGTCCCACCATAGGTTGGGAAATAACCCGTTTCAAAAGCCACATTCTCTTTAATTTTTTCCTTCAGTTCATTCACAATACTTTGTACATCTCTTCCTCTTACATTAAATCCGACAATTATTCGGCGTTTCGCTTCGTCTCTTTGAATTTGATTTGGTCCGTTTTGCAAGTCTACTTTTGCAACTTGTTCAATAGGCACCTGAACTCCCAATGGCGATGCTACGGTAACCATTCTCAGATCGTTCAATGAAGCACGGCTAACAGAGTCCAGTTTTACAACCAAATCGAATCTTTTTTCTCCTTCAAAGATTAATCCTGCCGATTGACCAGCAAAACTTATATTGATCGCACGGTTCACATCTTCCACGCTGATATTGTACCTCGACAGCGCTTGCCGATCATAGGTTACAACTAGCTGAGGAAGTCCGGTAACTTGCTCCACATACACATCCTGTACACCCTCTATGCGCGTTGACAATTTACCAATTTGCTCTGCATAGGCACTTAATTTATCCAAGTCTTCGCCGTACACTTTAACCACCACATCTTGTTTTGCTCCTGTCATTAATTCATTGAATCTCATTTGAATGGGCTGTTGAAATCCAAAAGAGACACCAGGAAGATTAGCCTCCAGATACTGTTGCATATTTTCAGCCAATTCATCCTTTGTCGTTGCAGATACCCATTGGTCTCTGTCTTTCAATATAACCATCAAGTCACATGCTTCCATTGGCATTGGATCTGTAGGAATCTCTGCTGTCCCGATTTTTCCCACCACTTTTAGAACCTCCGGAAATTTTCTTTTTAAAAGTTCTGAAGCCTTCAAAGTTTCCTCTATGGTTTTGGTTAAGCTCGTACCGGTTATCAAGCGCGTTTCAACCGCAAAATCTCCCTCATCAAGTGATGGTATGAATTCAGCCCCTAACCTGCTGAACAAAAAAACACTGCTTAACAAAAGCACAAATAACGCAGACAAAACAATGCGTTGTTTTCTTATGAAAAGCTGAAGCAGGGGAATATACACCGACCTTACAACGCGAATTATTTTATCGCTCCAAGTTTCTTTGATTACAATTTTCTTGTTTAAGAAAACAGCAGAAATCATCGGAACATATGTTAACGAAAGAATCAATGCACCAATAATGGCAAACATGACGGTTTGAGCCATGGGCTTGAACATCTTTCCTTCAATTCCAACCAAAGCCAGCAATGGAAGATATACTACAAGGATTATTATCTGACCAAATACAGCGCTTTTACTGAATTTCGAAGCAGAGCGATTCACTTGTATGTCCATTTCATGTTGATTCAAGGTTCGATTTCCAGAGTGATATAAAAAATGAAGTGTGGACTCAACTATTATAACTGCACCATCGACAATCAATCCGAAATCCAAAGCTCCTAAGGACATTAAATTCCCTGAAACTCCAAAAATATTCATCATCGATACTGCAAAAAGCATTGCAAGTGGTATCACCGAGGCAACTATTAATCCTGCTCTTAAATTGCCTAGTAACAGTACAAGATTTCCTCAATTCCTGGAATTGTTGCCATCGTCTGTTCGACGGGAAAGGTCACAAAGCGTTCTATATCCTCCGCACCAGAGGAAGGAGAAGAAGTAACGATTTGTACTTGATTATTGGTTATGTCTGGTACTGCATCAATAGGCAAATTTTGCAATGAGAAAGTTCCCCAAACAACCAAAGCTAACGTTAAGACACCAACGATAAGTTTGTTGGATATCGACCAATGAATAATTTTATTTAACATGTGAAGAATGAACTAATGAATACTACCGGATCTTTAAATCCGAGACATACGCATTAACTCATTCGAGGTGGATTCCAGACAAGTCCCATATAGCGATTTTCAGCACTTTGTGGATTGTCGAAAAGAGCCTGTTTCGGTTCTTGAAATGAACCCATCTTTTGAGGAAGATTTAGAAATGTATTTTCCAAAGTGATGCAATAATTAAATGCCAGTTGAGTCGATTTAAAAGGCATTTGACTCTCATTCTCTCCTTTATGATCTTTGGTGTAATAATGGTCTTTTATGAATTCGAGAAAAGAACCAAAAGACTCAGGACCTGACTGATGTTCGCAGTAATGTGAAATTAATTCATTTAACTTAAGAAACTGAGCTCCCTGTAAGTTGGGTGCCAAGGAGAGCAATCCAAACAAAAATACAAGAGAAAAAATAAATGTTTTCACACACTAAAAGTACAAAAATCTTGTTAGGCCATTGTACTTGGTGTGCCAAAATTCATTGGTGGCATCCCAGGGGTTTCTTGGTCATCGATCGTTCCAAAATGCTGCTCATATTTATTGAGATTATCCCTTAGAGCATGCAAAAAGCGCTTCGCATTTTGTGGGGTCATTAAAACCCTGGTCCTAACTTTTCCTTTGGGCATACCCGGCATCATCTGAATAAAATCACATACAACTTCTGAAGGTGAATGTGTGATGATACTGAAATTGGAATATACACCAAGGGCAATGTCCTCACTTAATTCAATATTCAATTGATTTTCATCTTTATTTTCCATGATATTAAATAAAAAAGGGGAGCAAAGCTCCCCTGTATGTTATGCGTTTTCTTCGATCATTTCCTCATATGACTCCTGAGAAGCCACTATAATTTTTTGAAAGTCTCGGACTCCCGTTCCCGCAGGAATCAAATGACCTACGATCACGTTTTCTTTCAATCCTAGAAGGTGGTCTTCTTTTCCGGAGATGGCTGCCTCGTTCAATACTTTCGTTGTTTCCTGGAAAGAAGCTGCAGAAATAAACGACTGTGTTTGAAGGGATGCTCTGGTAATACCCTGAAGCAACGGAGTTGAAGTTGCCGGAACTGCATCTCTGGCAATCACCAGATTTTTGTCTGCTCTTTTCAACTGAGAATTTTCATCTCTCAAGTGACGAGCACTCACAATCTGACCATTCTTAAGAACAGAACTATCACCTGCATCTTCTACCACCATCATTCCGTAGATTGCATCATTCTCTTCCATAATATCCGCCTTGTGTACGGATTGACCTTCCAAGAACTTCGTATCTCCGGCATTCACGATTTCTGCCTTGAGCATCATCTGACGAACAATCACTTCGAAATGCTTGTCATTGATCTTCACACCTTGTAGACGGTACACCTCTTGTATTTCATTTACAATGTACTCTTGCACCTTTGTTGGCCCCTCAATGTTCAAAATATCATTTGGAGTAATCGCACCATCAGACAATGGTTGACCAGCTCTTACGAAATCATTCTCCTGAACAAGAATATGTTTAGATAGAGGAACAAGATACCTTCTTACATCTCCTGATTTTGGAGTGATCTGAATTTCTCTGTTTCCACGCTTGATCTTACCGTATTCAGCAATACCATCGATCTCAGAGACAACTGCAGGATTAGAAGGATTTCGTGCTTCAAATAGTTCGGTAACACGTGGCAGACCCCCAGTAATGTCACCTGTTTTTCCGGCAACACGTGGGATTTTTACAATTACGTCCCCAGCTTCAATCTTTGCATCTTTGTCAACCGAAATGTGAGCATCCACAGGTAGAGAGTATTCTCGAAGAACTGTTCCAGATTTAGGATCAACAATATGAATTGCAGGATTCTTCTTTTTGTCACGAGATTCTGTGATTACTTTTTCTGTAAACCCTGTCTGCTCATCCACTTCTTCACGGAACGTTACTCCTTCAATGATATTATCAAATACCACCTTACCTGAGACTTCAGAAACAATAACCGCGTTATATGGATCCCATTTACAAATGACATCTCCTTTTTTAATCTTGGAGTTGTTGTCAACCATCATCTCTGAACCGTACGGAATATTGGCATTCATAACTACAATGCCTGTTTTTTCGTCCGTAATTTTTAATTCAGCAGAACGTCCAACTACAACGATCTTTTTCGAGCCGTCGGCATTTTTCTTTTCAATTGTTCTAAGCTCATCTATTTCCAGTTTACCTGAAGCTTTCGCTTTCATGTCGGAAACATCAGCAATGTTTGATGCCGTACCACCCACGTGGAATGTACGAAGCGTCAGCTGTGTTCCTGGTTCACCAATTGATTGAGCTGCAATTACTCCAACAGAATCACCAAGCTGAGCCAAACGGTGAGTGGCAAGGTTACGACCATAACATTTCGAACAAACTCCACGACGCATTTCACATGTCAAAACAGAGCGAATTTCTACTTCTTCAATTGCTGCTTTATCAATCATTTGAGCAACGTCTTCAGAAATAAGTTCACCTGCAGCAACTATGAGAGAATCCGTATCAGGAACGTACACATCATGAACAGAAGTTCTTCCAACTATTCTGTCATAAAGTGGCTCTACAACCTCATCATTCTTTTTCAAAGCTGTTGCTACGATTCCACGGAGTGTGCCGCAGTCTTCAGTATTGATTACAACGTCCTGAGCAACATCTACTAGACGACGTGTAAGGTAACCTGCGTCAGCTGTTTTCAAGGCCGTATCGGCCAAACCTTTACGAGCACCGTGGGTAGAGATGAAGTACTCAAGGATGGATAGACCTTCCTTAAAGTTCGATAAGATAGGGTTTTCAATGATTTCCTGACTTGTTGCACCTGATTTTTGTGGCTTCGCCATCAATCCCCTCATACCGGAGAGCTGACGAATCTGCTCTTTGGAACCACGAGCACCAGAGTCAAACATCATATAGATGGAGTTGAATCCTTGACGGTCATTCTTCAACTGCTCCATCAAAGTGTGTGTTAGACGAGAGTTAGTATGCGTCCAAATGTCAATGATCTGATTGTATCGTTCATTGTTTGTAATAAGACCTCCATTATAGTTGGCCATTACCTCTTTCACTTCGTTTTCCGCCTTGGTGACAAGTACTTCTTTTTCTTTAGGAATAATTATGTCGTCAAGATTGAATGATAAACCTCCTTTGAAGGCCATTTCATATCCAAGCTCCTTGATGTCATCCAAGAACTGAGCAGAACGTGATGTTCCGCACACTTTAAGAACCTCACCAATAATATCTCTTAACGCCTTTTTCGTCAATACATCATTAATGAATCCTACCTCACGCGGAACGCGCTCATTGAAAAGCACTCTACCACAGGTGGTTTCAAGTAATTTCAATTCAGGAACACCAATATGATTTAGGTCATATGTTCGCACCTTTATGTGAGCGTGAAGATCAAGTTTTCTTTCATTGTATGCAATGATTACCTCTTCCGGAGAATAAAAAGTACTTCCTTCACCTTTCACAACAAGGTCACCAACTGATTTTTTCCCTTTGGTGATATAGTATAATCCAAGAACCATGTCCTGAGATGGTACAGCGATTGGAGCACCATTTGCAGGATTCAGAATATTGTGTGAAGCAAGCATCAGGAGCTGTGCCTCAAGGATCGCAGCGTTTCCAAGTGGCAAATGTACCGCCATCTGGTCACCGTCAAAATCCGCATTGAATGCAGTAGTTACCAACGGGTGAAGTCGAATTGCTTTTCCTTCAATAAGCTTAGGCTGGAATGCCTGGATACCCAATCTGTGTAGAGTTGGGGCACGGTTAAGTAATACAGGATGCCCTTTCAATACGTTCTCAAGGATATCCCAAACTACTGGTTCTTTTCTGTCTACAATTTTCTTTGC
>Ga0315906_10002948_pt1 | contig 22994 bp, 19 predicted proteins | sample LakEriMetagenome_4_FD_203526 | JGI IMG/M metagenome (GOLD analysis project Ga0315906, IMG submission 203526) | Freshwater fungal communities from buoy surface, Lake Erie, Ohio, United States - Buoy 2 MA122 | ecosystem: Environmental > Aquatic > Freshwater > Lake > Lake biofilm | place: USA...
GGAGTCCCCGGGTTTCCACCCGGGGCTTCTTGATTCAGGTCGCCGCTTCCACAAGAAGCCCCCGGCGGAAGCCGGGGGACACCGGGTCGTCTCGCTTCCTGGGTGCTATGCGATGTGGGCTTGAACCTGGAAACGTCTGCCGCCGAGCTGCATGGATGGCGGGCTGGTGTTCGTGCCCGGAGTCCCCGGGTTTCCACCCGGGGCTTCTTGATTCAGGTCGCCGCTTCCACAAAAAGCCCCCGGCGGAAGCCGGGGGACTCCGGGTCGTCTCGCTTCCTGGGTGCCATGCGATGTGGGCTTGAACCTGGAAACGTCTGCCGCCGAGCTGCATGGATGGCGGGCTGGTGTTCGTGCCCGGAGTCCCCGGGTTTCCACCCGGGGCTTCTCGGAACACCCGCGCCGCTTCCACAAAAAGCCCCCGGCGGAAGCCGGGGGACACCGGGTCGTCTCGCTTCTTGGGTGCCATGCGATGTGGGTTTGAACCTGGAAACGTCTGCCGCCGAGCTGCATGGATGGTGGGCTGGTGTTCGTGCCCGGAGTCCCCGGGTTTCCACCCGGGGCTTCTTGATTCAGGTCGCCGCTTCCACAAGAAGCCCGCGCCGTGACCTTTATCACCCGCGGGACTGGAAGCAAATGCAGACGCAGCCCGGCACGGCGAGCGACCGGTCGGTAAAGGAGAGCCGCCCGGTCTCGGCGTCGAGGGCGAAGATCGCCACGGTCCCGGAATCCTGGCCGGCCGTGAGCAGGAAGCGGCCGCCGGGAGCGATCGCGAAGTGCCGCGGCGTCTTCGCGTGGGCGGGTTCGGCGCCGAGGAACGTGAGTCTGCCGGTTGCGGCGTCGATGGCGTACATCGCGATCGAGTTATGCCCGCGGGTCGAGGCGTAGAGAAACCTGCCGGTCGGATGGACGGCGATTTCGGCCGTGGAAAACCCACGCCGCTCCGTGACGTCGGCGGGCAGCGTGGGCAGCGACTGGATCTCCGCGAGCGCGCCGGCCTGCGAGTCGAAGGTGAACGCGGTGACCGAGAGGTCGAGCTCGTTGACGCAGTAGCCGGAGCGGCCGGATGGGTGCCAGGCGAAGTGTCGGGGGCCGGCGCCAGCCTTCGTGGCCGCGAAGCCGTGCGGGGCGAGCGTGGCCCGCTCCCGATCGAGGGCGTGAACGAACACCTTGTCGAGCCCGAGATCGCAGACGATCGCGAACCGGCCGTCAGGCGCGGCGTCGATCGAGTGACCGTGTGGCTTTTCCTGCCGGCTCGGGTTGAAGCCCGTGTCGCCCGTGCGGTCGTAGGCATGCCGGAGCAATCCACCCGGCTGGTCGGCGACGACCGGCTTCAGGCTGCCGTCGGCCGCGAGCCCCAGGCAGATCGCACTCCCGCCGCCGTAGTTGGCGGCGAGCGCCACGCGGCCTCCCGCGTCGACCGACACGTGGCACGGTCCGCTCCCGCCCGAGGGCTGATGGTTGAGCGGTGTCAGGGATCCCGTGGCGGCGGCGATCGCGAAGGCCTGCACGGCCCCGACCCGCTTGCCGGCGTCGTTCGCGACCTCGCTCACGGCGTAGAGCACCGGCAGCGACGGGTGGAGGGCGAGGAACGACGGGCTGTGGGCCGGGGCGGCGAGCTGCGGCGCGGAAACCGCTCCCGTCGTGTCGTCGAACCGCGCGACGTAGATCCCCTCGGAGCCGGTCTTCGGGCCGGTGTAGGTGCCGAACCACACGAGGTGCTCGGCGGCGGCGGCCGATGCGGCCGTCGCGGCGACGAGCATGGAGACGAGAACGCGGGTGGACGCCATCGGCAAAACTCCTCATGCTCCCTCGGGCACGAACACGGCCGGCCGAACGTGCGGCCAGCCTCCTGTCCTGATCGTACGCGTATGGCCGACGGCTGCAACGACGAGACTCGATCCACCGTCGGTGGGCCGCGGGAGCGGCGCAACACGTTGTGGCTGGAGTGTTACCAGGTCGTCGTCCGCGTTGGATGGATCTTCAAGACCGAGACGATCATCATGCCGGCCGTGCTCGATGCGGTCGTCGATTCCGGCCTGCTGCGCGGCCTGCTGCCGGTGCTCAACCGCGGCGGCCAGAGCCTGCCGCCCCTCGCCTTCGCGTCGGTTCTGGCTCGTCGGCCGGTGAAGAAGTGGACGCTCGTCCGCACGACCCTGGCGATGGCCGCCTGCTTCGCCGTGCTGGCGGCGGTCTGGCAGCCGCTGCAGGCCACGCGGCCCGACATCCTGGCCGGCGTGTTTCTCATGGTCTATGCCGCCTTCTCCTCGGCCAACGGGCTCACGCAACTGGCTGCGGCGGCGCTGCAGGGAAAACTGATCGCGCCGGGGCACCGCGGCCGAGCGCTGGTGGTGAGCGTGGCCGTGGGCAGCCTGCTGGCGATCGTGGCGGCGCTGCTGCTCCTCGGCCCCTGGCTCCAGCAATCCGATGGGTTTCCCAAGATTTTCGGCGTCACGGCGGTGTTCTTCGCGATCGCCGCCGCCATGCCCGTGCTGCTCGACGAGCCCGCCGACCCCGTGGAGCCGCGGCGCCCGCCCTCCGCCCACGGCTGGGTTCACGGCGTGATCGCGCATGCGGGGGGCGGGATCGCCGACTGGCGACGCACACTGGTCCGGGATCGCGCGCTGCTGCGTCTGTGCATCGTCGCCGCCTGCTTCTCGGCGGTGCTCATGCTGTTCCCGCACTATCAGGCCTTCGCCCGTGACCGCCTCGGCAGCGGCCTGGCGAGCCTGCTGACGTGGGTGGTGGTGCAGAACGCCTCGACCGGAGCCGTGAGCCTCGTGGCCGGCCCGCTCGCTGACCGGCGTGGCACGCGACTGGTGCTCGTCTGGCTCGTGGCGCTCTCGTCGCTGACGCCGCTGGTCGTGACGGCGCTCTCGCTGCTGCCGCATGCGACGGCCGTGGAGTGGTTCTGGATCGTCTACGTGCCGTTGGGGCTGAATCCGATTTCGCTGAAGATCTTCACCAACTACGCCCTCGAACTCGCACCGCGGCGGGCCGACCACCCGCGGTACGTGAGCATCGTGGGGGCGGCCCTGGCGGCCCCCTTCGTGATCTCGCCGCTGATCGGCATGGCGATCGACCTCGCCGGGTTCCGCCACGCCTTCGTGATCGGGGCCGCCGTGATCGCGGCCGGCAGCCTGGTCGCGCTGGGGCTGCCGGAGCCGCGGCGGCCGTAAATGACGCTGAAAAACCGGTTGCTCCGGGGTCGACGTGGGGCGTAAGATCAGCGAATCGACGGCGGGTTTCGCCGCCGCACTGCACCTCGAAAAAGGATTTGTCATGAAGAGCCGCATCGCCCAGATCGCCTCGGTCCTGTGTGTCGCCATCGTCTGCTCGGCCGGCGCCGTGTCAGCGGCGGTCAAGGAGCCCAAAGACGCCAAGTGTCCGGTCTCCGGCAAGGGCTGCAATCCGGAGAAGAGCGCGGCCTTCGCCGGTGGCAAGGTGTACTTCTGCTGCGGCAACTGCGCCGGCGCGTTCGAGAAGGACGCGGCGAAGTTCGCCGCCAAGGCCCACCAGCAAATGGTGAGCACCGGCCAGCTGGTGCAGAAGGGCTGCCCCTTCAGCGGCGGCCCGGTCAAGGACGGCACGAAGATCGCGATCGGCGACGCCGAGGTCGGCTTCTGCTGCCCGAACTGCAAGGGCAAGGTCGAGAAGGCGTCGGCCGAAGAGCAGGTCAATCTGGTGTTCGGGAAGATCGAGAAGGGCTTCGCGCCGGCGAAGTGACTTTTCGCAGTGGCGACGTCCGGCGCGGGAGGGGCTGCCCGTGCCCCCTCGCCGGACGTGGGTCGCTGTTGTCCTGCGACGTCCTGTTCGGCACACGGATGTATCGCTTGACGCAAGCCTGCCGATCCGGCCTCTCCCTCTGGGAGAGGCCGGCCGAAGGCCGGGTGAGGGTGCCTGGAGAGTGACGCGGATTTCCCTGCACCCTCACCCTGGCCCTCTCCCAGAGGGAGAGGGAGACGTGGCAATCCGCGGCGCAGTTGGTCGGGAGTGAAGCAGAAAGTGGCCTAGGGCAGGGGGCGGGCACGTGAAATACTCCGCCCGGGCCGGTGCGGCCCGGCGGAGTGTTCCATGCGCGTCTTCCTCTCGGCCGGCGAACCCTCGGGCGATCACCATGCGGCGCTGCTCGTGCACGCGCTGCGGGCGGCGCGGCCCGACGTGGAGTGCGTGGGGCTCGGCGGGCCGCAGATGGAGGCGGCCGGCTGCCGCCTCGTCGCCGACATGACGCGGCTCGCCGTGATGTGGTTCCTGCGGGTGCTCGTCAACATCCACCGCTTCGTGGACCTGGCCCGACGGGCCGAACGCAGCTTCCTCGACGCCCGGCCCGACGTCTGCGTGCTCGTGGACTTTCCCGGGTTCCACTGGTGGCTCGCCTGGCGGGCCAAGCGGCACGGCATTCCGGTCGTCTTCTACTGCCCACCCCAGGTCTGGGCCTGGGCGCAGTGGCGAGTGAAGAAGATGCGGCGGCTCGTCGATCACGTGCTCGCGGCGCTCCCCTTCGAGCACGAGTGGTTCCGCGGCCAAGGCATGCAGAGCACGCTCGTCGGCCATCCGTTCTTCGATGAGCTCGACGTCCGGGCCCATGACGTGGGCCGGGACCCGCGGCCGCTGGTGCTCCTTCTGCCGGGCTCCCGGAGCCAGGAGATCGAGGGCGTGCTCGGCACGCTGGTGCAGGCCGCGGCCGTCGTCCGCCGCAGCGTTCCGACGGCGCGGCTCGCCATCGCCGCGCTCCATGAGCGGCATGCCCGGCGGATCGAGGAGGCGCTGCGGACGAACGTCTCGGCCCGGGGCCTCGGCATCGAGGTCCAGGCGGGCCAGACCCGCCGCCTGATCGGCCAGGCCGCGGCGGCGATCGCCTGCTCGGGATCGGTGTCGCTCGAGCTGCTGGCCGCCCGCGTGCCGACGGTGATCGTCTACCGGATCAGCGGCCTGGCCTACGTCGTGCAGAGCTGGTTCCGCCATGCGCGGTTCATCACATTGGTGAATCTGCTGGCCTGCCGCGAACCCATCGGGCCGGTGCGGCCCGTCCTCCGGCCTCCGGCCGAGGTGCCCATGGCCGACCCGGAGGCGGTCTATCCCGAGTACCTCGCCGTGCAGGATCCGGCCACGCGGGCGGCGGCCCACGTCGTCGAGTGGCTCGTCGATCCACGGGCGCGGCGGTCCGTCGGCGACCGGCTGGACGCGATCGCCGCGGACGTGGTGCGCGGCGGGTCGGCCGCCCGGGCCGCGGCGGCGGTGCTGGCGATCGCCGCGCCGTCCGCGACGCCATGCCCGCGGCGGCAGGCCGCGTAGAGCGCATTCGACTTTGGTGCAGCACCGGCTTCGGGGGCGGCAAAAGTCTCCTTGCTGTGGCCGCGGCGGCCACACGCTCGTCGAGCGTTCGCCGACCCCCTCGCCGACCTCTCCCGATGTGTCCGGGAAACGCTCCACGTATCCCGGACACCGGTCGAGCCGGCTTGCCAGGCCGCCTGCGCGGCCGGAAGATGGTCGCCATTCGACGCCGTTGCCGAGGTCCCATGATGTTGCTCGCCGAACCGCAGGAGACCGGGGCCGACTGGCGGTTCGAGATTCTCGGCATTCCCGTCCGCATCTCGGTGTGGTTTTGGCTGGCCGCCGCGCTCCTGGGCTGGAACGTCTGCCAGTCGTTCTCCCGCGGCGACCAGCGAACGCTCTTGCAGATGCTCGCGATCTGGATCGGCGTCGTGTTCGCCTCGATCCTCGTCCACGAACTGGGCCATGCCCTGGCGTATCGCTGGTTCGGCCAGGGAGCGAGCATCGTGCTCTACCACTTCGGGGGCCTGGCGATTCCGCGGGCCTGGGGGCGGCGGGTGCATCTGCGGCCGCTGCAGCGGCTCCTCGTCGCGGCGGCGGGACCGGCGGCGCAGCTGGCGCTGGCGGCGGTGGTCGTGGGTGGGCTGCGGGCCGCGGGGATGTACGTGCCGTTTCCGTTGGTGAGCCTCGGTGAACGGCTGGGGCTCTTCGCAGGCCGCGAGTTTTCGTCCCCCTTCACCTACGCCCTGTGTGACTTCCTGCTGTTCGTGAACGTCTTCTGGCCGCTCTTGAACCTCGTGCCGGTGCCGCCGCTGGATGGCGGGCAGATCGTGCGCGAGGGGCTGCTGGCCCTCGACGTGCCCGACGCCCACCGGATCGCAGGCATGATCGGCGTGGTGGCCGGCGGCGCGGTGGCCTGGTGGGGCTACACCCGCGGCGAGCCCTACCTCGGCATCATGTTCGCGATGCTCGCGGCCTCCTGCTTCCAGTCGCTCTCGGCGGGATCGCCGCCGTGGCGGCGGTGGAACTGACCCGCGGCACAGCCATGGCCGAGTCGTTCGTCGTCCTCGGGGCGAGCAACGTGTCGCGCGGCCTCGCCGGCCTGACCGCCGCGCTGCAGGCCCGCGCGCCGGGGCCGGTGCAGTTGTTCGTGGCGGCGGGCCACGGCCGCGGCTATGGCGTCAACACCCGCGTGGCCTGGCGGCGGCTGCCCGCGATCCTCACCAGCGGGCTGTGGCGGGCGCTCGATCGCGAGCGTGTGGAGCGGCCCGCGGCGCTGGTCACGGACGTGGGCAACGAGTTGCTCTATGGACTCGGCGTCACGGCCGTCGCCACGGCGGTTCGTGACGCGGTGGAGCGGCTCCGCGACCGCGGCGGCCGTGTGGCGATCACGGGCCTGCCGCTGGGGAGCATTGCCCGGGTGGGGCCGGTCCGCTACCGCCTCATGCGCACGGTCTACGTGCCCGGCTGCCAGCTCTCGCGCGCCGCGATCAAGGACGCCGCGCTGTGGCTCGACGACGAACTGCGGACGATCGCCACCGCCACGGGGAGCGTCTTTCTCGACCAGCCGGCCGCGTGGTACGGCTTCGATGCGATCCACGTGCGGCGGCCGCGGCTGGCCGAACTCTGGCAGCGGGTGGGCGACGCCTGGGGGCTGCCGCCGGCCCGGCACCGGCCGTGGGCGGAGCTCGTGGACTGGGCCGTGCTGGCCGCGAAGCCCGCCGAGGTCCGGTCGCTCGCCGGGCGGCCGCTGCTCACGCGGCAGCCCGTCGTGGCGCGGGCGGGGCTGCGGGTGTGGATGTACTGACGCGGCTCCGGCTCAGAGTCCCGCGTTCCGTCCCAGAGCCCCGAGCCGGTGGTCTGTTTTGCAACCGTCGAATGACAGCCGATCAAGGGCGTGCGATGCCGGCAAAGGCGTCGATTCCCATGACCTCCACGCCCGGAGCGAGCGTGGCCTGCACCGATCCCGGGCAGATCACGACGAGCGAATCGAGCCGCAGGTCTTCCATGGCCACCCGCATCGAGCGGCTGAACTGGGGCCGTTCGGCATATTTGAACTCGTAGCCCAGCCGACGGCCTGCGGCGAACACGAGCAGGTCGAGTTCGGCTCCTCCCTGCGTGCCCCAGAAATACGCCTGCGTCGGACGCGTCTGCCGCAGCACCTGTTCGAGGGCGAAGCCTTCCCACGAGCTGCCCACTTTTGGATGGGCGTGGAGCTGTGATTCGGTCTCCAGGCCGATGAGATGATGGAGGATTCCGGAGTCGCGAAGATAGATTTTCGGAGACTTTACCTGACGCTTGCCGATGTTCTCGAACCAGGGCTGCAGCTGCCGGACCATGAATGTTTGACTGAGCTCGTCGAGGTAATTGCGGACCGTCTTGTCTGACAGGCCCATGGCCCGCCCCAGTTCCGAAGCGTTCCAGATCTGCCCATGCATGTGCGCGAGCATCGTCCAGAAACGACGCATCGCCGCGGCTCCCACGCGAATGCCGAACTGCGGCAGGTCGCGCTCGAGGAACGTGCGGACGAATCCCTCCCGCCAGGCGACGCTCGCTTCGTCGGAGGCTGCGAGGTAGGACCGGGGAAACCCGCCGCGCAGCCACAGGGTCTCTTGTGTGCCGGAGCCGGTTTCGGTGAGATCGAAGCCGTGGAGGTCCACGTATTCAATCCGGCCCGCGAGCGACTCGGCCGACCGCGCCACCAGTTCGGGCGCCGCGCTGCCAAGGATGAGGAATCGTGCCGGAACGTCGGCCCGATCGGCGAGCACCCGGAGCACTGGAAACAGATCCGGCTGCGTTTGCACCTCATCGAGCACCACGAGACCGGACAGGCGGCCGAGGGCCAGTTCGGGATTCTGCAGCCGGAGTTGATCGCGGGGCGACTCGAGGTCGAAGTAATGGCTCGCAGTCGCCCCGGCGATCTCGCGGGCCAGCGTGGACTTGCCGGATTGCCGCGGCCCCATCAGTCCACAGACTGGAGAGCGGGCGAGCGCGGTTTCGACGGCTTTCCGATAGTGAGCCCTTGGCACCATGCATGCATTATCGTATCGGCGGTCCGAAAATACAAGGATGACGCTGAGCGGTCGCGCGGGGCAGATTCATCAGGGCTCATTCAGCCAGCGACGGCCAGCCACTGCCGATTCCGTAGCGCAAGCATCCGGTTATCGGCGGGCGTTCCCTTCGAAGCCCTCGACTGTGAGCCGGCCGATGGCGGCCACATCCAGCGCGGCGCCGTCGTGCTGCTGCGGCCGGCCCGCCCAGCACACCCGGCAGTTCCGCAAGGAAACACTCTCGGCCTGCGCGCAATAGAAGCCCGCCGTCGGGTGCGGCACCAGCCCTTCCATCGCGCATGGCCGGCGGTCGTGCTGGCCGCCCGGCCAGTCGGTCCACTTGTCGATCCTGACCCGCACGCGGTCGAAGGCGATTCCCTCCGGCCGGCTGCCGTCGCACCCGGAGAGATAGACGCCGTTTTCCGATCGCGCCTCGATGTTCTCGAAGCGGACGTTGCGGATCTGCCCGAGCTTTCCGTCCGCCTTCCGGGCGAAGGCGCTGACGTGGATCGGCTCGGCCCGTCCCCACCACGCCTCATAGAAGAGTCGCGTCTCCACCGTCATGTTCGAGAACACGACGTTCTCGACGGTGCCCTCGTCGCGCAGCTGGATCACCAGCCCCCGGCTGCTGTCGCGGATGCGGCAGCGGTCGAAGACGATGTTGCGGAAGTCGGACACCGACTCGGTGCCGATCTTCAGGGCGGCGGACGTGCTCTTCAGGTCGCAGTTCTCCACGCGGATGTTCTCGGTGGGCCCCAGGTCGGCGTAGGGCCGCGTGTTCTTGATGACGATGCAGTCGTCGCCGGCTTCGATGTCGCAGTTTCGGATGACGACGTTGCGGCAATGGTCGGGGTCGATGCCGTCGCAGTTGGGGATGCGGCGGTCGTTGCGGATCGTGAGCCGCTCGGCGAGAACGCCGTCGCAGCCGATGAAGTGGACGGTCCAATGGGGCCCGTCGCGGATCACAAGGTCCTGCATCCGCACCCGCCGGCAGCGGAGCAGGCCCACGATCCCCGGCCGCCACGGGCCGGGTTTGTGGATGTGGTCGCCGAGTTTGGCCATCAACTGCCGACCCTGTCCGTCGATGGTGCCCGGGCCGGTGATGGCGATGTTCTCGGCATCCTCGGCGGAGACGAGATACGACCGCCCTTTCGCGGGCCAGACGCTGCGATCGAGGTTGACGCGGAGGAGGGCGGTTTTCGCGAGGTGCAGTTCGACGCCCGATCGCAGCCGCAACGGGCCGGACGTGAAGACCGCGCCCGCCGGCAGCACCACGCGGCCGCCCCCGGCGGCGTGGCAGCGGTCGATGGCATCCTGGATCGAAGGGGCATCGTCGTCGGCGCCGCTGGGAGGCGGGACCTGGATCGTGACGCCTGCCGCAGGCGGCTGGGCTGCGCAGCCGCCCACGCTGGCCAGAAGGAGGAGCATGCACAGAAGGTGGAATATCATGCCCGGAGTGTCGGCAGGGCCGCGGCACGACGCAAGGGGCCGTCGGCAAAGGACCGGTCCGCCGGCCAGTTCACCACAGCCGGCGTACTCGCTCGATGCCCGGCCGGCCGACCGATCAGGGAAGTGCGGCGATCAGCGGGAGCCGCTCGCGGCTGGAGACGACCACGCCGCCGGGTTTTTCGACCGTGATCGCGAACGCCGTGGCGCGGCTGATCGGAAGCCGGGGGTCGATCCTGACCACGACCTCGCCATCGGCCGCTGCCGGCACGTCGAACACGCCGCCATCCACGGGATGGGCCGCGTTCCGCTCCGCGTCGAAGATCCAGAGCTGATATTGGGCCACGGACGGGTCGTTGGCCGCCAGACCCCGAAACCGCATGAACCCCTGCTGCCGCTCGGGGCTCCAGACGACATCGCCCAAGCCGTCCGCGGCCTCGAGATCCGCCTTGTTGGCGACGACGGCAGGATCGTCACCTGCCTTCTTCCAGGCCACCTTCACTGCCGCGGGATCCTCGGCCAAGAGCCTGCCGCGCAGTTCCGCCAGCGATGGCCGAGGGTCCGTCTTCGGTGCCACGGGGCCGCCGGGTGGCCCCGCGATCCGCCCCACTCCGCTCCACTGCCAGCAGAGCAGGCCCGCGAGGCATGCGGCTGCCCACCAGCCGGCTGCAGCCCGCCACGGCCGACCGCCGGCCGGTCCGCTCCGCGCAGACAGGTCCCGGCGGGCCTCGAGCGCCACGGGCCGCGGCAGGTGCACCGCCGCGTCGCGGCGAATGCGTTCGGCGAGCGCGGCGGGCATGGACGGCAACGGGGAACCACTTCGACGCAGGAACGCCAGTTCGGCCGCCGCCGCGGCCGGTTCCCAATCCCGCGCCGCCGTGCCGGGGGCCGCAGCCCAGGCCGCGTCGTCGCGTGTGTCGTCGCAGCCGCTCATCGCGTGCTCCTTTCCGCGTGCGCCCGGCGGCGGCCTGCCAGCTTGAGGCGCAGACTGTCGAGTCCGCGGCGGATGTGCGACTTGACCGTGCCGAGCGGCAGGCCCGTATGCTCGGCAATCGCGGCGTGCGAGAGATCGTCATACACGGAGAGCCGAATCAACCGCTGCTCCTCGGGCTTGAGCTGATCGAGATGTTCGTCGGCAAGTCGGGCCTCATCGCCCAGTTCGAGCCGCCGGCCCACCGACGCATCGTCGGCAGGATCTGGCACATCCGCGATCGCCGCGGCATCGACCGCCGCCTGCGGCAGCCCCGTCCGCCGGCGGAGTGTGTCGATGACACGTCTTCTGGCGATCATCGCCACGAACGTGATCTCCTCGGCCACGAGCGGATCGAAGCGGTCGGCCGACCTCCACAAGTCGACGAACACATCCTGCACGGCATCTTCGGCATCCTGCCGGCTCGCCAGCCGGCGCCGCGCGAGCGACCAGATCAGCGTGCCATACCGGGAGATGCACTCCGGGACGGCCGACTGGTCACCAGCGGCGATGCGCGGCAGGAGCAGGTCTTCCAAAACGAGCCTCGGGATCCGTGATCGTGTGTTGCTGCCTTCAGCGTCGCATGCTCGAGCGAATTTGATTTGGGCGTCACGCGCACATCTCGCCCCGTAGTTTAGCCAGTCTGGCTCTTGGGACTGGTATTGCGTTTCCGGTCTGTCGGGTTGGACGGTTCGGTTCCTTGAAGCCCGGTCTCGTGGCGTACGCCTCCAGGCGTGCGAATCCGGGCTTGGAAGCGTGGACGTCCGTTCGCATGCCTGGAGGCATGCGGCACGGAAGAGCCCGAGGCGTGAGCCGAGGGAATGCGGAGGCCTCCGGTGGAGCGACGCGGATTCCCTCATCTGACGATTCGGGCTTCCCGGCAGCGGGGGCCGCGTGGCCGGCGCGGCCACCGCGTTGCCGGTGCCGAGGCTCAACGCCTGTTTCATCTGCTATCGCTGCTAGAGGGGCGGGGCGGGCTCGAGCCCGCCCCGCCCTTGTCCGACTGACTGCCGGCGCCCGTTGCGGGCCGCCCGCCTACTTCTTCTCCGGCGGCAGGATCACCGCGTCGATCACGTGGATCACGCCGTTGCTCGTGACGATGTCGGTCTTCACGACCTTGGCGCCGTCGATCATCACCGCACCGTCCACGACCTTGACCTTCGCCTTGGAGCCCTGCACCGTGGCCGCCTCGGTGAGCTTGACCACGTCGGCCGCCATCACCTTGCCCGGCACCACGTGGTAGGTGAGCACCGCCACGAGCTTCTCCTTGTTCTCCGGCTTGAGCAGCGATTCGACCGTGCCGGCGGGCAGTTTGGCAAAGGCCTCGTCGGTGGGGGCGAAGACGGTGAACGGCCCGGCGCCCTTGAGCGTGTCGACCAGCCCGGCGGCCTGAACGGCGGCGACGAGCGTCTTGAAGCTGCCGGCACCGACCGCGGTGTCGACGATGTCCTTGCCGTCGGCCTTGAACGCCACGGTCTGCACCTTCTGTCCGGCCCGGGCCTTTGCGGCGGCGGCCAGTGGGCACTCGTCAGCGACGGCCGATGTGGCGACGGGCAGGAGCATGGCACCCAGGGCCACGGTGACGGAGAAACGACGCATAGGAACTTCCTTTCGCGGGCAGGAACAGCTGCAAGCCGGGGTCGCGCGACCCCGTGTGGTCGGGTATTCGCCGGCTCCCGGCCACTGGATGCAAAAATCTTCCCGCGGCCGTGCGGAGCGAGAATTTCCCACTGCCGCGGGCCGGGTGCGGAACGCGGCCGTCAGAGGACCGGCAGGCTCGGCAGCGGCGGGCGGGCCGCCGTCGCGGCGGCGAGGTTGCCCACGAGCCGCGTGCAGATGGCCTCGAGATAGGGACGGGCGGCGGGATCGTCGTAGTTGGCCGCGGTCTTCCCGGCGTCGCCGTGCTCGCGGATCGGGATCTGGATCGGCACCTCGCCGAGGAAGGGGATGTCCAGTTCCTGCGCCGTCCGCCGGGCGCCGCCGGAGCCGAAGATGTCCCAGCGTTTGCCGGTGTCGGGGCAGACGAAGAAGGCCATGTTCTCCACCATGCCGAGCACCGGGATGTTCACCTTGCGAAACATCGCGATCGCCTTCGTGGCGTCGAGCAGGGCCACGTCCTGCGGCGTGCAGACGACGACCGCGCCCGTCAGCGGGAGGACCTGGGAGAGCGTCAACGCGATGTCGCCCGTGCCCGGCGGCATGTCGATGACGAGGTAGTCGAGCGGACCCCAGAGCGTGTCGCGCAGCATCTGCGTGATGGCCCCGTGAAGCATAGGGCCGCGCCACACCACCGCTTCACCGGCCGGCACGAGGAAGCCCATCGACATCACGGGCATCGAGCCGGCGGCGATGTCGAGCCGCATGGGCATGATCTTGCCGTTGTCGACCTGCGGCCGGCCGGAGAGGCCGAGCAGGTGGGGAACGCTCGGGCCGTAGACGTCGGCGTCGAGCAGGCCCACCCGGCTGCCGGCCCGGGCCAGGCCGATCGCGAGGCTGGCGGCGATCGTGCTCTTGCCCACGCCCCCCTTGCCCGAGCCGACGGCGATCACGCTCTTGGCTTCGAGGCCGATCTGGCCGAGCTTTCCCGGCGGGCGTTCATGGGGCTCAATGGTCACCGTCACCGCCGGCACCGCGGGAAACCGGCTGCGGAGGAGTTCCTCGATGCGGCCACGGGTCGCGTTCCAGAGGATCGCCGCGTGGGTCGTGAGACCGACCGTGACCGCGATCGCTGCGGGCGTGGCGGTGACCGTGCGGACCTGACCCATCTCCGTGAGCGGGCGGCCGGACTCGGGGTCGGATACGCCGGCGAGCACCGCCGTGACGGAGTCGTGATCCGGAGGGTTGCTCATCGGGGCAGGCTCTCGTGACGCATGGCGGCGGTCGCCGCCGCCTGCGGCTGCGTGCCGGAGAGGCTGGCACCGGCCCGGGAGGCGGCGCGGAACAGGCCCTGCGGCTGGAGCGTGGCGATCAACACCAGTGCCGTGCAGGCGAGCATCGCGATTCCAGCCGCCAGGCCGCCGTCGGCCTGCACGCCCCGCTTGGTGGTGCGAAAGTACATCGCCGCGATGATCCGCAGGTAGTAGCCGGCCGCAATCGCGGCGTTGAGCACGAGGACCACCGCCAGCCCCACGAACCACCAGCGGCGGCTGCCCAGAGCGACTGGATCGTTCCAATCGACTTCGAGCGCGGCGGCGGCCAGCGTGAGCTTGCCCCAGAAGCCGGGCAACGGCGGGATGCCGGCGAGGCTCAACAAGAACAGGGCGATCGCGAACGCGGCGACGGGGTTCGTGCCGGAAAGGCCGTCGAGATCGGCGACGGTGGTGATCTCCTCACGCGGGGGCCGCGGGCCGCTGGCGGTGGTCCATTCGGGCCAGCGGTGCCCGAGGTAGGCCAGGGCACCAAAGATGCCGATCGTCGCCAGGGCGTAGGTGACGAGGTAGAAGACGGCCGCGGTCATGCCGCCGAGTTCGAAAACCCAGCGGGTTTCGATCCCGCCGGCGTCACCGAGCGGCCGCGTTGCCTGCGTCGCGGCGGCGGCCGCGGCCACCGCCACGCCCACCAGCAGGTAGCCGGCATGGGCGATCGACGAGCAGGCCAGCAGGCGGCGCAGATTCTGCTGCATCAGTGCCATCACGTTGCCCACGGTCATGGTCACGGCGGCGAGCACCGCGGCGAGCTGCCAGAACAGGCCGAGGTGGAACTGCGCCGCCGGGCCCGCCGGGGCGGCGACCGCGTCGGGGGCGATTGCCAGGCCCAGGACCCGGGCCAGGACGACCAGGCCGGCCAGCTTGGGGAGCGTGGAGAGCACCGCGGCATTGCCCGGGCTCGTGCCTTCGTAGACGTCGGGCGCGTAGAAGTGCATCGGCACCGCCGCGAGACGGAAGGCGGCGCCCACGATCGCCATGCCGAGCGCCGCCGGGAGGAGGACCGTCGCCATGCCCGCCACGTTCGGTTCGGTCGACCGCAGCCGGGCGCCGATCGCGGCGAGTTCGGTCGAGCCACCCAGGCCGTAGAGGCAGACGGCCGAGTAGAGGAAGAAGGCCGAGGCCACCAGCGAGAGGAAGAAGTACTTCAGACTCGCCTCCTGACCGCGGGCGTCGGTCCGCTTCAGCGCCAGGAGGATGTAGGTCGGGATTGAGACGAGCTCGAGGCCGACGAACAGGAGCACGAGGTCGCCCGCCACGCCCACCAGCGACAGCCCGGCGAGGAGCAGCAGGAACGTGCCCGCCTCCTCGCAGGTGCCGCCGCGCCGCAGGCCCGGCCCGCGGCTCACTGCCGCGGTAAACAGATCGCCGGCCTGCACCAGGGTGAGCAGGCCGCCGAGGCCGAGCACCGTCCAGCGGACGAATGTCGAGAAGCCATCGACACGGACGCCGCCACTGGCGACCACGGACCCGCCGGTCGGCTGGCCGCCCGCCAGCGCCAGCGCGACGGCGATGCCCGCCAGGGCCACGAGCCAGCCGCTCCGCAGGCCAAGAAAGGCGGCGCCGAGGAAGGCCACCAACGCCGCCACGACCAGGGCGATCTCGGGGGCGAGCAGGGCGAAGGTGTCGAGGGAGGTGGGAGGCATTGTCATGGCATGCGGACAACCTGGTGAGCGGGGGCGGGCGGCTCTTGCATCCGCGCGGCGAAGGCGATGGAGGAGGCCTGCGTGGACTGGCGGATCGCGGCGGCGGCCGGCGCGAGGAAGGTAGCCGGGGCCAGGCCGATCCAGAGCACGAACACGGCCAGCGGCGCGAGGGCGGCGAACTCGTGCCACTTCAGGTCGCACCGCTCCACGGCGGCGTGGCCCTGACCGTGGCCGTGTCCATGTCCGTGTCCAGGCGCGGCCTCACGAGGCGGCTCGCGGGAGGCACCGAAAAACACCCGCTCCACCGCCCACAGCATGTACCAGGCGCCCAGCACTACGCCCGCCACGGCGAGCAGCGCCATCACGAGGTAGGCCGCCTGCCAGGCGGCAGACACGCCGCTCCAGGCCCGCTGGAAGGAGCCGGCGAGGATCATGAACTCACCCACGAAGCCGTTGAGGCCCGGCAGGCCGATACTCGAGAAGGTGAAGAGCATGAACAGCACCGTGAGCCACGGCGCCTTGCTCGCGATGCCGCCGAGACTGGCGATGTTCCGCGTGTGAAACCGCTCGTAAATCATCCCGACCAGCGCGAACAGGCCGGCCGAGGAGAGGCCGTGATTGACCAGCTGCAGGTTGGCCCCTTCGAGGGCCAGGGGCGTGAGCGCGAACAGCCCCATCACCACGTAGCCCATGTGGCTCACCGAGGAGTAGGCGATGAGCCGCTTGAGATCGGTCTGCACGAGGGCCACCAGCGCCCCGTAGACGATGCCCGCCACGCCCAGGCCGAAGAGCCACGGGGCGGCGACGGCCGTGGCGTCGGGCAGCATCGGCATCGAGAAACGAAGGAAGCCGTAGATGCCGATCTTGAGCAGCACGCCGGCCAGGTCCACCGAACCGCCGGTGGGTGCCTCGACGTGGGCCAGCGGCAGCCAGGTGTGCAGCGGCACGATCGGCACCTTGACGGCGAACCCGGCGAGCAGGGCGAGGAACACGATCATCTGCAGCCAGCCGCCCGATGCGTCCATCGGCAGCGGATGACGGGCGAGGCCGGCCGTCAGGCCCGCGATGTCGAAGGTCACCTGACCGGTGTGGGACGCGTTCCAGAGGACGATCGCCAGCAGGCCCAGGAAGGTGAGCACGCTGCCAGCGAGCGTGTAGATGAAGAACTTCACCGCGGCCTTGCGCCGTTCCTCGTGCCCCCAGATGCCGATCAGGAAGAACAGCGGCACGAGGGTGAACTCGAAGAACACGTAGAACAGGATCAGGTCGCGGGCGGCGAACACGCCGAGCATCGCCGCCTCGAGCACCAGCAGCAGCACGTAGAAGCCGACGGCCCGCTCCCGGATGGCGTCCCAACTGACGAGGACGGCCGTGAGCGAGAGCAGGGCGGCGAGACCGAACATCCACAGCGACAGCCCGTCGAGCCCCAGCGACAGCCGGACGTTGAAGATCCCGCCGGTCAGCCAGGGCACGTCGATCGTGGCGAACGGGCCGCCGGCCGCCGCCTCGGGGCTGGCGAGATACCGCATGATCAGCCAGCCGGCGAGCCCGAGCGTCACGCCGGCCGTCACGGCCGCACTCTGGCGCACGGCGGCCGCGCCCCGGGAGCCGATCACCCAGGCCACGACCGCGCCGAGCAGCGGCGCGGCCAGGACGAGCAGCAGGTGGGAGGCGGGAGAAAAACCGTTCATGATGGGCAGGTGCTCGCGGTGCGTGTCGGTGTCAGCGGAGGCCCCAGGCCAAGGCGAGCACGATCAGGAGCGTGCCCATGACGCCCGCCAGGGCGTATCGCTGCAGGAGGCCGGACTGGAGCCGCCGCACAACGGTGCCGACGACGCCGGGCAGACGGCCGATGCCGTCCACCAGGCCGTCGACGACGTGCCGGTCGAAGGCCGCGGCGATCAAGGCCACGACCTCGAGCGGCTTGACGACGAGTGCGGCATACAACTGATCGATGTAGAAGCGGTTGGCGAACAGGGGCTCGAGCGGCCCGAGATACCGCTCCATCTGCGGCCCGTCGCTGCGCCGGCCGAGGTGGCCGAGCGCGGCCAGCGCGATGCCGATGGCGGCCGCGAGCGTGCCCTGGAGAGCCACGTCGAGGTGGAAGGCGTGGGGCACGGCCGTGTCGGCGACGGTGGGGCAGGTGAGGGACGGGGTCGAGGCCAGGAAGCTCGCCAGCGCCTGGGTGCGGAACAGCCACCAGCCGCTCACCGCCGACGCGGCGGCGAGGATGACCAGCGGCAGCGTCATCACCGGCGGCGACTCGTGGGCGTGATGGCCCGCCTCCTCCGGCACCCGGGTGGGGCCGGTGAACGTCATGAACACGGCGCGGAACGTATAGAAGGCAGTCAATCCCGCCGTGACCAGCGACATCCAGAAGAGCAACTGCCAGGTGCGCGGGGAGTCGAGGCCGCCGGCGGCCGGGGCAGTGGCCGGGGAAGCGGTGGCCCGCGAGACGAAGCGGATGGCAGAGGCGGGAGCCCCCTCACCCCGGCTCGCTCCCAGAAGGAGAGAAGCGGCAGGAAGATGCGTCCCCGGCGCGACCGTGAGCGAGGCGTGGCCGCTGGCCGGCGCTTCGTGATGCTCACCGTGGGCGCCGGGCCAGCCGCGGCCGTGCAGCGCGGCGAGGATCTCGTCCTTGCTGAAGAAGCCGGCGAACGGCGCCACGCCGGCCAGGGCCAGCGATCCGATCAGGAACGTCGCCGCCGTGATCGGCATGATGCGGCGCAGGCCGCCGAACCGCCGCATGTCGATCACGCCCCCCATGGAGTGCATCACCGATCCGGCGCCGAGAAACAGCAGCGCCTTGAAGAAGGCGTGCGTGACGAGGTGAAAGATCGCCGCCGTGAAGCCGAGCAGCGTGCCGGTGCCGAGGCTGGCGAACATGTAGCCGAGCTGACTGATCGTGGAGTAGGCGAGGACCCGCTTGAGGTCGTTCTGGACCGTGCCGATGAGGGCGGCGACGAGGGCCGTGGTGGCGCCCACGATCGAGACCACCGTCAGGGCCTCCGGGCAGGCCACGAACAGCGGCGCGCAGCGGGCCACCAGGTAAATGCCGGCCGTGACCATCGTGGCGGCGTGAATCAGGGCGCTGGCCGGCGTGGGGCCTTCCATGGCGTCGGGCAGCCAGACGTGCAGCGGGAGCTGCGCGCTTTTGCCGCAGGCGGCGAGCAGCAGGAGCAGGCAGATCGCCGTGCCGACGGCGCCGCCGACGTAGCCGACCGCGTCGGCGAGGCGGACCTGGCCGAGGATGCCGGGCACGATCGTGCCATCGGCGGTGATCGTGTCGTGGAAGTTGAGCGTGCCGTAGGTGATCCACAGGAGAAAGGTGGCCACCGCGAGGCCGAAGTCGCCGATGCGGTTGACCAGAAATGCCTTCTTCGCGGCCCGGGCTGCCTCCGGCTTCGAGAACCAGAAGCCGATCAGCAGGTAGCTGCAGGCGCCCACCGCCTCCCAGAACACGTAGACGAGCAGAAAGTTGCTCGCCGCCACGAGCATCGTCATCGAGAACACGAACGCCGCGACCAGCGCGAAGAACCGGGGATACCCCGGATCGTCGTGCATGTAGCCGATGGAATAGATCGCCACGAGCAGGCCGACGCAGGTGATGATCGCGAGCAGGGTGGCGGTGAGCGGATCGAGCCGCAGGGCGATGGGGATCGAGAACGCCTGCGGCACGGCGGCGCCGGCCGGCGTCGCGTCGGCGACGTCGGCCCACTGCCAGAGCGTGTTCACCATCTCCACCGGCCGGCCGGTGCCGCCCGAACCCACCTCGCGGCCGAGGCCCACCAGCAACGACACGGCCACCGCCGCCGATGCGGCGATGGAGGCCACGGCCGGCAGGTGGGCCCGGGAGCCGAGCACGCGGCCGAGGGCGACCGTGAGCACCGCCCCAACGAGCGGTAGCAGCGGCACGAGAACTAGGAGGGTGGCGGGGGTCAGGTTCGGCATAGGGTGGCGTGCAGGAGTTTCAGACGTGCTCGCGCTGCAGGAGGTCGTCCTCGTCGGCCGCGGGCAGGACGCCCGCGGGGGTGAGCCGCGGGAAGACGGGGGGCACGATGTCGACCGCCGGCAGTTCGCGATCGACGGACCTGGACAGGGTGTCTTCGCGGAGCGTTTGCCAGGCGGCGGCGTCGAGCCGGCCGGTGCGGGCGAACGCCTGGAGCACGAGCACGAGGGCCACGGCCGCCTCACAGGCAGCGACGGTGAGCACGAAGATCACGAGCACGTGCCCGCCCCAGTCGCCGTGAAAGCGGCTCCAGCCGACCAGGCTCACCGACACGCCCTGGAGCATCAGTTCCGCCGACAGGAACATGACAATCAGGTTGCGGCGGGCGAGGATGCCGACCAGTCCGAGGGCGAACAGGGCGGCGCCGACGAGGAGGGCGTTCTGCAGGAGTGCCAGAGGGTTCATCGCGACCTCCCTGCCGCGGTCAGTTCGCCGGACGGATCGCCGTGCCGCGACACGATGGCGATCGAGCCGATGAGGGCCACCAGCAAAAGCACGCCCGCCGCCTCGACGGCGAGCAGGTGCCGACCGAAGAGCTCCCCGCCCAGTCGGGCGACATGGTTCTCAGCCAGCGGATCGGCCGTGGTCGCGGCCGCGTCGGCAGCCGGCAGGGGAGCGGCCGCCTGGCCCGAGGTCGTTGTCAACGCCGCCCCGCGTGACGGCACCCGGCAGCAGGCGGGAGTTTCGGCGGACAGCCGGCCCACGAACAGCGACAGCAGGCCGAGCAGCACCGCCCCGGCTACGGCGGAGAGCAGGGGCTCGTTCGAGACGCGGTCGTACGGGGCCATGCCGCTGGGCTGCGCGAGCATGAGCACGAACAGGAACATCACCAGGATGGCGCCGGCATAGACGACGATCGTCGCCACGCCGAGAAACTGGGCGCCGAGCACGAGGAGCACACCGGCCACGCCGGCCAGGGCGAGGGCGAACCAGATCGCCGCGTAGACCGGTGACCGCGAGACCACCGTCGCCGCCCCCGAAATCACGGCCACGAGCGACACGACGAGGAACACGGCGTCCTCGCCGAGCCCGCCGAGTCGCCGACCGGTGGCCACGAGACCGGCGAGGGCCACCGCCCCCAGCGCCAGGCCGAGCCAGCGGGCGAGCCTGTTTTCGGCGCCGCGCGGCAGCAGCAGCCACAGGCTCGCCGCCGCCGCGGTGACGGCGGCCGCCAAGAGCAGGCCGGGAGAGAGCAGACCGGGAGATATCCAGGGCAGGGCCGCGACGATCACAGCGTGCCTCCCAGGGCGGCCGACTTCATCGGCTCGGCATCCTTCGTCATGTCGTACACGCTCAGGAGCTTCTCCTTGTCGAAGATCATCTCCTCGCGGCTCTTGCCGGTGAGGTCAAGGAGGCTCGTGAGCTCGATGGCATCGACGGGACAGGCCTCCTCGCACATCCCGCAGAAGATGCACCGCAGCTCGTCGATGTGGAAGCTCTCCGGATACTTCTCGCGGTCGGGCCACGGGCTCTCGGCGGCCACGATGTCGATGCAGTGGGCCGGGCAGGCGGTGGCGCAGAGGAAGCAGGCCACGCACTTCACGCGGCCCTCGTCGTCGCGGTTGAGCCGATGCACGCCCCGGTAGATGAGCGGGTTGCCCACCTTCGGCCGCTGCTCGGGGAAGCTGACGGTGACCTTCGGGCTGACGAGATGCCGGGCGGTCGTCGTCAGGCCGCTGACGAACAGCGGCAGGTAGAGCCGCTCTGCCAGGCCCAGCGGCTTCTCTTCCAGCCACGTGATCGAGGGGTCGGTCGGCTTCATCTCACACCTCCACCAGTTCGTGCTCGATGTCGAGCGGGCCGCTGGTGCGGATCGGCGTGTTGTCGGTGCCCGAGGGCGTCAGCATGCCCGCCGCGATCCAGCCCAAAAAGAACACGGCCCAGGGAATGGCGACGGCCGCCACCTGGGCCCCGGTCGCCCCCAGCGCCGCCGTGAGCTGCGGCCGAAACTCCTCCACCGCGGCCACCGTGACGAGGTTCGCCAGTCCCAACGGAAGCATCACCTTCCAGGCGAGGTTCATCAGCTGGTCGAAGCGGAACCGCGGCCAGCTCCAGCGGACGAGCATGAAGAACAGGATCACGCCCAGAATCTTCGCGGACAGGACTCCGAAACGGATCAGGCACTGCACCCAGGTGATGTCCTGTGCCGACCCCGTCACACCCCACAGGTGCCAGCCGCCGAGAAACATGATCACGATCAGAAAGGCCGCCGTGACCATGTGGAGAAACTCAGCCACCAGGAACAGCAGGAGTTTGATGCCCGAATACTCGGTGTGGTAGCCACCCACCAGTTCCTGCTCCGCCTCGGGGAGATCGAAGGGCAGCCGGGCCGCCTCGGCGAAGCTCGCGACGAGGAACACGACGAACCCGAGGGGCTGGGCGAAGGCGTACCAGACGCCGCTGTCCGCCTGGGCGTTCATGATCGCGTCGAGCTTCAGCGACCCGGCGGCGAGCACCACGCCGAGGAGGCCGAGGCCGAGCGGGATCTCGTAGGCCACGAGCTGGGCACTGGAGCGGAGGCCGCCGAGAAAGCCGTATTTGTTGTTGCTGGCCCAGCCACCGAGCAGGACGCCGTAGACGGCGATGCTCGACAGGGCGAAGACCCAGAGCACGCCCACGTCGAGGCCGGGCGCCACGAGGAACGGCACCGGGTCGGGCAGGCCGGGGATGCCCAAGGGCGGCAAGACGCTGCCGAAGGGGATGGCGGCGAAGATCGCCAGCGACGCCGCGAGGATCACCAGGGGGGCCGCCGTGTAGAGCACCTTGTCGACGTGGCGCGGCGTGAAGTCTTCCTTGAGGATGATCTTCAGGCCGTCGGCCAGCGGCTGACCGAGGCCGAAGAGCCGCACCTTCGTCAGCGGGATGCCGACGCGGTTGGGGCCCTTGCGGTCCTGCACCCAGGCCGCCATCCAGCGCTCGACGAGCACGAGATACGCCGCCGCCGTCATCAGCCCGCCGACGAGCAGGCCGATCTTCACGAGCGCCGCGATGGTTTCCGGGGAGGGCAGCAGGTTCATGTCGATGCAAGCTGTTGGATGCGAAGGTCGATGCCGACCGCCGGGACGTCGCCGGCCAGGGCCGCGAAGGCGGCCGACGACTCGGCGATCTGCCGGCGCACCGCGGTCGGGTCATAGAGGCCGCGGCGGCCGAGCATGTTCCAATACAGCCGGCCTTCCGGCCAGACGCCGGCCGGGGCACGGATCGCGGCCTCGAAGCACTGGGCGCGGTGGGCCACGTTGACCCAGGTGCCGGCCCGCTCGGCGAAGCCGGCCGCGGGCAGCCGCCAGGTGGCGTGGGCCGTGAGCGGAGAGTCGAAGAGATCCTGCACGACGACGGCCTTCAGTGCGGCGAACATTCCGGCGGTGACGTCGTCGAGCCAGGGCGTCGGATAACCGCCGGTGATCCAGGCGGCGTCGGCCTGCCCGGCGGCGACGTGGGCGAGGAGGTCGCCCCACGACCGGCCGCCGGCGTTGAACTGGGCGAGCACCCCTTCCACGCCGCGGCGATTCGGGCACTTTTCCCCGCGGATCGTGAAGCCGCCGGGGAAGGTTTCGTCGTCGCCGGCGACGGGCACGAAGCCGGGCGCGAGGAAGGCCTCGGGGTCGATCGAGCGGGCGATGCCGCACAGCATCCACGCTTCCTCGACGGTGAGGAAGGGAGAGACGGCCACTGCCAGCC
>Ga0315906_10002952_pt1 | contig 22979 bp, 16 predicted proteins | sample LakEriMetagenome_4_FD_203526 | JGI IMG/M metagenome (GOLD analysis project Ga0315906, IMG submission 203526) | Freshwater fungal communities from buoy surface, Lake Erie, Ohio, United States - Buoy 2 MA122 | ecosystem: Environmental > Aquatic > Freshwater > Lake > Lake biofilm | place: USA...
CCCTCTGGTGCTTCGGCCGCGGCGTGATCGCCGCGGCCTTTCACATTTTGGGTGGGCGCTCGCGACTCCTTCGGAGCTCGCTCGCTCCGGCGGTTTGGTGTGGTCGCCGCTGCGGCGGGCACGTTCGAGCGCGGAGCGCAGCGAAGCGGCGAGCAGATTGCATGCGACTTCACGGCGCGTCTCGTGTGGCATCACTTCCAGTGATGGCGGATCCGAACGCGCGCGGCGCGCGCGATGGCAGTCCGAAACGCGATCCGTGCTTCCGAAGTCGCCACTACCTCCTGCTGCGCAGGAGGTAGTGCCACACGAAGGATGGTCGACTCCGGCGTCGTTGGCTCAGGCTTCGCTGCGCTCCGCCTTCGACGACGCACCGCGTCCCGCCTACGCGCCCCGCCTACGCGCGTCGCCTGCGCGCGCTGCGCGTCGCGCGGCGCCACCACCACAGGGTGCGCAGCTTGCGCAGGCCTGCGTCGGTCGGGGCGAGAGCGAGGCCCTTCGCCAGCCAGGCGGCGCTCAGGCCGAATGCGCGGCGCTCGAGCGCGATGAGGGCGAGGTTGTGGATCGCCGGGATCGAGCCCGGTTCGAGCCGCAGCAGCCTTCGCGAACGCGCGCGCCCCTCGCGGAGGTCGCCGGTCGCGAGCGCGATGCGCGCGCCGATCCGCAGGAGGTCCTTGTCCGAGCCGTGGCTGCTGCGCAGCTTCGTGCCGAATCGCGCGTCGAAGAGCCGCTTCGCTTCCGCGGCCTCTCCGCCGTCGGCGAGCAGGGCGACGGTCTCGAGGAACTCGCGACGCTCGGGCGGCGCGCCGCGTGCGGCGATCTCCTTCTTCGCGAGTTCCGCCGCGAAGCGACGCGCGCCGGCGATCCGGGCGAGATGGGCCTTCTCGAGGTCGAGTCCGGGCAGGTCGTTCGCGAGTTTCGACGCGATCTCCGCGTGGCGCGCGGCGCGGGCGTGGTCGCCACGGCGCCGCATCGCGCGCACCAGCATCAGGTGGAGCCGCGGATTCGACGGCTCGGCGCGGGCCAGCTGGTCGAGCACCTGCGTCGCCTCGTCCTCGCGGCCGGCGGCGATGTGGATCCGCGCGATCTCGAGGGCGAGCGTCGACGGCACCGGGCCGCGGCGAAACTCCTCGGCGAGGAGCAGGGCCGTCTCCTTGGCACGGTCCTGCTGGAGCAGGATCTGCGCAAGCTCGACCCGAACGCCGACGAGCGCCGGCCCCTCCGCAATCGCGCGGCGGAAGCAGTGCTCGGCGCGCTTGAGGTCGCCGCGGGCGACGAGGCTCCGGGCGATCTCGAGGTGCGAGGTCGCCGGGCGCTCGATCGCCTGCAGCGCCATGTAGTAGGCGGTCTCGGCCTCTTCGTGGCGTCCGAGCAGGCGCAGCGCCCGGATCAGGAACGAGATCGCGGTCTCGCAGCGGGGGTCGATCTTGAGGACGCCTTCGAGCGGCGCCACCGCGTCGCCGTTCCGGCCCATCTTGACGAGCAGCAGGCCCTGCGCAAGCTTCGGGTCGCGCGCGGTCGGCAGCAGCGTCGCCGACTGGCGGTACTGCTGCAGCGCTTCGTCGTTCCGGCCGGTGGCCTCGAGGGTCCAGCCGAGGTGCAGCATCCAGTCGCCGCGGGTGGGATCGCTCGCGACCGCCGCGCGAAGCTCGCGCTCGGCGTCGCCGATGCGGCCCTGCCTGAGCATCTCGCGTGCCCGGTCGGCGTGATGTTCACCCTTGCGTGCGTCGGCCATGCGTGTTCCGGAGCGGAGAGGGTACGCGGGAACGCCGCCGCGGCAACCATGGATCGGTCGATTCCGCGTCGGCGCGGGAATTCCCACGCGGCCGCGCCCGAGCGCATTCCGGGAACTCGCGAAGTGGGTGCGTCCGCGCCCGCGGGAAGCGCCTATCTTCCCGCGCTTCCGATGCCGCGCCTGCTGCCGACCCGTTTCCTGCCAGCGCTGACGGTTGCGCTCGTTCTCGCGCCCATCGCCGTCGCGGCGACGGAAGACGATTGCAGCGTGCTCGAGGCGCGGGTGACCGAGATGGCGGGCCGATGGTTCGCGACGCTTCCGATCGAGGAACGGCGGAAGGCGGTCGCGGAGATGCTCGGCGACGGGACGGCGGCCGTGCGGCTTGCGTCGGTCGCGGAACTCGAGCGCATGCTGCGCGACGGATCGCGCCCCGACGAAGCGCTTTCCACGCGCGCCGCGGCGCTCGTCGACGATCCCGATCCGCGGCTGCGCGCCCGGGTCGGGCGTCTGCTCGTCGACCTCGGGATGCCGTTCGCCTCCGACGCGCTCGCGACGCGACTCGCGCGCGAGCCCGAGGACGTCGTGATCGCGTCGTGGCTCGATGCGCTCGCGCTCGCGCCTGTGCCCGGCGCGTTCGAGCCGGCCGCGGGACGGCTGCGCGACCACGCGCACGGCGACCGCGCGGCGCGGCTCGTCTCGAAGCTCGTGGCGCTCGGCGCGGCGCCGATCGACTGGAAGTCGTGGGTCGGCCCGGTGGTGCGCGTCGCGGTGGCCGATCGGCCGACGCCGGCGCTCGCCACGCTTGTCGCACAGCTCGGCACCGAGGCCGATCTCGAGCTGGCGTCGCGGCTTCTCGTCGCCGACGATCCGGCGATCCGCCGCGGCGCGGCGCAGGGGCTCCTTCGCGTGGGCGCGGCCGAGCGCGTCGTGGCCCGTCGCGACGATGCGGCGATCGCGGTCGAGGTCGCCGCGGCCATCGCGATGCTGCGTCCGAACCTCGAAGGCTTCCGCGAGCTGATGCGTTTCTCCGCCGCCGGCGAACTCCGCGCGAGCATCGTCGAGGAACTCGGCGCGATCGCGGCGCAGCTCGATCCGGCCGGCCTGCTCGCCGCCTACGCGGCGCTCGCGGCCGACGCGTCCTTCGACGCGCGCTCGCGTATCGCGATCCTCGAGCGCGGCGCCCGGCGCTTCGTCGGGAACGAGTCGCCTGCGGCCGAAGACGCGGTCGCGACGCTCGCGCGCGCGCTTCGGCTCGACAACCGCGCGGCCGAGGCGGCCGCGCGCCTCGAGGCGGCGAAGCCCGAGCCGGAAGGCACGCTCGAGCGCGAACTGTTCCTCGCCCGCGTCTCCGCCGGGCGCTTCGACGACGCCGCGCGCCAGTCGCCGCGCGTCGAGCGCTGGCTGTGGGGCCTCGAGGCGATGGCGGCGGCGGGGGATCCCGGCGCGCGCGCCGTGGCGGACGAGGTCGCGCTCCGCTTCGGCGGTCGGCTCGGACCCGAGGACCGTCGCCGGCTCGAGGCGGTCGCGGTCCGCATCGCGGGCGCCGGCGCCGGCGCGCGCGACGACTAACCGCGCGCGGGGCGCGGGTATAGTCCTCGCCTTTCCAACGAGGATCCACCCATGGCGAAGCCTTCCGCCGCGTCCGCAGTCCGCTCGAAGCCGAAGAAGAAGCCGTCCGTCGCGAAGCCGACCATCGGCACCCGCCGCGAGAGCGACTCGATGGGCGAGATGCTCGTGCCCGCCGACGCGCTCTACGGCGCGACCACGCAGCGCGCGGTGCTCAACTTCCCGGTCTCCTTCCGCCCGGTGCCGCAGGCGCAGATCGAGGCGCACATCCTCCTCAAGAAGTGCTGCGCGCAGGCAAACGCAGAGCTCGGCGAGATTCCCGCCGACAAGGCGCGCGCGATCGTCGAGGCCTGCGACGAGCTCCTCGCGAGCCTCGCCGCGCCGGCGCCCGAGGGTCAGTCGCATCCGGTGATGCGCCACTTCCCGATCGACGTCTTCCAGACCGGCTCGGGCACCTCGACCAACATGAACGTGAACGAGGTCGTCGCGAACGTCGCGAGCCAGCGCGCCGGCAAGCCGATCGGTTCGAAGGATCCGATCCATCCGAACGACCATGTGAACTACGGACAGAGCTCGAACGACACCTATCCGACGAGCATGCAGATCGCGGGCGCGCTCCGTGCGACGCGCCGGCTCGTGCCCGCGCTCGAGCGGCTCGCGAAGGCGCTCGAGGCGAAGGCGAAGTCGTGGGACAAGGTCGTCAAGATCGGCCGCACGCACCTGATGGACGCGACGCCGATCCGCGTCGGGCAGGAATTCAGCGGCTACGCGGCCGCGGCGCGGCTCGCGGTCGTGCGCGCGAAGGCAGCCTCCGCGGCGCTCGCCGGCAACATGCCGATCGGCGGAACCGCGGTCGGCACCGGCATCAACGCGCACGTGCGCTTCGGGAAGACGGTCTGCGCGCGGCTTTCCCGCGAGACCGGCGTGAAGTTCGCGGAGGCGAAGAACCACTTCGAGGCGCAGTCGACGCGCGACTGCGTCGTCGAGGCGCACGGGCATCTCAAGACGATCGCGGTCTCGCTCACGAAGATCGCCAACGACATCCGCTGGCTCGGCTCGGGCCCGCGCTGCGGCCTGTTCGAGCTGTCGCTGCCGGCCACGCAGCCGGGCTCGTCGATCATGCCGGGCAAGGTGAACCCGGTGATCTGCGAGAGCGTGATGATGGTCGCCTGCCAGGTCGTCGGCAACGACGCCGCGATCACGATGGGCGGCCTCGGCGGCATCGGCTCGCTGCTCGAACTGAACGTCGCGATGCCGGTGATCGCCGAGCGGCTGCTCGAGTCGATCGACCTCCTCGCGAACGCGTCGAACATGTTCTGCGAGAAGTGCCTCGACGGACTCGCGCTCAACGAGGCCGAGGCGACCGGCACCGTCGAGAAGAGCCTGATGATGTGCACCTCGCTCGCGCCCGTGATCGGCTACGACAACGCCGCGAAGGTCGCGAAGGAGGCCTTCAAGTCGGGCGAGACGGTGCGCGAGTACGTGCTGCGCAACAACCTCGTCGAGCCGAAGCGGCTCTCGACGCTGCTCGACCCGACCGCGATGACGAAGCCCGGCGGCAAGGGGCCGGGCGGCGGGTGAGGTTCGGCGGACGCGGGTTTCGGGCGCGGAGGGAGCGTTTCGTGCTTCCATCGCGCGCACCGCGCGCGTTCGGATCCGCCATCACTGGAAGTGATGCCACACGGAACGCGCCGCGAAGGCGCGAACAATCGGCTCGCCGCTTCGCTGCGCTCCGCGCTCGAGTTGGAGCGCTCGCCGCTGCGGCGGCGAGCTTTGGTGCTGCCGCTGCGTGGACGACGGCGGAGCGCAGCGAAGCCTGAGCAAGGGATTTGGGAGTCGACCATCGTCTCGTGTGGCACTACCTCCTGCGCAGCAGGAGGTAGTGGCGACTTGGAGCACGGAGACGGCGTTTCGGACTTCCATCGCGCGCACCGCGCGCGTTCGGATCCGCCATCACTGGAAGTGATGCCACACGGAACGCGCCGCGAAGTCGCGTCCAACCGGCTCGCCGCTTCGCTGCGCTCCGCGCTCGAGTTTGAGCGCTCGCCGCTGCGGCGGCGAGCGTTGGTGCTGCCGCTGCGTGGACGACGGCGAATAGGTGCGTGGCGCGGCGGCCCGTGCGAGATCGTTTGACTGGGCGACCCATTGCTCTAGGACTCAGGCTCTAGGAATGGGCACCCGCCGCCCTAAGGGCGGCGGCGACCACCCGGGACGACACGTCGATCTTCCACACCGACTGTCGAAGTTCGACGGCGGACCCTCACGACCACGATCATGGCCGCCGCCCTTGGGCGGCGGCGATCACTCGGGACGACACGTCGATCTTCCACACCGACTGTCGAAGTTCGACGGCGGACCCTCACGACCACGATCATGGCCGCCGCCCTTGGGCGGCGGGTGCCCCGTCCCTGAGGGCGCGCAGCGCCCGACGGGTCGGGGTCGCCCCATCTACGAGTCTCGCGCGTGCACGCCGCGGCCGTCTCACCAGAGCGAGGACGCCGCGCAGGCGGCGTTCGAGTGCTCACGGACGCGCCAGAGGGAGCCGCCGCAGCGGCGACCGCTCAAACACGCCTGCCCAAGTCCGCACCAGAGCGAGCGAGCCGCGAAGCGGTCGCGAGCGCTCAAACGCGACCGCTGAATCACGCCCGCTCAGTACACCTCGAGCATGCACCGGTGGGTCGGGCGCACGCGACGCTTGATCTCGTCGCTCGTCCACTCGGCGGGGGGCTTGCCGACCAGTTCGTCGCCGATCTTGGTGAAGCCCTCGATGCCGCGGCGGGCGAGGAGCTGGAACACGCCGACCTGCATGCCGGCGAGGCCGCACATGTAGATCAGGGTGCGCGGCGAGCGGAGGAGGTCCATCGCGCCGCCGGGGCGCTCGAGCTCGCGGTCGATGAAGCCGTGCACGTACTCGCCGCGGCCGCCGTCGGGCCGGGTCTCGCGGGAGATGACCGGGTGGTAGCGGAAGTTCGGGTGCTTGGCGGCGAGCTCCCGCAGCAGGTCGTCGTAGAGGAGGTCGGTGGTGTAGGGCGAACCCATGACGAGCTCGATCCGGCTCTCGCACCGCCGCCAGGACGCGGCCGTCGGGGAGCCGGCGGGGGGGCCGACGAGGAGCTCCATCAGGAAGCCCCGGAACGGCGCGATGCCGGTCCCGGTCGCGAGGAAGAGGTAGTCGTGCCGCGACGGGTCGGTCGGCAGGAGGAACCGCTTCCCGTTCGGCCCGGACACCGGCACCGGGTCGCCCGCCTTCCGGTCGCAGAGCCAGTTCGAGCAGACCCCGACGAAGAGCGAGTGGTCGGCGGGGTCGTCGCCGGCCTTCTGCGGCTCGCGCTCGGCGATCACGCGCTTCGGGGTGGTCGCGATCACGCGGCCGAAGCCGTCCTCGCCCCAGGACGGGCTCGCGAGCGAGTAGAGCCGCACCTTGTGGGGCTTGCCGAAGGCGTCGACGCCCTCGGGCACGACGCCGAAGCTCTGCCCCGCCCGGAACGAGCCCTCGAGGGGCGTGCCCGAGACATCGATCTCGACGTGGCGGGTGAACGACGCGCTCTTCCCCTTCATGCAGAGCCGGGTCGAGGCGATGCGCGCGACGGTCGGCGCGGTCGGCATCACGACGTGCATCCGGGCCTCGGGAAGTTCGGGCGCGGAGGGGTCGTGCGGAGCGTCGCCTTCGGCTGCGGACATGGGCTGAATGTAGCACGGGTCGGCGCCCGCGCGCGCGCTCGGACGGCGCCGCAATTCCGTGGAGGAACCGCGCGCGCGGAGCCGATGCAATTGGTACAACGCTCGCGCGCGCGAAGGTCGTGCCGCGCGCAGTTCGACAACCGACAACGCATAGGATCGCGATCCCCATGGACTCCTTCCGTATTCAGGGTGGACGTCGGCTTGCTGGCCGCATTCAGATCGAGGGCTCGAAGAACGCATCGCTTCCGCTGATGGCCGCGGCCCTCTGCACGGACGGCGAGCTCACGCTGCGGAACGTGCCGTGCCTCAGCGACATCAGCAACATGGCGCGCCTGCTCCGCGAACTCGGGGTCGACGTCGACGGCGACTGCGGCACCATGAAGATGCGCGTGGTCGACCAGAACCAGGTGCACGCCCGCTACGACATCGTGAAGACGATGCGCGCGTCGATCTGCGTGCTCGGCCCGATGCTCGCGCGCCGACGCCGCGCGGTGATCGCGATGCCCGGCGGCTGCAGCTTCGGCTCGCGTCCGATCGACCTGCACCTGCGTGGCATGGAGGCGCTCGGCGCCAAGATCGAGTACCAGGGCGGCGACATCATCGTGACCGCGCCGGACGGGCTGAAGGGCACGACGATCTTCCTCGGCGGGCCGTTCGGCTCGACCGTGCTCGGCACCGCGAACGTGATGTGCGCCGCGGCGCTCGCGAAGGGCCGCACCGTCATCGAGTGCGCCGCCTGCGAACCCGAGGTCGTCGACCTCGCCAACCTGCTGAACCGGATGGGCGCGAAGATCTCGGGCGTCGGCGGGCCGCGGCTCGTGATCGACGGCGTCGAGAGCCTCGGATCGGCCGACCACACCGTCATCCCCGACCGCATCGTCGCCGGAACCTACGCGGTCGCCGCCGCCGTCACCAACGGCGACGTGATCCTCGAGGAGTTCCCCTACGACTGCATGCTCTCGGTGATCGACCGCTTCGACCAGATCGGCGTCCACGTCGAGGTGATCGGCGGCATTGACGACCCGCTGCACGCGACCGTGCGCGTCACGAGCGAGCGCGTGCTCCGGCCGACGCAGATCACGACCCAGCCGCACCCCGGCTTCCCGACCGACCTGCAGGCGCAGTTCATGACGCTGCTCTGCCTCGCGAACGGCAACTCGATCGTCACCGAGAAGATCTACCCCGAGCGCTTCGGCCACGTCGCCGAGCTCTCGCGCATGGGCGCGCAGATCTACCGCCAGGGCCCGACCTGCGTCGTCTCGGGCGGTGCTCCGCTGCGCGGCGCGCCGGTGATGGCGAGCGACCTCCGCGCGAGCGCGAGCCTTGTGCTCGCCGGCCTCGCCGCCGAGGGCACGACGACGGTGTCGCGCATCTACCACCTCGATCGCGGCTACACGCGCATGGAGGAGCAGCTGAATACGCTCGGCGCGCGGATCGACCGCGTGAAGGAGACCGCGCCGGTCGCGGTCGGCGCCGAGGGCTGAGCCGAACCCGTTCCGAAACTCCGACCGCGCCGCGCGCTGGCTCTGCCGACGCGCGGCGCGTCGCATTCACGACAGCGCGTGCAGCACGACCGCGCTTGCGATCGAGACGTTGAGGCTCGGCGGATCGTCGTCGAGCGCGCCGGAGAGCGTGCTCATCGGGATGCGCACGACCGCGTCGGCCATCGCGAGCACCTCGCGCGAGACGCCGTCCTGCTCGGCGCCGAAGACGACGATCGAGCGCGCGGGCGGCGCGAAGCGCGCGAGATCGACCGCGCCGGGGGCGTCCTCGGCCGCGACGATCGCGGCGCCGCGCGCGCGCCGGAGCGCGTCGAGGCAGGCGGGCCATTCGTCGCGTTCCGCGCGGGCCCAGGGGATGTTGAGCGCGCGACCCATCGAGACGCGCAGCGTCTTGCGCAGGAAGGGGTCGCTTGCCCGCGGCGAGAGCACGACGCCGGCCGCGCCGAAGCTGGCGGCGTTCCTGAAGATCGCCCCGACGTTGTCGGTCTGGGTGATGCCGTCGAGGGCGACCACGACCTCGCGCGCGCGCGGCGGGCCCGCGTCGAGCGCCGCCGCGAGTTGCGCGACCGTGCCGTCCTCGTGGCGCACGCCGAGCCCGATCGCGCCCGAATGCATGGTGTAGCCGGTGATCTCGTTGAGCGCGCGCTCGTCGCGGCAGCGGTAGAGGACGAGGTTCGGGAAGCGCGCGACGATGTCCGCGAGCCGTTCCGCCGCGTCGGGCGTCACGAGCAGCGCGTGCGGCTCGAGGTCCGGCGGCATCGGATGCGTCCGGCGCCGCAGCGCGGCGGTGAGGAAGCGCCGCACCACGCGCTCGCTCTCGATCGCGTGGAGGCCGAGCGTCCCGCGCAGCTCGCGGTCGCGGATCCCGCGGAAGACATCGAGCCGCGGGTCGGCGGCGTCGACGTCGATCGGAACGGGGCCGGTCGCCTCCATCGCGTTCGCCGCGTCAGCTCGACGCGCCGCCCACCATCTGCTCGTTGGTCTCGTAGCGCTGGCACGCGGCGAGAAGCTGCTCGATCTGCGCGTGCGGCGGCACCGCGAGGAGACGCCGCCGCAGCGCGGTCACCGTCTTGAACTCGCGGTCGGGCATCAGGAGGTGCTCCTTGCGCGTGCCGCTCGCGGCGAGGTTGATCGCCGGATAGATCCGGCGCTCGGCGATCGAGCGGTCGAGGATGAGCTCCATGTTGCCCGTGCCCTTGAACTCCTCGAAGATCATCTGGTCCGCGCGCGAACCGGTGTCGACGAGGCAGGTCGCGACGATCGTGAGCGATCCGCCTTCCTCGCACTTGCGCGCGGCGCCGAAGAGCTGCTTCGGCACCTCGAGTGCGCGCGAGTCGAGGCCGCCCGACATCGTCTTGCCCGACGAACCGTAGCGGCGGCTGTTGTTGAACGCGCGGCCGAGCCGGGTGAGCGAGTCGAGGAGCACCACCACGTCGCGGCCGGCCTCGACGAGCCGCTTCGCGCGCTCGATGGCGAGGATGCCGAGCGAGAGATGCCGCTCGAGGTCCTGGTCGTTCGAGCTCGCGAGCACCTGCGCCGGCACGTTCCGCTTGAAGTCGGTGACTTCCTCGGGCCGTTCGTCGATCAGAAGCGCGACAAGCTCGACGTGCGGATGGTTGCGCTTGATGCCGTAGGCGATGTGCTGGAGCAGCATCGTCTTGCCGGCCTTCGGCGGCGCGACGATGAGTCCGCGCGTGCCGAATCCGATCGGGCAGAAGAGGTCGATCAGCCGGCACGCCGGCGGACAGCCCTTGTACTCGAGCGAGATGCGCGGCTGCGGATCGAGCGGCGTGTAGTCGGCGAAGGCCTTGCGCTGCGAGTATTCCTCGGGAGGAATGCCCTCGATCGAGATGATCCGCTGGACGACGGGCTTCTCGACGCGCGGCTTGCGGCGCCGCTTGATGCGCCGCAGCTGCACCTCGGCGACGATGTGCTGCGACGGTCGCAGCGCGTACTGGTCGGCGAGCGCGAGCGGAACCCACGGATCGCTCGGCGCGTCGACGAGCCCGTCGGCGAACTGGCGGATGCGGCCGTCGGCGTTGCCCGGCCACTCGAGCACGCCTTCGCATTCGAAGGGCGGCGGAAGCGGTGGACCCTGCTGGCCCTGCTGCATCGCCTCGGAGGTCTCGTCGATCTCCTCGTCGTCGCCGTCGAAGTCGGCCTCGGGGTGCTGGCGCTGCGGCGGGCGTTGCTGCTGGTTGTGTCGCTGCTGCTGCTGCTGGTTCGGGTGCTGGCGCTGCTGATTCGGATGCTGGTGGTGATGCTGTCGCTGCTGCTGATTCTGCCGCTGCTGGCCGCCGTGCTGCTGCTGCTGCTGCTGCTGCTGACCACCTTGCTGCGGCGCGTTCGGATCGTTCGGATCGAACGGCCCGCCGCCGTTTCCGCCGCGACCACGCCTCCGCCTTCGCCTTCGCCGCCGCCTGCGACCGCTGCCATCGCCCGGTTCGCCTTCCTGTCCGCCGCCCGATCGGGCATCGCCCGTTCCGCCCTGCGTCGGAGGCGCGTCGCCTGATCGCGCGGAATCGCCGTCAGACTCATCGTCAGACTCATGATGGGAATCGCCGCCGTACTCGTCGTCGAAGCCCGAATCGAAGGGACTGTCGCCTCCCTCGCCGAACGGGCCCTCGGAGTCCGCGTCGGTGCGAGCTTCGCCACGGTCGTCGTCGCTGAACGGCGCATCGGGATCGAAGCGCCGCGGGGGAGCGAACTCGACGGGCGCGGCGGCCGGGCGCGCCGGCTGCGGCGCGGCGGGCGCCGGAGCGATGGGCTCAGGGCGGGTCTCGATCCGCGCGGGCGTCTTCGACTCGACCGACTCAACCGATTCGACCGGCGCCGCCGGCACCACGACCGGCTTGCGGGCGGTCGACCTGCTTGCCTTGCTCGCCGCCGGCTTCGCAGCCGCGACGGGCTTGGTCGCACGAGCCTTCGCCGCGGGCTTCTTCGCAGCCGCCTTCTTCGGAGCGGCCTTCGCGACCGGCTTGACCGCGGCCTTCTTCACCGTCTTCTTCGGTGCAGCCTTGGCGGCTGCCTTCGGAGCTGCCTTCGGAGCTGCCTTCGTGGGCGCCTTGTTGGCGGCCTTCGCAGCCACCTTCTTGGTCGCCGATTTGGCAGCGCTCGGCTTGGACGCGGATCGATCTTTCGCAGGCATGGAGTCGGCCAGTCGTGTCGTCGGAAGTGGAAGGGAACTGCCTCGGCCTTGAAGCGGACGGGTGCGGTTCCGGATTCGCCCGATCGGTGTCGCCTGACGACGGCGGCGACACGGGTCTCGCGGACTTCCATCTCTCGGAAGCACCAGCGAAGGGCGGAGCAGCGCGGAGGCCGGCGGATGGGCGCTGCGACCCGCGGAGTTCCGCGGTCGCCGATCGCCCCGGGATTCGACCCATGGCCTGGCTTCGGCGTCGGGGCAAACGCCCGCGACCGAGGTAGTCAATCAGCAGCGGTCGGCGCTGTCAAGTCAGTGCGGGCGCGCCGTCGCGCGCACCGCGACCCGCGCGCCCACCATCGCGTTGTGCACAAGCACCGCCAGATTCGCGCGCAGCGACGCGCCGCCGGTCGCACGGGCGACCGCCGCGAGCAGGACCGGCGTGACCTCGGGGCCGTGGATGCCGCGCCGCTCGCACTCGCGCATCCCTTCCGCGACGGCGCTTTCGATCGTCTCGACCGGAAGCGCGTCCGACTCGGGAGGCGCCACGCAGAGCAGCATGCCGCGATCCGGGTAGAAGCTCCGGTGCGCGGCGAAGATTCGCGCGGCCGCATCGGCGTCGGCCGCGGACGCGTTGGTCGGCAGGGCGGCGCTTCCCGGCGAGAGGAAGAGCGGGAAGTGCGCGCGGCCGAGCCCCACGGTCGGAATCCCGAGCGTGTCGAGCAGTTCGAGCGTCGCGGGCAGGTCGAGGATCGACTTCGCTCCGGCGGTGACCACCATCGTGCCGCCGTCGCGAATGGCCATGAGGTCCGCGGAGATGTCGGGTCGTGCGGCGAATCCGCGGTGCACGCCGCCGATCCCGCCGGTCGCGAAGATCCGGATCGGCGTCGGCGTCGCGAGCCGGCAGGCGAGGATCGTCGCGGCGACGGTGGTTCCGCCGCTCGCGCCGTCGGCGCACGCGGCCGCGATGTCGCGCTCGGAGATCTTGCGCACCTCGCGCATCGCGGCGAGTTCGTCGGTCTCCTCGGCGCTGAGGCCGATCACGAGCTTCCCGCGCAGCACGCCGACCGTCGCCGGCACGGCGCCCTCGCCGCGCACCGCGGCGGCGAGCGCGTGGCCGAGCGCCGCGTGCACCGGGCGCCCGCGGAACGCCGCGCGCACGCCTTCGCAGACCGACGGATCCGCGAAGAAACGCGGTTCGGACGCGAGCGGCTCGCGCGGAAGGCCGTGGGTCACGGCCGCCGTCTCGAGCGCGACGACGGGCCGACCCGCGGCGAGCGCGTCGCGGACTTCGGGTGCGATGCGGACGAACTCGTTCATCGGCTGCGGTCGCGTGGCGTCAGCGACGCCCGGTGCGGACGCGACCGCCGAGCCGGCGGCCCGGAAGCGCGGTCGGCACGATTCCATCCGGGAACCTCGACGGATCGACCGCCTGCGCGACGGGCACCTCGGGACCGGCGATGCGGTTGCGCTGCTGCTGCGCATCCTCGCGACGCTTGGCCTCGTGTTCGCGCACCGCGGCCACCTCGGAAGGCACCGGCCCCGGCTTGAAGTCGTCGTAGCCGGTCTTCGGGATCTCGACGTTCGCGAGCATCTCGATGTTGGTGAGGAGATCGCCCTGGTCGGGCGTCACGAAGCTCCACGCCACGCCGTCGCGGCCGGCGCGCGCGGTGCGGCCGATCCGGTGCACGTAGACCTCGGGGTCCTCGGGCATGTCGTAGTTGACGACGTGCGTGATGTCGTCGACATCAAGGCCGCGCGCGGCGAGATCGCTCGCGACGAGCACCGAGAGGTCGCCCTCGCGGAGCCGGTCCATGACCTTGTCGCGCTTCTTCTGATACATGTCGCCGTGCATCGCGTGCGCGTCGATCTTGTTGCGCTCGAGGAACTCCGCGACCTCGTCGACGGCGCGCTTGGTGCGGCAGAAGACGACCGCGAGCTGCGGCTTCTCCTTCTTCAGCAGGTGGAGGAGCAGCCGGCGCTTGTCCCAGCGCTCGACCGTGAAATAGGTCTGCTTCACCTGCGAGACCGTCAGGCTCTTCTCGAAGGTGACGATCTTCTCCGGCTCCTTCATGTAGCTCCGGGCGAGCTTCTCGATCTCCGGGGAGATGGTGGCGGAGACGAAGATCGTCTGCGGCGTCTTCTTCAGCTTGCCGAGGATCTTGCGGATGTCGTCGCGGAAGCCGATGTCGAGCATCCGGTCGACCTCGTCGAGGATCGCGAAGCGGAACTCGGCGAAGGGGAGGATCCCGCGCTCGGCGAGGTCCATCACGCGGCCCGGGGTGCCGACGATGATCGGCGGGCCCTTCTTGAGGAGCGGGAGCTGCTTGTCGATCGGCTGACCGCCGTAGACCGGGACGGTGGCGACCTTCGCGAAGCTGCCGAGCTCCTGCAGCTCGCGCGCGACCTGGATCGCGAGCTCGCGGGTGGGGACGAGGACGAGCGCGGAGAAGGCCGCGTTCGGGTCGAGCATCTGGAGAAGGGGGAGGCCGAAGGCCGCGGTCTTGCCGGTGCCGGTCTTGGCCTGGCCGAGGACGTCCTTGCCGGAAAGCGCCACCGGGATGAGCGCGGCCTGGATGCGGGTCGGGTGCTTGAAGCCTCGGGCGGTCAGGCCTTCGAGGATGGCGGCCTTCAGGCCGAGGTCTTGGAAGGTCCGGTCGAGGACAAAGGTGTCGGGTGCGTTCTGGTCCATCAGTTCTTTCTGCCCGGCTCCCTGCCGCGCGACCTGTGATGGTAGGGCTTCCGAGAAGTCGATACAAATGCGCGGGTGGCGCGCAGGATGCGCGCCGTGGGCCCCTCGGGTCCGGCGCGGGCCGGTCCGGGCGGGCGCCCGAAGGCGGGACGCCATGCAGGACACCAGCACGCTCGAAATCGACCTCGGCGCGATCGACCACAACATGTCGGTCATTCGCGGCCTTGTCGGCCCGTCCTGCCGGCTCTGCCCAATCGTGAAGGCCGATGCCTACGGGCTTGGCGTTTCCGGCGTCGCGCGACGGCTCGTCGGCGCCGGCGCCGACATGCTGGCGGTGTACTCGCTGCGTCAGGCGATCGAGACGGCGGCCGCGGTCAACGCGTCGACGCCGGTGCTCGTACTGATGCCCGTGTCGTCGCTTCCGCGCGAGGACGAGATCGTGCGGCTGATGCTCGCCGGACGCCTGCATCTCGTCGTGCACGACGAGGCGAACCTCGAGGCGCTCGACGCCTGCGTGCGCGCGCTCGGCGTCGAGCTTCCGGTGCATGTCGAGGTCGACGTCGGCATGAGCCGCGGCGGCGCGCGGCCCGAGGAGGCCTCGCGGCTCGTGCGCGCGCTCGCCGCGCATCCGAACCTGCGCCTCGCCGGGATCTTCGCCCACTTCTCGAACTCGCGCGCCGACTCCGCGCTCACCGCGCGGCAGCTCGAGGCCTTCGACATGGTCGTCGCCGCGAACCGGCGCTTCATCCCCGACGAGGCGCTCGAGCATGTGGCGAGCACCTACGCGCTCGCCCGCGCGCGCCGCTACCACCGCTCGATGGTCCGCTTCGGACTCGCGTGGCTCGGCTACGGACTCGAGGAACTGTGCGGTTTCGACGGTGAAAGCGCCATCGATCGCGCGCCGCTCCTCGCCGCGGGCGACCTGCATCCGGTCGTGCGCTGGACGAGCCGGATCGTGCAGTCGAAGTCGATCGCGGCGGGTACGCCCGTCGGCTACGGCTCGCGCTGGATCGCCGAGCGTCCGTCGACGGTGCTGCTCGTGCCGGTCGGTTACGCAGACGGATACCCGGTCGCGCGCGATCCGAACGCGCGGCAGTACGTGCGCCTGCGCACGCCCGCGGGCGACGCGGTCGACGCGCCGGTGGTCGGCGCGATCAACATGGACCAGATCACGGTCGACGCCACCGGCTTCCACGCGGGCGATCACCACGACTGGATCGGCTCAGAGGTCGAGCTGATCTCGCGGAACTCCGGTGCGCCGAACAGCCTGCCGGCGCTCGCCGCGCGTTCGGGGATGATCCCGCACGAGCTGCTGACGCGGATCAATCCGCGCGTGCCGCGCGTCTCGTTCTCGCAGGTGTCGATCGAAGTCGTGGCGCACGCGGTCGAATCGGCGCCCCGCAGCAGCGTCGCAGCGGGGTAGCGGCCTCGTTTCTCTCGGACCCGAGCGCGCCCGAATCGCGCGGAAGCCGCCCCGGCCGGGGCGTTTTTTGGTTTCGGGCTTGTCCCGGCGCGGATCCGCGCCCGAATCCTGCGTAGGGATGATCGCTCCGACCGTCCGGGCGCCCGGGCTCGCGCGGGATTCCGTACGATTTCCAGTCGATCGCCAATGCCGCAGGAAGCGGCGGCAGCCTCGAGATGCCCCGACGCGCCTCGTACAGCCTCGCCACCGTCCGGTCGCTGCCCGCGCAGACGGCGTATGCGTCGGCAGACGCGACCGCGCGCCACATGCTGGCGGCGGAGGCGCTCGTCGCGACGATCGATCCCGACTCGCACTACGCCCTCGCCGACGCGCTCGAGCGCGTGACGGGCGTGCGCATCGGGGCAGCGGCCGGCGAGATCGTTCCCGGGCGCGCCCTGATCGGCGATCTTTCGGTGCTCGTGCTCGATCTCTCGGCGCGGCTCGCACTGACCGGAGACGAACGGCCGGGCGGCGCCGCGACTCCGGAGGAGCTCGCCCGCGAGCTCGGCGTCGCGAGCAAGACATTGCAGCGCTGGCGGCGCAACGGCCTTTGCGCGCATTGGATTCACGACGGAACCAAGCCGCGCGTCGCGATCTATCGCGCCGAACTCGCCCGGTTCGAGTCGCGGCACCCGGTGGAGTTCGCGCGCGCCCGCGCCTTCCGCCGCTTCGACTCGTCGGAGCGCCAGCGCCTGCTCGACGAGGGACGCAGGCTGCTCGCCGACGGTCTCACGCCGAATCTCGCGGCGAAGGAACTCGCCGCGCGGAGCGGCCGCTCGCACGAAGGCGTGCGGCTGCTCTTCCTGCGCGAGCTCGACGGCATCCAGCCGGCGCGGAGAAGCGGGAGCGATCGCGCCGCGCGATTCGCCGAGCGCGCGTGGCGGCTCGGCATCGAGCCTGCGCGCATCGCGGCGCGGCTCGGGAAGAGCGAGACGCTCGTGCGCGCGCTCGTCGACCGTCGCCGCGCGGAGATCCTCCGGGGCGTGCAGCCCTCGTGGATCGAGCTGCCGACCTTCGACCTCGCCGGAGCGGACGAAACGATCCCAAGCGCGCCTTCGGTGCGGAACCTGCGGCCGCTCGGATTGCGCGACGGCGATTTCCTCGAGACGCTCGCGAGCGCGCGCGAACTGCGCCGTCTGTATGCCCGCGAGACGCGCGCGACGCTCGAGCGCGACGAGACGCGCGCCGCGGCGATGCACTACCTGCTGCGCCGCGCGTCGCGCGCGATCGACGCGCTGTCGCGCTGGCCGGACCGCGGGGCGATCGACCGGATCGAGACCGATCTCCGCATCGCGCTCCGGCTTCGCGCGCTCCTCGTCGAGCGCGGCCTCGTGCTCGCGCTCGCGCGTGCGGACCAGGCGTTCGACGGGAAGCCGGAGCGGCTGCCGCAGGACGAGCTCGTCGCGCTCGCGCGCGCGCTCGGAGCAAGCGTCCGCGGCGTCGTCGCGGACTTCGATCCGTCGCGCCAGCGGTTCGATCGCGCGATCTCACTTGCCGCGGACTACGCGCTCGCGAAGCTCCGCATCGAGCTGCGCGCGGGCCGCGCGGGCGTGCGGCATCCCGCGGGCGTCGCCTTCCAGTCGCTTGGCGAGGTGGCGCAGTGGCAGGCGCTCGTCGACCCGTTCCAGCGCTGCGCGGCGGCGATCGAGTCGATCGCAGCCGGCAAGGGAGAGCTCGCGGCGACGGCGAAGCTCGTCGCGCGCAGGCACGGCCTGCTCGGACAGATGCCTGCGACGATCGAGCGGTTGGCCGACGAGGACCGCACGACGGTCGCGCTCATGACGAAGCGCGTGCGCGAGGCCGAAGTGGCCGTGCGACGGAGCTGAGGCGGCGCGTGTCGTTTTGGAGCGCTCGCCGCTGCGGCGGCGAGCTTTGGTGCTTGTTTGAGCGCTCACCGCTGCGGCGGCGAGCTTAGGTGCTGCGGAAGCGTGTTCGAGCGCGGAGCGGAGCGAAGCGGCGAGCCGGTCGCGCGCGACTTCGCGGCGCGTTCCGTGTGGCATCACTTCCAGTGATGGCGGATCCGAACGCGCGGGGCGCGTGCGATGGAAGTCCGAAACGCCTGCTGCGCTTTCGAAATCGCCACGACCTCCTGCTGCGCAGGAGGTCCTGCCACACGAAGGATGGTCGACTCCGGCGTCGTCGGCTCAGGCTTCGCTGCGCTCCGCCTTCGTCGCCCCAAAACTGGAAAGGCCGCGGCTTGCGCCGCGGCCGTAGTACCAGAGCGAGCGAGCCGCGAAGCCGTCGCGAGCGCTCAATGAAGCGGTCGCGAGCGCCCGCCCCAAAACTGGAAAGGCCGCGGCTTGCGCCGCGGCCGTAGTACCAGAGGGAGCCGCCGCAGCGGCGACCGCTCGAACTTTCAGCGCTTGCTGAACTGGAAGCGACGACGGGCGCCAGCCTGGCCGTACTTCTTGCGCTCGACCTTGCGGGCATCGCGGGTCAGGAAGCCGTGCTCGCGGAGGATCGGTTCGAGCGTGGCGTCGAAGTCGAGCACCGCGCGTCCGAGACCGAGGAGGGTCGCGCCGCACTGGCCGGTCGTGCCGCCGCCGCAGGTGTTGACCTTGACATCGACCTTGCCCTTGAGGCCGGTCTTGTCGAGCACGGACAGGATGTTCTGCCGGTCGCGCTCCTCGACGAAGAACTCGACGATGTCCTTGTCGTTCACCTCGAACTTGCCCGAGCCGCCTTTCACGCGCACGCGCGCGACCGCGGTCTTTCGGCGGCCGGTGCCCCAGAACCAGCCCTTCTGATCGGGGCCGCGGGCGATGCGCTGCTTCGTGGTGGCGGTGGGGAGTTCGGTCGGGGTGTCCATCGTGTGTTCTCTCGTGCAGGACGCGCGGAGTCGCGCGCAAGGTGAGCGGCGCGCGTTCGTCGCGGGCCGCGGATGTTCGGATCAGTTCACGCCGTCGCGTCGGCCGACTTCGACTTCTTCGACTTCTTCTCGGCCGGAGCCGGCATCTCGTGACGCGCCGACGGCGCGCTCAGGTCGACCGGGTTCTGCGAGGTATGGGTGTGGGTCGCGCCCGCGAACACGCGAAGACGCGCGGCGAGGTCGCGGCCGAGACGGCCCTTCGGAACCATGCGCAGGATCGCTTCGGAGACGATGCGCTCGGGACGCGAGTCCATCTCCTGGCGGTACGAGCGAACCTTGAGGCCGCCCGGGTAGCCCGACCAGCGGCGACGGGTCTTCTGATCGAGCTTGCGGCCCGTCAGCACGACCTTCGAAGCGTTGGTCACGACGACGGCGTCGCCGGAGATCACGCCGGGCGTGAACTCGGGGCGGTGCTTGCCCATGAGGACCGTCGCGACTTCGGTCGCGAGGCGGCCGAGCGTCTTGCCTTCGGCATCGACGTGGCGCCACACGGTCTTGATCTCACCGGGCTTGGCAATGTAGGTCTGGCGGGGCATGGATCTGTCCAAAGGTTCGGCGTCCGAGCGTCGAACGCGCGGGCGCAAGGTGAGCACGGAACCCCGTGCGGAGAATCGGCGAGGATATCAGGAGCCCGATTCATGTCAAGATGAAGCGGTGCAGCGCCATGCGCGCGCGGGCCACGAAGGGATATCCTGCGCCCCGTTGACGGGCCTTCGGGTGCCGTGCGCGTCCAATAACAGGCGTTTCCGGCGTGATTCGTCCGGTTTCCGCTCGCGAGGGCCTCCATGCAGTCCCGACACTTCCTTCCGCTGGCGTTCATCTGGTCGGCGATCCTCGCGCTCTGCGTGGGCGCGGTGCTGCTGCAGCGCATGCGCGGCTTCGACGAAGCGGCGATCGCGTCCGACGAAGGCGGGCTGATCGAGGAGCGCGGCGGGGTCGACGGTGACGGCGCGGATGCGGTGGCGCCGGCCGACACGGATGTTCCGCCGCTCGACCTGCAGGACGAACTCGTCGGCAAGATCGTCTACGGGCTCCGGACACTCGTTCCGACGATGCCGCCCGACGACCTGATGGGAAACGCCGAGCCGCTCGGCGAGGGCGATGCGCAGCGGCGGCTCGCGTATGCCGCGCTCGTCGCGCGCGTGCGCGGCTGGGAGGCCGGACTTGACGAAGCGCAGCTGATCGAGGTCGACGACTCGGAACTGCATGCCGACGAGCTCCGCGCGGCGCGCGCCGACCTGATCTCCGCATGCACGATCCGCCGCGAGGCGAGCGCGCGCGAGGACAGCGAGCTCACCGAGGCCGAGCGCGCCGCGCTCGACGGCATCGCCGCGCGACTCGAGCCGATGCTCGGGTTCTTCGCGAGGATCGCGACCGGCGATCCGACCGCGGAAGCCATCCGGACGCTCGTCGTGCTCGGCGTCGTCGGCGGCTGGTACGTCGTCGTCTTCATCGTCGGGCTCGGCACGCTGATCCTTCTCGGCGTCCTCGCGGCATCGCGACGCATCGCGCCGCGGTTCGAGGTCGCGACCGACGCGCGCCCGGCGGTCGTGCTCGGCGAGACCTTCCTCCTCTGGATGGTCCTCTTCATGCTGCTGCAGGTCGCGGCCGGAGTCGCCGCCTCGGTGGTGCCTCCGCTCGGAAGCTCGATCGGCGCGCTCGCGATGTCGCTCTTCGCGATGTTCGCTTCGCTCGCAGCGCTCGCGTATCCGGCGATGCGCGGCGTGCCGTTCGCGGAGGTGCGCCGCCTCGTCGGCCTGCACCGTGGCGCCGGTTTCCTGCGCGAATCGATGCACGGCGTCGCGTGCTACGTGGGATCGGTGCCGCTGCTTGCGATCGGCCTCGTGGTCTTCGCGGTCCTCACCGCGATCGTCGAGGCGATCTTCGGAAGCACGCCGCCGCCCGCGCATCCCGCCACCGACATGCTCGGCGGCGCGTCGGCGCTGCAGATGGTGCTGCTCTTCGCCCTCGCGAGCGTGGCGGCGCCGATCGTCGAGGAAATCAGCTTCCGCGGCCTGCTCTACGGGCATCTGCGCGGCGTGGTCGCGCCGCGGGTGCGGTTCGGCTCGATGCTGGTGGCGGCGCTCGCCTCGAGCTTCGTCTTCGCGGTCATCCACCCGCAGGGCGTGCTCTTCGTGCCCGCGCTCGGCGGGCTCGCGACTGGATTCTGCATCTCGCGCGAGCTGCGAGGCAGCCTGATCGCGCCGATGGTCGCCCATGCGATCAACAACGCGGTCACGATGAGCTTCGGCCTGATGCTCTTCAACTCCTGAGCGAAGCGCTCAGAGGCTCATGAACTGCTCGCGGACGATGCGGCCCTTCTCGACGGCGTAGACGCCGGCCTCGCGCATCTCGAACGCGGCGCCGCCCTTCGGCTCGATCGTCATCGAGAAGATCACGGTGAACCCGGTCGAGCAGACAAACGGCCCCTCGGCCTTGGCCGCGCGGATCGTGTGGTTCGCGAGCCACCACGCGCTCTTCTCGGCGACGCCCTTGAGCCCGTCGAACACCATGCCGTCGGCCTCGATCGACTCGATGCGGCGGTGGTACCAGGTTCGCTCGGCCTCGTCGGCCTTGCCTGCGTTGAAGAGCGCGACGAGCGACTCGCCGATCTCGCGCGGCGTCGCGCCCTTGCCGCTCGAGAGCGGGCGCTTGCGCAGGTGCTTGAACTTCGGCGGCTGCGCGGCCTTCTCGGCCTTCTCTGCGTCCTTCGCGGCCTGCTTCTCCGCCTTGCGCGCGGCCTTCTCTGCGTCCTTCGCGGCCTGCTTCTCCGCCTTGCGCGCGGCCTTCGCCGCCTTCGCGTCGGCGTCGCTCGATCCGGTGTCCGCGGCGACGTCGACCGTGGCGGTCGACTCGGGCGCCTCGTCGGCGCGCTTCTTCCTGCGCTCTTTCGACATGGTTTTCTCCCCGGCGTGCGCCGGACTTCGTGAGGAAGGTACCTGCGGAGGAACGCCGATTCGCCCGCTCGCCGCGCGCGGCGCGACTTCTTCACATGCGATTCGGACGTTGCATTCCGACGCTCAGTCCTCGGAGAGCTCGACCGTCCAGTACGCGTCGTCGAGGAAAGCCTTCCACGACTGGTACTTGGGGCTGCCGAGGCGCAGCGAGATCGCCGGGTTTCGCCGCGGCTTCACCGGCTCGCGGATCAGGCGGACGCCCGCCTGGTCGGGAGTCCGGCCGCCCTTGCGGGCGTTGCAGCGGACGCAGGCGCAGACGAGGTTCGTCCACGAGTTCTCGCCGCCCTGCACGCGCGGCTTCACGTGGTCGAGGGTGAGTTCCTTGGTCGTGAAGGTCCGGCCGCAGTACTGGCAGCGGTTGCCGTCGCGCGCGTAGATGTTGCGGCGGTTGAGCTTCACCTGCTCGCGCGGGAGGCGGTCGTAGCCGAGGATGCGGACGATCTTCGGCACCGCGAGCGTGACGCGCGCGGTGCGGACCCAGTCGTGCTGCTCGCGCTCGAACTCGCGGCGGAACTCGGAGAGCTCCGACCAGGTCGCGAACGGATAGGTCACGTACGCGCCGTCCTCGACGGCGACGACCTCCGCGACTTCCTTCGCGAGGAGGACGAAGGCGCGACGCGCGTCGATGACGCGAATCGCGGTGAAAAACCGGTTGAGGACGAGGACCTTCGAGTCGAGCCCGACTGTCGGGCCGCTGGCAACCGCCGACATCTCTGCTCCAGGTCGCGGCATCCGTTCCGCAGACTCGGAGATGGTAGTTCACGCTCGTGGCTGCGCAATCCTTCCCGGCGGAAATGCCCGGTTCCGGTCGGGTCGCGCGGGCGGGGCGCGGAATGTTGCCGCTCCGTTCAGGCCGGAAGCAGGCCGGCTGCGGCGCGCTGCGCGTCGACCTCTCCGGGAAGCAGGATGACCGGGGTCGACTCCGGCACGTGCTCGGCGAGCAGGCGGGCGACGAGCGCGTGGGGGAGCGCCCCTTCGCCGAAACGCACGCAGGCGGCGCCGTCCGCCTCGCCGGCGGCGTCGAGGTCGGCGAGCAGCACGCCCGCCGCGACCGGGCCGAGGTGCGCGAACATGCGGGAAAGATGGTCCTCCGCGTCGCCGCGCATCGAGGGCGCAAGCAAGTCTGCCGGCGAGAGCAGGACCTCGAACGGGGCGGCCTGCCGGTCGCGCAGCATCTTCACGCAGGAGTGGACGTCGCCGAGGACATGGCGGTGGTGGGGTCGGAAGCAGATGCGCCGCCCGTGCGCGACGAGCGCCGGCGCGATGCCGTCGAGGAACGCCGCGAAGCGCTCGTGGCCCGCGCGCAGCCAGGTGCGCGGTTCGTCGTCGAAGAGCCCTTCGCCGAGTCCGCCGCTCCACGCGACGATCCGCTCGCC
>Ga0315906_10002954_pt1 | contig 22978 bp, 21 predicted proteins | sample LakEriMetagenome_4_FD_203526 | JGI IMG/M metagenome (GOLD analysis project Ga0315906, IMG submission 203526) | Freshwater fungal communities from buoy surface, Lake Erie, Ohio, United States - Buoy 2 MA122 | ecosystem: Environmental > Aquatic > Freshwater > Lake > Lake biofilm | place: USA...
CTTCATGAGACTGTAGAATGGTGACTATTTGCGTCTCCGAAAATCGTGTCTTTTTCATACTGTTTTTTCCCGAAAGTTAGAGAATAATCTCTAATTATGAATGGTACTATTTTCGGGGGAGCGTACAAGAAATCTCTTTAAAGATGGAGATAAACAAGTATTCGATAGAGAACTATTGAGAAAATTTAAAGTAACAAAAAGCCAAATCAAGGCTTTGTACAAATACAGTTTTTAGACTTGTAAAATACGCGTTGTTTCTAGTAGTAATAATTGTGTTCTTTATTTTGAATTGTTGCGGTTACTTCGTACTCATACAAATGAAAATCGTAAACCACATATTGCTTCCTATCACCAATACAGACCTTTATTATCAGGACTCACAGTTAACCGTACTTACAAAGTAACATCGTGAGAGAATGACTATAATCAATATCTAGTACAGTAGATTACTGTGTTACACAAGCCCCGAAAGATATATTAACAAAATCTCTCTTTAAGCAGAATTCTCTAATTATGATATGTCCTAATAACTGGGGGGAGGCGAGACATTATGAAAAAGTATTTAGTATTAGCAATTCTTTTATTAAACATTTCAATACCTGCTTTAGCTGAAGTCAGACAAGGAGAAACCAAAATTATCTGCAAAGACCTTAAAGAATCTATTTTGATTTATTCCGCAGTTACTCATCTCTTAACACTTGAATATGTAAGAATTGAAGATAATCTTGCACGTACTGACGATAACTATATAGATATCCGTAATTATATCTACGCTTTAATTGAAGAAAGCGCAAATAATATGGACCCAAAATTAATTGAATTAAAAGTAAGATACTTTGGTTCTGGAAAATACCTAAATGAATACAAAGGTTTATTTATGTATTTATTCAATATTAAGCATATTACATCTTCGGCTCCTGAAGAAATATCTTATACTATTAACAAAGATGGTAGAGTTACATATTTTGAAGCAAAAAATATGTTTAGGAATGGAGACAAACAAGTATTCGATAGATCTCTCCTAAGTAGATTTCTAATTACTAAAGAAAAATTAAAGAGTAGATTTAATGTAGATCTGTAAATGTAAAATGTTTCTGGACTAAAAGACAAGGTCATTGAAGACAAGGATTTGCTATTGATTAATGCAATGGAAAATGGAATTAATCAAAGTGTATGACTGACAATATATAAGATCAAGACAGAAGATATTAGAAAGATCTCTTATGCAATATTTATAGTTGGTGTTTTTCGGTAAAATCTAGATATGTTTATTAAAATCGAGTAGATCTTACAATACACTTTTGCAATAAATATGATTCAGCATAAAGCATAGAAAATTATTAATGGAGTTTTCTGAAAATTCAGAAAAGAATAGGAATTTCAATGAGGAGAAGCTTGTGAGAAATCTTATTGTTATCATTTTGTTTGTTTGATTGACCACATCATCTCATATTGTAGATAATACTCAAAATGGAATAATAGTGACAAAAGAACTAGGTATTTCTAAGAACATAATATGTTTAAGAACATAATATGTTTAAGAACATAGTATGTTTAAGAACATAGTATGTTTAAGAACATAGTACTAACCATGAAGAAGTTATTTCTCAATTGGTCTTTTATACCTCTTCTAATCATCATAGGGACACAATATATGACCAGCTGTGAAATGAAGAAGAATGAATTTAACCAGGATGATATAAATGGTAAATTCACTGTACCTGAAGAAGGGGGTAAAGAAAATGAGGGTGTATTCACATTAAGCAATGGAAGTAGATATTCAATTATTGTAAAATCAATTGATCTTCCAGTATCTTTTGTTGAAACGGAAAGGCATTATAAGAGTAGAATCTTATCAATAGCTACGATAAAAGGATTGTATTTTATTCTTTTGGATGAATCAAAGTCATTTGACCAACTGAAACATGTCTTGTATGTATATGATGAAGAGAGAGAGATAGTAAGAAAAGTAGATATGGGTAAATCCTTTGTTAATGACTATACATCACACTTGGAAGTAAATGAAGAAAACGTATATCTTCGTTCAGATGGAAATAGAAACCCATATAAAATAGATATTGAAGGTCTCACGCTTCATAAGTCAGATGAGCCCGAAAAACCATTTTATCAAGATAAGGAATACATTGTAACTACCAAAGATCTTGGTGAATGGGGTGGTACAATGTTCTTTGAACATAGGAAAACAGGTGCTATTCATGAAGTCAGAGTAGATGGTCCAATTATAATTAATAAACTTGATAATGCATACATAGTTTCAAGTACTCTCAGACATATGATGAGTCGCAGTTCAATACTTAAAATTATTAATCCTCGATCTCTTCATTTATTTGATTTAGATGATGATTTTACTAACTTCATGGGAAGCAGTCACAGAGAAGGTTCTGAGGAATTAATAAATGGTGATTATGATATCGGAACATCATTCATAAGGGATAACACATTCTATCATCTCTATGAGGAAGATGGTGCTACGAATATTGGAGTTCTTGAAGAGAAGGATTCAGATAACAATGATCTCTATAGTCCATATGCCCTAAAACCCTTATATCGTTTTACATCAAACATAAATGCCCGTCTTGCTCAAGTGACCGAAAAGGATGAGCATTTACTAATAAATCAGTCAACACATGAATCAATGGGAGGCATGATATTAGTAAAAGCTAATAGCATTGTATTCTATTACTTGAAGTAATCCCTACTTCCAATTACATGTTTACACACTTACTAGTCTAGGTTACTATGTTCGGGGAGTGTACATGATGACCACATTTAGTCCAGACACTTAGTACTTTCTGATATTAAAGTCCCGAAGAATTCATTAACCAGATCACACTTTTTCAGGAGAATTCTTTACTTTTGACAAATCCTATAAACTGGGGGAAAGTCACAAGATTCTATCAAACAGTTTAACAATAGATTAAAGTTAGGGAAAATCCGGAGTCTAAAAAATGTTGAAAATGTTCTTAACACTACTTATTTGTATTCCACTGATTATAGTTCAGGGTATGTATTCAAATGTTCTATATTTTCATAGAATTATAACTAATAAAAAAATAGATTCACTTTCAATTGAACGAAACAATTTGGAAACAAAAGGCAAGAATCAAGATACAATACTGATTATTGAACAACAAGACAAGAACAAGACTACAGACTGGTTCTCGAGATATAATGATTCAGTGAAAAGTTTCAAAATACCAGATGGCGCAACCTTAAACACTTCTAGTTATACTCACCTATTCATTAAAATACCCTTGATTGATGATACTACAATAAGTAATGATTATTACCGCAGAATTATGTTAAGAAAATAGATAACAGTAAGAATAGTTTTGAATTGTGTGAATGGGGTTATTCATCAACAATGATGAATTTTAGTGATAAACAGCTTTTTTGTGGACCTATTTGGCGTCTATAACTTATTGATTTAGATGTACTTATAAAGGCACCTATTCAAAATGGTACCTATTTTCCATCTTTTTTGCTGTTTTTGGAGAATAGGTATAAGAAATTGACACCAAAATTGGTGGCAAAAACCAAGTACGGGAACCGAGAACTGGAAAAGTTAAGAGGTATAGGAGGAGATAACGCAACTTGAATCAGATGATCTCAACAATCATAACCTGTTATATTTGATAGGTTTGCAAGTAATTGCGAGTGACCTGAGCTGGAGATGTGTCACACTTCGAAGAAGTGGGGCACATCTAGGATTGCGGAGAAGGAGGGATTCGAACCCTCGATAGGATTGCTCCTATAACGGTTTTCGAGACCGTCCGATTCAACCACTCTCGCACTTCTCCGTGGTTTGGATTGTAAAACTACGAAAATGAGAGGACTATTCTTCCAAGCTCTCAACGATCTGCAGATAACTGACATAGCGTTCCGGATCGATCAATTCTTCTTCAACGGCTTTCTTTACGGCACAATCCGGTTCATGCCTATGTGTGCAGGAAGTGAATTTACACTTCGGAAAAAATGAATCAAAATCATGAAAGTAAAATGCAGTGTCATCCGGATGAATATCCCATAAACCCAATTCACGAAGCCCGGGTGTGTCTGCAAGAAATCCGCCTCCGGGCAATGCAAACATGCGAGCTGATGAAGTAATATGCTTACCCTTCCAAGTACGCTCACTCACTTCGCCCGTTCTTTGCAATTCTTCACCGGAAATTGCATTGATAAGAGATGATTTCCCAACACCTGATGGACCTGACAATACTGTAGAATGATTATTCAAGCCCGCTGCCAATTCTTTAATGCCTATTCCTTCGGCTACACTCGTGAAGTAAATAGGGATATTCAGTGTGTCGGAATACACTGCCAGATCCTCGGTAATCAAATTTTTATCCATCAATTCAATTTTATTGATGCAAATCGAAGGTGTGAGTTTCCCAAGCTCTGCCGCAATCAGATATCTGTCCAATAACCGCTTATTGTAAAATGGATCAGCTGCAGACATCACAATCAAAATACTATCAACATTGCTAATGATCACTTGCTCACCGGCATATTTCCCAATGCCTTTTCTTGATAAATGTGAAAAGCGCTTCTCAACTTGAATAATACTTCCTTTTACTATACCCGTACCATCATCAATACACTCAAAACCAACCATATCACCAACTGCCAAAAGAGAAGTGTCCTCATGCAATGCATATACGGTTCCGGCAGGCAAACATTCAATAACTTCTTCATTAGACTGCACATACCAAGTTCTGCCACCAACCGCCATTACCCGCCCAAAGTGTAAATTCATTTCCTTGGGTGCCTCGCCCAATTTTATCATGGTACGAGTCTCTTCTTTTTTTGACTGTACATTTCCGGTTGCAGAACGAACATCAAATTCCTCAAGCCAAGTATCTTCCTGTGAATATGACTTTCTTTGCTTGATTTTCGCCTTCTTTCCGGTATCGACTCGTTTTTTCTTCATGTAATGGATTTGAAAAGTGTCAGGTTGTTTGCACAAATCTGTCAATTTATTTACACAATATTTCTTGCAACATTGGGGAATTTATGTATTTTAGCCTCAGTTTTTCTAAACAATAGTTACTTTTTTTTGGAATATCGTTGGATTATCAGAGAACATGCTGATGATGGTTCCGCTAAAACACTCGCTGACACGCTCAATGTACCGATAAGTCTCGCCAAGGTCTTAACGACTAGAGGTCTTGTAGATCATATTGAAGCTGAACGATTTCTCACTCCCGTACTTGAAGAAATCCATGACCCCTTTTTGATGGATGGCATGGACAAGGCAACGGAGCGTGTATGCAAAGCCATTGCAAATGGAGAAACCATTTGGGTACATGGCGATTATGATGTTGATGGAACCGCAAGTACAGCAATGATGCTCCTCTTCTTGAGAGAGATAGGGGGAGATGTGCAGTATTTTGTGCCGGACAGACAAGGGGAAGGATATGGTTTATCACATCAAAGTATTCTAAAAGCCAGAGAAGCCGGGGCTACACTCATCATCGCCGTTGATTGTGGAATCACTTCAGTTGAACCTGTCGATTATGCAAATTCCCTTGGTATAGATACCATAATCTGTGACCATCATGAACCTGCTGAAGCATTGCCTGATGCATATGCAATTCTTGATCCTCTCAAACCTGATTGTACTTATCCTTTCAAGCATTTATCCGCCTGTGGTGTAGCATTCAAATTGGTGCAAGGAGTTTGTTCCGCACTCAATAAACCCGATTTGCCATTTTCCTATTTGGATTTTGTAGCTATATCTTCAGCCGCAGATATTGTGGCATTGACCGGTGAAAATCGGGTTCTCGTCCATTATGGTCTTGAACGATTGAATAATAATACAAGACCCGGTTTTCAAGGTTTGCTCGACTGCGCTGACATGCGTGCCGGAAGTTTGACCACTTCAAATGTCATCTTTGGAATTGCTCCGAGAATCAATGCAGCAGGAAGATTAGGTGATGCCGGAAGAGCTGTTGACATGATGATTGCGGATGATGAATACACTGCATTTTCAATTGCACAAGTTCTTGAAAGCGACAATCGTCGTCGCCGTCAACTCGATGAATTCACATTCGATCAAGCCAGCAAAGAAGCTGAAAGATTATTGAAAGAAAAAGAGCGTAGATCACTAGTCGTGTATAAACCGGGCTGGCATGCCGGTGTCATTGGAATCGTGGCATCACGCCTCGTGGAACGCTTCCATCTTCCAACGATTCTACTTACCTCTTTGGACAAACATGCGAAAGGTTCCGCAAGAAGCATTCGTAATTTCGATATTCATAATGCTTTGAAAGAATGCGAGCATTTGCTTTTGGAATTTGGTGGACATAAACATGCAGCAGGCGTGACTTTACGCGAGAAGGATATTCTTCAATTGCGCGAATCCATCGATGAAATCGCTCATCGTGAGATCACTCCTGAAATGCTTATTCCTGAGATTGTAGTAGATTCAGAATTGCAACTTAGCGAGCTCTCGCCCAGATTCTTGGAAGTTTTGCGAAGATTTGCTCCATTTGGCTATGGGAATTCCAAACCAATGTTTTATGCCCAAAATGTTCGTTCAGCAAATGGCGTGAAAATCATCGGCGGGAATCATTTGAAATTACGCACGATGCAATCCAATTTTGTCATTGATGCAATTGGATTCAATCTCGCTCACAAACTCAAATACTGCACGAATGGCAAACCCTTTTCCATTTGCTTCAATTTGGAAGAGAATACCCATAATGGATCGAATGCACCCCAATTGTCCATAAAAGACATCCGACCCGAAGAATAGAATCAAGCTCTTCTGATTTTCTGCCAAAGATCCTTGACGGATAATTCATTGTTCACGATGAATGTCAATGCCAGTCCGATGGCTCCCGTCACATATATGCCGAACCATCCGCCTATCTCGGCTGAAATCAAATCTCTGTCGGCCAATTTTTCTCCGCCAATCAGACAAGCCCAAAAGACCACATAAAAGAGAAGACTGATAGCAGCACTAATACCGAAATTACCTCGCTTGCTTAGTACACCTAGTGGACATCCAATGAATACAAATACAAGACAAGCAGCAGGTATGGAGTATTTTTTATAAATCTCAACCAAATATGCCTTTTTCTTTTTTTGCTGTTCATTCGCCTGAAACAAATCAGATTCCAATGGTGAACGCAATACCGATAATCTATTGAGCACTCGCTTATGGATCTCTTGTTCTGTCAATACTCTCTCACGAATCGGTGTCATGGTCGCATCAGCTGAATCACCCGGCAATCTTGCCTGAACCACTTCACCATAATGCTCATTCAATAAAGTGTCTATTCTCTTTTGGGTGACATTCAGAGAAATATCTGTTTCTTGAACGATGGATCTCATGTCCGCAATCGACATCTCGCGATCGCCTCTAGAACCCGGATTCACATCAGATTGCTGAAAGAGAAAATCACGAGCAGCAATGGAAATCACATGTTTGGAAAATCGCATCATGCGAAAATCTGTGCGCTTTTGCTTTTGTAATTGATGCACTTCACCATTGCGAAGCGTGACAATAACTCTGGAATAATCAGAAGAGAATTTGATAGATCCTGTATCGGCAGACAATACATTTGTTCTATTTGTATAGCCATTGTCATAAATCGTAACCCCATATAATGCCCCACTGAGCGTATCAACCTTTCTTGCGAGGATGGTATATCCTTCCAATTGAGAAACAAATCGACCTGACTCAATCGCAAAAGTCGGCTTCTTTCTTTGTATATCCTGCATAAGTATCTTAAAGCGATGATTCGATTCTGGTAGAATTGAATCATTGAACCAATAGACCCCATAGAATAATCCTGCACCGATGATGATGAGTGGAAACATCATGCGATATAAACTTCTGCCACCTGATTTGATGATAGTAGTCTCATGTGCGCCGGACATGCTTCCGAAAGCCATCAAAGTGGAGAAGAGCACGCCCATTGGAATGGCAAGCACGATCATCCAAGATAAACTCAGCATGATCACTTGCAGAATAATGGCATTATCGAGTCCTTTTCCGATCAATTTGTCAAGATTATTCATCAAGAATTGAAGTAGAAAAAGAAACATCACGGTCAAAGTCCCAAAAAGAAATGGACCGAAATGGAGTCTCAAAACATAGAGAGAAATTAGCATGATTTAGGTATTATCAGGAATCAATCTAGGAAAAGATACGGTTTCCATGCCTCATCAACCTTGCCCATGAAATTTTTGAGAAAAATGACATGATGTGGTTTGCGAGGTTGCTTTGCAAGTTTCATGCCTGCTTCTTCGGGAGTTTGATTCCCTTTTCGATTATTGCACCGAATGCAGGCCGCAACGAGATTGTCCCAAGTATCCATCCCACCGCGAGAGCGAGGAATGATATGATCCAATGTGAGAGGAGTTGTTGTTTTTCCGCAATATTGACATTGATTATTATCTCTGCGAAGTATATTTCTTCTGGATAATTCGACATTCTTGAACTTTACGCGGATATAAGAAGAGAGGCGTATGACGCTTGGATATGGATAGGTTGCATTGACTGAACGCAAGACTCTGTCTTCTCTTTCAGCCACAAGATCTGCCTTGAGCAGAAAAATCAGCAAAAATGCCTTTTTGGCACTGCAAACACTTATTGGCTCATAACTTTGATTAAGCACAAGAACGCGATTTGCCAAAGACGGTGAATGTTCCTGCATGTCTGCTTGATCATCATCATGAGGATCTTTGCCTTTGAATATGCTATATGTGGTTTGCTTGCTGAATGTACCCTCTTCCAAAATCATGTATTGAAGTTCACTTCCGCGAATATACATCAGAAAGATGAATTCTCATGATACTCAATGTATCATGGTGAAATGGTAAATTTGGACACTTGAATTCATTTCGATTGAGGACTTTCCATCAATGCAGTCAATCATCTTTGTTTTTCTCATGCTCCTTCTCGGGGGATGTGCAAGCACAAAACTCACTATTCCGGAATATATACCGGTATTTGTGGAAGCGAAGCCATCGAAATTTCTTCAAATACCATATCCAATAGTTTTATTACATGGTTTGGGACAGAAGGCGAGTGTATGGGATAAACATGCAATAAAATTCTATGAGAAAGATCTTGGTTTGAAACATGCCGGAATTTTGAAACCTTCAAAAAAGGGAATCTATCTTGATCAAAAAGGTGCTTCTTCAACCATGGATTTTTTCACTGTACAATTCAGTAATCCCACCGATTCAGTTGAAGGATGGACCAAAGAATTGGAGCAATGCATTGCATTTGTGAGGGAGAAAACAGGAGCCGAAAAAGTGATTCTCATTGGATATAGCATGGGCGGATTGACCGGCAGACATTATCTCACGAAGCATGTCAAAGATCATCATGTGCAAAGACTCATCACCATCGGCTCCCCACATCAAGGTTCGGCTTTTGCCAAGGTGTACAATTGGAAAACCGCTGTCAATAAATCTTTGCAGGATGGAAAGGAAAGTTTTCTCAAACCCATCGTAGAACAAGCTTCTGAATTGATTCGCAAAGCCGAAGATGATGTCCCTTTTGATTCTCCGGCAGTTCGCGATCTTCGCCGTGCCCAAGACGGGGGTTGGTTCATTGAAAAATCCGGAAATCGAGAACATCCTCTTGATGTGGAATATATCAGCGTGATCGGTGATGTTGATATCATGAAGGAATTGTCGGTATTGAATAAATCAGGAGCTAAAGAATTATTCAGACGCATCATGGGATTGCTCGGAATGGGCGTGGAATCTCTCTTCGAAGGGGGAGACGGAGTGGTGAGTGCGAGCAGTCAGACAATCAATGAATTGCCTTGGTTTCGTTCTCAGCGGGGAAGACAAAGAATATCACAAACAATCAAATTGTCTTCCGTGCATGAAGAACACTTAAAAAATAGCAGTGAAATCCAAAAATTGTCACTTGAAGATCAGCCTGAATTCAAAGGTGCTGAATTCTTCAGGAATCCTGACTCAGATCAACTACTTTTGATTCTTGAATACACCGATTATTTACCAAAGGATGGTTGCTCCGTGAACATTGAATTCAAGCAAAATGGCAAGTCATTCACTGAGCAGATTTCTCCGAAAGATATTGCACTTGTTTCCACATCCTCCGGACTTGTTAAACGATGTGCAATTGACATTCCAAAGTCAATTGAGATTAATTCTGCATTTGAATCTTCAATCACCATCAAAAATGCATTCGGCAGACAATGTACGGCAGTGAAATCTTGGAGAGGTTTATGATGAAACAGTTATGGTCTCCCTGGCGCTCCACCTATATTGATTCATTTGGTGATGAAGAAAAGAATCATGATTGTTTCTTGTGTTCTGCCTCCATGCCTGAATCTAATGATCCGCTTGTGATAGCAGAATCTGAATATACAATCGTAATCATGAATCGATATCCTTATAATGCCGGACATATTTTGCTTTCCCCGAAAAGACATTGTCCTGATACCATATTATTGACCGATGAAGAATATCTCGATCTCATGCTCATGACTCGCACATTGCAAACTGTTCTCAATGCTGTGTATTCTCCGCATGGATTCAATATCGGCATGAATCTTGGCGAAGCAGGCGGAGCAGGTGTTCCAGGACATCTGCATGTTCACATCGTACCACGCTGGAATGGTGATACGAATTTCATGTCCACCATTAGCGATGCCAAAGTGATTTCATCATCCATGGAGAAGATAGTGCAAGAATTGAAAGCCGGATACCAGTCCTTACTGAAAAACAATCTCGGCGATGATATCAAATCCGGCACAGCATTATGAAATATCAAGAGCAAAAACATCAGTCGGGTCGGATTCAAGCTAAAAGATCGCTTGGACAGAACTTTCTGACAGACAAAAATAAAGCATCACAAATCGCAATGTTGATGGATGCACAAGAAGGGGATACAATACTTGAAATTGGTCCTGGTTGCGGTGATCTAACAGGATTCTTGTTGAAATCTCAGGCGATGGTTCATGCCATTGAATTGGATGAAAGAGCAATTGAAACTCTGCATGAGTTATTTGATTTAAATAAGCAATTCAGTGTGGAACATGGAGATTTCTTGAAATTCAACCTTCGTGAATATGCCAATCGCTTCATGAGAAATGAACAAGGATTGGAAATTCCTACTTTGAAAGTGGCCGGTAATATTCCGTATTATATTACTTCAGATATTCTGTTCCGCCTCTTCGAGCAATCCGATGTATTGGAAAGAGCCGTCATCATGATGCAAAAAGAGGTTGCTGAACGCATTTGCGCAAAGCCTCGCACAAAAGAATATGGCATTCTGAGTATAGCGGCACGATTTGTTTCAGAGCCACGCATAGCACTCAAAGTGCCATCGGGTTGTTTCACTCCAAGACCTTCGGTTGATTCAGCGGTTGTTGTATTCGATTTCAAGAAAAGGTCTATTTCAATGCAGGAATACAAACTGGTGCATCCACTAGTGCGTATGGCATTCGGACAAAGAAGAAAGATTCTCTCAAATGCACTGAGTCAATTTCTCTCCAATCATCATGCTGAATTATCTCCTGAAATTCAATCACTGATGAGTAAGAGAGCAGAGGAATTAGTGCCTGAACAATTCTTGGCATTGGCCAAATGTTTTTCCAAAACAGAAAGCATTATACCCTGATGAATACACAACCATTCATGCGATTCAAATTACGCGATGTCCTGCTTGGTGCCGATTGGTATTTTCTTGGAATGCTAGTCATCTATACTGTGATACAAGCGCTGTTCATCACTAAAATTCCAAATATCGGCGTCTTGGTTTTGCAGAATGTATTCATCGCAATCACCATAATCAGCATTGCAACATTGGGTAAGTATCGAGCCGGTACAATCTTCTTGAATATTCACAGGTACTATCATCTGCCGATCATCTATGTGGTGTTCATGCAAGTATTTGTGTATATCAGTGTATTGAATCCACATGATTATGATCCCATTCTTGTGGCTTGGGACAAAGCAATCTTTGGGATGAATCCAACAGAATGGTTACAACAGTTTGCCTTCCCGGCATTGACAGAATTCTTGCAGATTGCTTATGTGCTTTTCTATTTTCATGCCTTCGCACAATCAATTGAATTGAATATGCGTGGATTATATGAAGAAGCTGAACGAGTCACGAGAACCATCGTTTTTGGTTTTCTACTCTCATATTTGGCATATTTTTTCATGCCGGCAATCGGTCCTAGATTTTCGGTTCATGAGTATTCTTCTATTTTCAGTGATTTACCTGGACTTTGGGTAACTGACATCATACGCAATATCATTGATACAGGTGATGGATTCCGTGATAAGGCCATTGCACCTGCTTTACAAATGCATAGAAATTGCATGCCGAGTGGACATACCATGATGACACTCATGAATATGATTCTGGCTTTTCGGTTTAGATCAAAGCTGCGTTGGGTATTCTTGATAATGGGCTGTAGTTTGATTTTTTCAACAGTATATCTTCGCTATCATTATGTGGTGGATGTGATTGCAGGTATTATCCTCGCATTCTTGGCTCTGGGACTTGAATCCAGGATTCATGCTTTTCTAACTTCAAAAAATCTAATAAAAAAAATCAGTCTTGATTAAACCCTCATGCATATTGATATGTCTGAATGCACAGAGATCTCAATCATGTTACATAATTATTTCGGAGTTCGGTCATGCGTACATTCATCATGGCATTATTTCTTGCCCTTGGATTCACATTCTCTGCCACTGCACAAGACAAAGATCAAATCAGAGAAAGAATGAATGCCGGTAAGGAACAAGTCAAAGCTGGCGTCACAGTCGTTAAAGATGCCAAAGAACAAGCTCGCCAATTGCGTGAGCAAGTAAAATCGGGTCAATTGACCAAAGAGCAAGCCAAAGCTCAAATGCAACAAATGAGAAATCAGGTTCGCACAGCAAAAGATCAAATCAAAGCAGGTAAAGAGACAATCCGCGATGCTCGTCGTCAATTGCGTGAATTGAAAAGAGCCGGCAAACCATGAGTTTGACTCATTCATCAAGACTGATCACACTCCTCATCGTTCTGATGGGGAGTGTTTTCATGTTTGTATCTGCCAATGCTCAAGATCTGCCGAGCGATCCCGATGATATGTTCGACATTGAAATCATAGATGATTCACTGGATTTGATGCTCGATGATTCGCTGGATTTGATGCTCGATGATTCACTGGATTTGATGCTTAATGATTCACTGGATCTAGAGGATACAACATGGTTGGCTGATATATATGATGAGCCGCTACCTTGGACGCTCAGTTCGGGAATCTTGCTTAGGAATAGGCAAGTGCAGAATGGGGTGAATCTGAGTGGAAGTCAGGGAATTATGTCGATAGGGACTGAAGCCTCACATATAGGTGGATTCTTGGCAGGAATTGATATTGCAAGAAGAGTTGGAGATCAGCCGGGACCGCAGGGTTGGAATGCAAGAATCGGATATCAATATTCGGCATCCGATTGGCTCGATCTGGGCGCACAATTCACGAGATTTGGCTATCCGACCGATTCGATAAATCCCGTGGCCGGGATACCAAATATGTTCACGCTCAATGCAACTGCCATGTCATCTTCATTCATGATTGATCTGTCGTATGATAGAATGTTTGGGGCAGAAACAGAGACCGTCAACTATCTCGCACTAACTTTGATGGGAATGTTTCAATGGGGTGATTTTCGATTCTCACCAATTGCATCCATCGTTGGTACCAGATATACCATAGCGACTCGCAGATTGTTGATTTTCAGACCCGGAAAGTTGCAGACAATATCCGGTATTGCAATGACATCACTAGGGTTTTCGATGGCTTATGATCTATCCGATCAATGGTCGCTTACGGCCTCTCCGATGGTATTATATACACCTCAAAAAGACTTTTCAATGCAGGATGTGCAAACAACAATCATGTTCGGCATTCGGCATATCCTTGAATTCTGATGAGAATTCAGTAATATGAATGGTCAATTCCGAGGTTATAATGTCCGATATCATTACCATTCATGATCTTCAGTTCAAAGAATTCATTTCTCCCGATACAATTGCAAAAAGAGTTCATGAAATTGCTCAATCGCTGAATGAACATTTTGCGGAAGTGGATGAAATCACGGTGCTTATAACACTGAAAGGTGCATTCATTTTTGCGGCTGATCTCGTGAGACATATGCGTATACCGATGCACATCGACATGATTCGTGCTTCAAGTTATAAGGGTGGTACGATATCCTCGGGTGTGGTTACTGTGAATGAATTCGCAGGAGATTATGCAGGAAAGCATATTCTCATCATTGAAGACATCATTGATTCGGGTCGTACAATCAAGGAATTGAAAAGAGTGTTGGAAACAATGCAAATAGCTTCATGCACTACTGTCTCTCTCTTCTCAAAACCTGATCAACATACAATAGATCTTTCAAAAGAGTTCATTGGTTTTGAGATACCACCTGTATTCATCATTGGTTATGGACTTGATTATCAGGAGAAGGGAAGAGAATTATCCAGCATATGGCAATGCATTGATTAAGGCGGATCACCAATCTTCATGGAATCTGCAGGACTCGCATCTTGGGGTAGTGAAATTTGCATATTGCCGGGAAGGGGAGCATTCACGGGTAATTGCATCGGCTGATTTGGATTGATCAATTGATTGTTCTGATTTGGTTTGCGCTGTCTGAGAGGTTCTTTTTGCTGATTCGCATTTGGGTCCGACAAAGTTCTTGAATTATCATTTGTTTGCTGAATTTGTGCATCAGGTTTAGCGGTGGAATCAACCGCAGGAATTTGTGTCGTATCAATGAGAGGTTTTCTTTCAATCATTTTTCCCGTGCTTACATCATATAAACCACTTTGATGAGCGAGTGCAATTTCAACTCCGGCTCTTACATCTTTCGCATATTCTGATTGAGGATATCGCTCAACGAGCAAACGATAATAATACAGAGCACTATCGGGTTGCTTGAGAGTGTTCTCAAACATCCAACCAAGTGAATAGAGAGCTTTTGGTGCAAGCGGGGAATCCCGATATTCTTCAGCTATTCGATTGAATTGTCTGGCGGCTAGCACATAATTTGAAATATTACGGAAGCGAATGCCTGATGAATACAATTCTCCAAGTGTGTCAATCACCACTGCATCAGTGAATCCCATTTGCATCCGAGCTTCTTGTCCATATTCTGTTTTCCCATAATCATAAGCAAGAATTTCTAGAATGGAATCCGCCAATTCGGGTTGATTCTTGCGTATCATTTTCTGATAACTGAATAGATATTGCGCACGATTGGAATCACTCGATTTTGCTGATTGTGCAGCTATGGTATAATAATGTAAAGCCGAGTCTTCATTATTTAATTGATCATGAATTCTTGCCAATAGATAATTCGTCAAATTGTATTGGGTGAAAACCGAATCATGAACTGCTACCGCTGTTGAATCCGTATTTGACTTATCCAAAGTCGGTTTTGATTTATTGAGCAGATCCTGTTTTTGTCCCCATTCTGCCAATAAACCATAATACTTAGCGGCAGCAGGACTTACTTGTGACTTTACGGGTTTTGATTTTGCGAAATATGATTTTGCCTCCTCGTATTTTCCCTTCTTGTACAAATCCATCGCTTGTTCAAAATACACGACGGGAATTGCAGTGAATCCGGCATACTTTTGAGCTTCAGAGGCCATTTTGTCGAATTCTTCCTTCTTCCCTTGAATGCGTAGCATGCGAAGTCTTTGAGCTAGAATATCGGGTTTGAAATCTTTGAAATTCTCATTGCCATCCAAATCATCAAGGATTGCTTGTGCTTCCTCATGTTTTTTGAGATACATCAAGCATGCAGCTTTGTATAATTCCGCTTCAAATTCTTGAACCAGTTCAGGACTTTCATCAAGAACGGCATTGAATTCCTTCAATGCTCTGTCAAACTTGCCCAGTCTATAATACAAAGATGCCAGATCCAATTGCCAACGAGCGCGGATTTCACCATCATCACTTTGTGCAATTGCTTGTCTATATGGTCTTACCGCTTCTTCTTCATCATTATCGAAAATCGCTTGTTCTGCCATTAATCGGAATGCTTCAGAGAGAATATCATATCGCTTTTTATACCATGCGATATCAGCCGTTCTCGAAAGCATGGTTTTTCCGAGTGCATATTTTCTTTGAATGAGATATATCTTGGAAAGAAGAAGATGCGCATCGGGTGACATATCGCCCAATGCGAATCGATCGATCAATTCGACGCATTTGATTTCTGCGGAAACCCATTCACTTTGATAGAAAAATGACTTTGCCATCAGGAGCAAAGTACCTTCCACATAATCGGATTTGGGATGTTGCTTGAGGATTTTGGAACCTTTGATGATCACGGAATCCAATTTCACTTTCACGGGTTGAAGTCGAGTCTGCTCAATCATGATGTCTTTCAAAAATTGAGGTATCTCTGCCGGTCTTCCGAATGCATCTTGGCCAAAGCGCATTCCGCTATCTACCGGAGTCAATACTCTCGGTTTTTGTCTGCGCATGATTTCTGTTCCTTCGAAATCATATTCCGTTTCCCAAATCAATCTATCCATATTGTAATAGGTATTGAAATAGGTCGTGAAATTGTCATAAGTATGACATCCCGAAAGTAGGAGCATGCCGAAAACAATGAGATGGAGCTTGATTTTCCTTTGCATTATTGTGTCCCCGAATATCTGTACTTAATGCCTGTGGGAAATGGACTTGTAAGTCGAAAATCTTCGAATCCGCTATTGTCCACAAATGTAAATTGTCTTTGATTCTGATAGATCCATCGAGCAAATGTTCTGCCATCGGAACCGCGTGGAGAGCGTTCAACTTGAAATGGTTGACCGAATATGATATAGACCATGCCCATATCTGTCATCCAACCTTCCGTATAAGATCTGAAATTCTTGTTTGCATAGTCAATGCGACCATAATACTCTTCGAATGCTTCATTGCGCGAAGTGGATGGATTCGGATCAATGCCTTTCCAATATTCTTCAAATAACATTCTTTTTGTTTCCTCATCTTCGCCTTCATTGATATGATCAATCTCGGCTTGAGTGGCAATTAGTCTCAGTTGTCTGATTGCTTTCTTCAAATCCTGATAGACAATGCCGCTAATGGTTTTTTCGATTGTGAGTGTTCTCGAGATACGAGTGAGTTCTTTATCAATCGAATCATTCTTCATTGTATGAGCCATGATGGTCATGACATAGCTTCCGGATCGCAATATCGGCATTTGCTTGACGGGAATATACAGATGCTGAGATTCTGCTCTTCCTGATGAATAGGTTATAGGAACCGATTCCAGAAACACTTCCTTTTGCTTTTCATCTTTGATCGTATATGAAATGCCAATGACTTCATCATTCACTGCACCGAAATGATATAATTCCACATAGAGGAAAAAACCATCCATAAGGCCTGCCACATTGTCTGAGAGATGTGGTGTAATGACAATCGACCCACCACTCTTTTCTTCAATGGCTGATGCATACATCATGGAACTGAATAGATAACGATGATCTTTTTCTTGTTTTGACCACTTGGGAATGGTGATTGTTCGCACTTCACGGATATCGGTATTTGCCACTGCATCATGAACATTCACAAAACATGTGTGATAGCCGAATTCTGCTGGCACCCGAAATTGCACATGATTGAATTCCGCATTTGCTCCGCGAGATTGCTCATATGTTTCAGCAAAGATCTTACGATCGACGGATTGTTCTGCTATCTTCTTTCCATTTGTATCGCGAATTGACAATGATATCGTGATTGAGGCACTAAATCCTTGTTTCTCAGGAGAAAATTGCAATGCCTCATAAGGGATGTTTGCATACACATCAATAAATGGCAATGAATCACCATCTGTTTTGAACCATAAGGCATCCACAAACATTGTTGGTACTTTTTTTTGTGGAATGCTCCCTTGTCTGAATTGAGAAAAGAGAATCGTGGGCATGAAAACAAAGATGAGAATCAGGCATGATTTCATGATGGATATATGCCTATGATTCCAAGTATCAATCATGCATCAATCTCTTGTTGATTGATGCGATCGATTATTCCACCGCCGATGACATCATTGCCTTCATAGAGTACAATGGATTGTCCGGGTGTGATGGCCTTTCTGTCTTCGTGGAATTTCACATGCAATGTTCCATCGGGAAGCATCGTACAATCTGCCGGAGCACCTTCATCTTTGTATCTGATTTTTACGGTAAAGGTTTTTGTACCATCAATCTCTGCATACTTAATAAGATTGATTGAATGTGCGACAAGCTCTTTTGAGAGCAAATGTTCTTCCGTGCCTACCAAAACCGTATTTGAGTCGGCAAGAACATCCAAAACATACAATGGTTCAGGATGAGAAATACCGAGTCCTTTTCTTTGCCCGACAGTAAATCCATGATATCCTTGATGTGAACCAATCACTTCGCCTTCCATGACAATATCACCTTTGCCGGCTCTTTCTTCAAGATTGGGTACCATGTCACGCATGAAGCGCTTATAGTCATTGTCAGGAATAAAACAGATTTCATATGATTCGGGTTTTTTTGCAATCGTTAGTCCGAATCGTTCAGCATCTGCTCTGGAACGGTCTTTTGTATAACCTGTCAGCGGAAACAATGTTCGTGACAAATGCTCCTGTTTCAAACCCCATAAAGCATAGGATTGATCTTTGATATTGTCGGAATCCCTCGAGAGAACATATCGCTCTGTAGCAGGATCTTTTCTGATATTGGCATAATGTCCGGTCGCAATCCACTCAGCGCCCAGCATATCTGCTTTACGGAGCATTTCACCCCATTTGATCAATCGATTGCATTTGACGCATGGATTGGGAGTATTGCCTGCGAGATAATCTTCCACGAAATAGTCGATCACTTCCTCTTTAAATCGCTCTGACCAATCAACCACATAATGAGGAATTCCAAGTGCATTGCACACGCGTCTTGCATCATTGATGCCATCGAGTGAGCAACAGGAGGAATCATTGCCGACATTTCCACCCACATCTTCATATCTATAGGTCTTGATGGTGATGCCGATCACTTCATATCCTTGCTCATGCAAAAGACATGCGGCGACCGAGGAATCAACTCCACCGGACATGCCAACCAAGACTCTTTTCGGATTTCTTTTCATATATGTATAGTTTTTTTTAGAGCAAATGCCCAAACATGACGATTTATTTCGGGCGATAGTATATCAAGTGCTGAGTTTTAAGCCAACGATTCCGGCTAGTACCAAAAATGCGGACAATATTCGCCACATACTCGAGGAATCTCCGTAAAAGATGATTCCGATCGCCATTGTTCCTACCGCTCCAATTCCGGTCCAAACCATATATGCAGTGCTGATCGGTATGGTTTTCTGTGCCAACCATAGAAAATAGAAGCTTAAAAGCATGGAGCCAATTGCAAGAATCATGCCCCACAATCTTTTTGAAGGATCTTGGGTCATTTTCATGCCAATGGGCCATCCCATTTCACAAATTCCGGCAAAGCATAATAAAAGCCAATCCATGTCAATTAAGCTCAATTGTACTGATTGAATGTCTGCAAATTACTGAAAAGGCGATTCAGGATGGGGAAACAGTATTTGCTTGAGTTAATTTTGGTTTAATCAGGTCAACTATGGCGAAATTTTCAAGATATCCATTGCCATTCAATGACCAATGTAATTTCTTGAAAAAATTCCTCTATTTCTTTCAATTCATTATTCGTAGTTTTATGCGCATATTCTAGTAAAATAATGATGAATGCATGAACTATATACATGATTTCCATATCCCTGTCATGGGATTATCGTTTTCCGTTGATACGCCACTAAAAGTTGCGCATTATGGTATTTCTTCTGTTGTTTCCATTATGGAAGAAGATTTGCTTGAGATGATGCGCGAGCATCATTCCAAGAAAAACGGGCTAGAATTCATTCCTGTTGACAAAAAAGAGTTTGACTCTAGAGCCAAGAGAATCACTGCATATTGCAATTTGCTCGATCAATTGGTCTGGAAGAAAATCGAATCCATTCGCAATGAAGAATTTGTTTTCGGGTCAGAAATTGTCAAGTATTTTGAATTACTGCCTGAATCCTCCCCCGTCAAGGCAAAATATCGCAATATGCTTTTGATGGATGAATCACCTGAGCGTGCAGCCATTGAAGCCGAATTGAGAAAAGCTATCGTGCCGGGATATATCGATGTGAATATCATGGCGAAGGTGGACAATCTAGGTGCCGCCAAGACAGGTGAGCCATTGCCTGTTGAGCAATCCGATGCATTGACAGCACTTCGTGGTTATGCGCAAAGCACATTGAATTCTTCTATTGTTTTTTCTGCGGGATATAATCCAAGACTCTATAATTATATCGCAGCTTTTGATGATTTCTATCCAACAGAATGTGGATCGCTCAAAAAGCGTGTCATTCTCAAAGTGAGCGATTATCGCAGTGCCGTTGTTCAAGGAAAAATTCTTGCGAAAAAGGGAATTTGGGTATCTGAATTCCGCATTGAGTCCGGTTTGAATTGCGGTGGTCATGCTTTTGCAACAGATGGATTGCTGTGTGGTCCTATTCTGCAATCATTCAAAGATAATAGACAAGCCCTTCGTGATGAATTGGTCACGCTTTGCAATGCATCTTTGCAAGCTTTGGGCAAGAATACTTTCCCGGACATGCCAATGCAGAGAATCACTTATCAAGGTGGTATTGGTACAGCGCATGAGCAAGAGTTCATGATGGAATATTATGAATTGGATGGAACCGGCTGGGGAAGTCCATTCCTACTTGTTCCTGAGGCAACGAATGTTGATGATTCCACGCTTAATGCATTAGCCACAGCAGAACCAGATGATTATTATTTGAGTGGTGCCTCACCTCTTGGCATTCCATTCAATCATTTTAGAAAAAGCGGTTCCCAAAAATTGCGTGATGATCGTGTTGCGGCAGGTAAGCCCGGAAATCCATGCGTGAAAAAGCTTCTTATTTCCAATTCGGAATTTTCTGCTGAGCCAATTTGCACAGCATCAATCAAGTATCAGCGATTGAAAATTGATGAATTGAATAAAGCAGGTTTGCCTGAAGAAGAGTATAAAAAGAAATTCGCGGCAATAGTTGAGAAGGATTGTTTATGTACAGGTTTGGGTACTACAGCATTGCTGAAGAATGACATAGTCAATAAGCAGCATAAACCTGAAGGCGTGATTATTTGTCCTGGACCCAATCTTGCATATTATTCCGGAACATTCACATTGGCTCAGATGATAGATCATATCTATGGCAGAACCAATGTCCGCAATTCCGTGGAAAGAGCATCACTCTTTGTCAATGAATTGGTACTCTATGTCAAATATCTTCGCAAAGAGATAGACAAAAATGCATTGTCTTTGAATCAAAATACATTCAGAACGCTCAATGCATTCAAAACAAATCTTCTTTCAGGAATTGAATACTATAAAGGCATCAATGATGCATTCTTGAGGAATTGCTCATATGAATGTCCTGACATGATTGAAGATCTCGAGAAATATGCTCGAGAAGTCGAATCAATAGTAATTCCGAGTTTGGTTATTGCCTCTTGATGATTTGCTCTGTGATATTTCCTTTTTTGGATGAAATCACCAAAGCATAGACACCGGTGGAATAATGCGAAATATCAATGGGTGCATGATCAATCTGTTCGTGCACCTTTTTTCCTGTCATGTCGAAAACCATTATTCTCTCGCCCGGCTCGGGATTCGTGAATCTCACCATATTGTCATGTACTGCAATTGATGATGACATCTCTCCTTGATCTTCCACTGAAGTTGCTCTGCAAGCCACATCCATGGTTAATTTCCAAATATCAGCCATAAAGAAATTTGGTACAAAACCGAGTGAATCGGGAGCTTGTCCCATGCGTACCATCACGAGTTCATGTTGTTTTGAGAATGATACAAATTGACCATTTTTCCCCATTCCTGAAATCACATCTTCCGGGGCTTCTTTTGCCAAATTGCCATTGAAGAAAAATTGAAATCCGGGAAGCATATAACCGCTTTGACCATTGAGCCACCACAGATATCCATATGATGGATTGAGTACTTGTGATCGCGTGAGCATGGCTCTGAAATACTCACGATCTTTCATGATTGTATCACCATTCCAAATGCCATCATTCAGCATGAGATGACCAAAGCGTGCCATTGCTCTCGGGGTGCTCACATATACATTATTATATGGACCTGCCTTCACCCAGAGACCACTCATTCCAATACGATTCTTTATGGTGCTTTGAGTATATGTATTAAGTGTTTGTCCAGTTGACTTTGTAATGACTTCTTCAAGCAAAGTATAGGGGGCATTGTGATATGACCAACGAAGTCCGGGTTCCGCCAAGTATTGTAGGCAAGTGTCTTTCGTGCAATCCAAATCGGCAACTTCATCATTGATGCCGGTGGTCATTGTGAGTTGATGTTTGATTTTGATATTGTCTTCCTGCTCTTTTGGAATAGCAGTCCAGCCATTACCCAAATACTTTGAAGTGGGATCTTCTATGCTTAGTTTCTTTTCCTCTTGAGCTTTTCCGATCAAAAATGATGTCAGTGTTTTGCCCGCAGATGCCCAATACCATGCACTGTCTTTCGCAAAATCTCCGAAATATTTTTCAAGGACGATACGACCCTTATATAATAAAATATATCCCTTTGTATTTGATCTCTCCAATAGCTCATAGAGAGCCGGTAAATTCTCTGTACACCAACCAAGTTTCTGGGCTGAAAGAGTGTCCCACTGTGCCTGTGGATTCATGGGAGGAAAATATTGACCAATCACTTGGGAATGAGCGGAATTTCCACAAAAAAGAAGCAAACTTATGATGAGTGTTGCGATGCGCATGATCACACTCCTGAGATTGAGTATTATAATTGAGCAAATCTAAGACAAAACCTATAAAGTTTAGGTTTAACTCTATACAACAATAGCCATGC
>Ga0315906_10002955_pt1 | contig 22977 bp, 21 predicted proteins | sample LakEriMetagenome_4_FD_203526 | JGI IMG/M metagenome (GOLD analysis project Ga0315906, IMG submission 203526) | Freshwater fungal communities from buoy surface, Lake Erie, Ohio, United States - Buoy 2 MA122 | ecosystem: Environmental > Aquatic > Freshwater > Lake > Lake biofilm | place: USA...
CCATGGTGCGCATCTTCAAGCCCTTGAGGTCATTGGGCTCGTTGATCGGGCGCTTGTTGTTGGTCATGTGACGCACGCCGTTCTCCGTCCAGGCCAGGGCCTTGAAGCCCTTGGACTCGAACTTCGCCAGCAGCTCTTGACCAATAGGCCCGTCCAGTACCGCACGGGCGTGGGCCTTGTCGCGGAACAGGAAGGGCACGTCCAGGATGCGCGTCTCGGGCACGAAATTCGGCACCGGGCCGGTGGAGTTGTGGGCCAGCTCCTGCGTGCCCAGTTGCACCGACTCCATCACCTCGCGCTCACCACCCAGAGAGCCCGAGTAGAAGTTCTTGATGACGATGCGACCGTTGGTGCGCTTTTCCACCTCGCGGGCCAGCGTGTCAACGGCCTCGCCCGCATGGGAGTTCTGCGCCACCGAGATGGCGTTGCGCATGGTGATCTGCTGCGCAATGGCGGCGGAGGTGAGACCCAGGGCCAGTCCCAGGGTCAACAGGAATTTGCTTGGCTTCACTTGAGGTCTCCTCATGAGGCAAATGCAGGCTCGGGCATGGCCTGAAGCCTGAAGATTATGGGCCCGCGACCCGCCGTAACCATCCGGGTTTTTGCGGGGTCGATGACCCTGAAAGTGCCAAGGGGAAGGCCTGCGCTGGAGGCTGTCCATACCGGGTCCGGCTCGAACACGGGCATGATGTGTGGAACACACCTCTGGTTCCTTCGAAGAGCCCCATCATGACCGTTCACTCACTGCCGGCAGCCATTCAGTCTGACGCCCTCCAGCAAATCAAGATCCATCTGGCCGCCGCATTGCGCCTGGCAGTTCTGGACGGCTTTGAAGAAGGTATCGACAACCATTTCACGGCCTGCGTTCCCGGACGTCAGGACCAGTACCTCGTGTTGCCATTCGGGTTGCATTGGTCTGAGGCACGTGCCAGCGACATGATGGTTTTCAACGAGGCGGGCCAGACCATCGAGGGAGAAGGCCTGGTCGAACGCTCGGCCCAGTGCATACACGCCCCCCTGCACAGATTGACGGGAGCGAAAGTCGTGATGCACACGCATCAGCCATGGGCTCTTGCACTCAACATGCTGCAGGACAACCGTCTGCTGCCATCCACACAGACGGCCGCCTTCTTTGATGGCCACATCGCCTACGACGACACCTACACGGGCGTGGCATCGACGCTGGATGAAGGCGAGCGATTGGCCCGGTTGATGAGCAACAAGACGATCTTGTTCATGAAGAACCATGGTGTCATTGCGATTGGCGACACCGTGGCGCAGGCCTACCGACGGCTGTACAAGCTCGAAAAGGCCTGCCAGACACAGGTGCTGGCGATGAGCACCGGCAAGCCCCTGCAAGTGCTCAGCGACGAAGTGATCAGCCGAGTGCAGACACCCAGTCAGGACGACCGCCACTCCCGTTCTGAGCGTGAGAGGCTCTACTTCGCGGCCATGATGAGGGTGCTGGACAACACCCATCCCGGGTATGCAGATTGAACTCCGCACAGCGGCCTGGCGTTGTTGGGGCCGGCAGCTCGCATGAACTGACAGGCATGAGCTGACAGGCACGTCCCTCAAGCTGAACAAGCCGCTTCAAGCCAGGCTCCTGGACAGGCGCCAGTGAAGAGCACCACACGCATCTTTCGGGCTCACAAGAAAACGCAGGGCCGCTCCCAAGTTTTCCAGCGCCCCCACGGGGGGCCGGGCCGGGCACCGCCCAGCCCTTGGGGGCTCACAGCAAGGTGGCGCGCGCCGCCTGTGTGATGGCCGCCACGCCCGGGTGCGAGATGCGCCGCTCCACCGAGATCGCGTAGAACTGCTCGACCAGTTCGCTGCTGCGGCCGATGACCTGCACGTCGTATTGCGCGCACGTCTGCTGCTCGACGACGCTGGGGGAGATGAAGACGCCGCGGCCCTCGCGGCCGAAGGCCTTCATCAGCGCACCATCGTCGAATTCGCCCACGATGCGGGGACGCAGGCCGTGCAAGGTCAACCAGGACTCGACCTGTGAACGCACCGTCGACTGGGCGCCGGGGATCAGCATGGGCACATCGTTCAGGCATTCGGGAAACGGACCCTCCAACTGCCGAGCCAGCGCCGGGGCGCAGAAGAAGCTCATCGAAGAACTGCCCAGCACGTGGTTGTAGGCCTTCACCGCCAGCCCGCGGGGCAGCGGCTCGTCGGCGATCACCAGGTCCATGCGGTGCAGTGCCAGCTGCGCGAGCAGGTCATCGAAACGACCCTCGGTGCAGATCAGCCGCATGGGCTGCACCAGCGCCAGCGCAGGTTCCAGCAGCATGTAGGCCACGGACTTGGCCACGGCATCCTCGATGCCGACACGAAACTCCAGCACCTCGCCACCGCCGCTGCGCCGCTCGCGCATGGCCGCTTCCAGTTCGCTGCCGAGGCCGAAGATTTCTTCGGCGTAACGAAGGGCCACCCGCCCGTCTTCGGTGAGCTCAAGCTTGCGACCGCTCTTGCGAAACAGCCTTCGGCCCAGGCGGTCTTCCAGCAGCTTGATCTGGCTCGACAGCGTCTGTGGTGTGGTGTGCAACTGCTCGCCCGCCCGCACCACGCCACCCGCCTTGGCGGCCACCCAGAAGTAATGCAAGTGCTTGAAGTTGACACCCATGATGCGTTTTTCTCGAAGTACAAATGATTGAAATTCGAATTTACTCGAAACATGCGCAATCCTAAAGTCGCGCCACTCTTCGTTAAACCCCGAAAGGAAAGCACCATGCGGATGAGCACCAAAGGCCGAGTGGCTGTTGCGGCACTGATCGACCTGGCACTGCACGCGCCACGGGGCCCCGTGTCCTTGGGGTCCATCAGCAAGCGGCGGCAGGTGTCGCTGTCGTACCTGGAGCAGTTGTTCAGCCATCTGCGCCGAGAGGGCCTGGTGGAAAGCGCCCGCGGGCCCGGCGGCGGCTACCGACTGGGGCGTGACGCCCGCGAGATCTCGGTGGCGCAGATCGTCTCGGCGGTGGACGACCCGGTGGAGGACCTGGCAGCCGACACGCACGGTGAGTCCACGTCCACGGACTTCTCTCGAGACCTCTGGCGGCAGTTGCACGATGTCATGCTGCGGCACATGTCGACCATCACGCTGGCCAGCCTGGCCCAGGAACAGATCGACAAGGGCGTGAAGATCGAGTTGCCATCCCATCGGCTCGGGATCTCGGCCACCCCGGTGGTCAAGCCGGTTCGCACCCGGGCGCCCAACTCGGTGTTTGCCCTGGCGCACTCGATGGTGGCCTGACGGCCACGCTTCAGGCGCGGCGCCCCATCAGCCCCATCACTTCGGCAAACACGCGGTGCCGCAGGCCTGAAGAGGCCAGGTCAATGACCTGGCTGCGGCGGTAGTAGGGGCTCAGGTCCAGGCCGACGCCCACGGCAGAGAGTTCGACATCGCCGGCAGCCTCCAGGTCACCGGCCACCTGCTGCAGGTGACGGTCCAGCAGGTGCGGGTCGTTGGCCAGGCCGGTGGCGGCGTCCATGGGGCAGCCGTCGGAGATGACGATGAGCAGCTTGCGCCGCTCGGGCCGCGCCCGCAGGCGCTGCGCCGCCCATTGCAATGCCTCGCCGTCGATGCCCTCGCGGAAGGCGTCTTCCTTGAGCATGGCAGCGAGGTCGCGCCGGGCGCGGCGCCACGGGGTCTCGGCGGCTTTGAACACCAGGTGCAGCACCTCGTTGAGCCGGCCCGGCTGGGCCAGACGGCCGGCGCGTTGCCAGTCCTTGGCGGCACGGCCGCCGTTCCACGCGCCCGTGGTGAAGCCCAGGATCTCGCTGGTGGCGCCAGCCAGTTCCAGCGCGCGGGCGAACACGTCCACCATGGCCGACACCGCCTGGCGGTGCGTACGCATGGAGCCCGAGCAGTCGATCAGGAAGGTGACCGCCGCATCGTCCACAGGCTCGCGCACGGGCTGGCGAAACAGCCGCCGCTCGGTGGGCGAGGTGATGAGCTGGGCCAGACGCCGGCCGTCGATGAAGCCCTCTTCCTGCGCCTGCGCCCAGTCGTCGCGCAGCGGAGTGGCCAGCAAGGCCATCAGCTCGCGCGCCAGCCGCGCCACGTTCACGCCCTGGGAGTGCACGTGGCGGTCCAACTGCTCGCGGAACTCGTCGAGCTGTACTGGGCGCACCAAGGCGGACGCATCCAGTTCCCGGTCGTGCGCCGTGGTGAAGACGCGGTAGGCGTCCTCGCCGTCACGCACATCGCGCGGGCCGCTCAGCACCCAAGCCGCGGCATCGTCCTCGACATCGCCTTCCTCGAACTCCATGCGCATGCCCAGCGCGATGCGGCTGTCGAAGGGCTTGTCTTCAGCGCCGTCCTCGGCGGCCAGGGTGGCGGCATCGGCGAGTTGCTGCGCCACCCAGCGTGCAAGCTCCAGGGCAGGCGCGGCAAAGGCCGCCTGGTCGAAGCGGTGGCGGCGCATGGCGGCCAGCGCATGGCCGATGGCCGGCCCGATGCCCGCGCGCGTGGCCTCCATCAGGTCTTCGGTTTCCTCGAGCACGGGGTCGCCGGTCAGCCGCGCACGGGTGATCTGGGCCACCGTGAAGACCAGCAGGCCGCTGGCCGTCTCGGTCAGCCCCCCGTGGTGGAAGGCCAGCAGCCAGGCTTCGAAGCGGTGACGCAGGTTGCGCCGGGCGCCGGGCCACTCGTCGCCGGCCAGCGCTTCCACGCGCAACTGCTCGAAAAGGTCGAACAGCGCACGCTCGGTGGCGCGCTCTGTGGAGTTCTCAGGCTGGTGTTGGCGGTGCAGCGCCGCGTCCGACCGCGACAAGCGCAGCGCCAGGCCATCGGCCGCGCCGCGGAACGAATCCAGATCGTCCTCCTCGTGCGAAGGATGCAGGTGCGCGGCATACAGCGGTAACCGCTGCCGCCCCCGGAACAGCCGCCCGCCGCGAAAGTGCAGATCACCCTGCCCCGCCAAGGCGCGGATGGCCGCGGCACACAGCTCGTCCAGGCGTTGCTGCTGGCGCAACTTCGCCTGCAATCCAGGAAGGGACGCCGTGCTCATGGCAGGGGAAACAGGTGCTCGAGGAGCGAGCGTGGTGAATGGATGGCCACGCCGCCGAAGATCCGGCCGTAGCCAGACCCGAAGTCGGTACGGTCGCCCGTCAGCAGGACATCGCAGCGCTGGCGGATGGCGCTCGCCAGGACCGGCCGATCCTTTGGCGGCAGCCAAGCCGCTTCGCGCACAGAGTCAGCCCCCGCCACCGCGGCCGCAGGTTCCAGCCCGAGCAACAGCGCCTCAAGGACGGCGACCTGCTGCGGCCCCTTGCGCATCAGGTTGCGCCGAGCCTCCGCAACGACATAGTCGTCGGCGACGCAGGTGTGACCGGCGTCGATCAGCTGCTTCAGAAACCGTCGCACGGCGCCGTCGGTCTTGGCGGCGGAAAACAGGATGTTGGCGTCCAGGAAGACGCGCATGTCACCGCGCCGTGCGGCGCTGGCTGGCCTTGGCGGGCCGGGAAGCGGCCTGGGGCCGGGCCTGCTCGCGCAGCGCCATGGCCGCCGCGAGTTCGGCTTCGGCCTCGTCGAACTCTCGCTCGCGCAGCGAGGTGTAGATCTCGACGGGCAAGGTCACCGCAGGCCGAAGCAGCAGCCCCTCGGGAGTGGCCTCCGCGATCATCTGGTCATCAGCCTTGATGCCCAGCACAGCCCGCAGCTTGGCTGGAAGCGTAATGACGCCACGGCTGGTGATGGTGACGGTGGTTCTCATGGTTTGCAGCTTAGCAGAATTTCTGTAATGCAGCTTCAGTCGGCAGCCGCTTGCCCCAGCGGACTTTCCAACTCCCGGTCAAAGCATCGCTGGAAATACTCCGCGACCACCGGCTGCTCCGCCCCGTCGCACTTGTTGACGAAGGACAGGCGCAGCGCCTGGGCGACGTCGCCGAACAGTTCGAGGTTCTCCGCCCACGTGATCACGGTGCGCGGCGACATCAGCGTGGACAGGTCCCCCGCCTCGAAGCCCTTGCGCGTGAGCGCGGCCAGCGCCACCATCTGGCGCACCAGGGCCTGGCCCTTGTCGTCGGCCAGGGCGGGCACGCGCGCCGTGACGATGGCGGCTTCTTCAGCCGCGGGCAGGTAGTTCAGCGCTGCCACGATGTTCCAGCGGTCGATCTGGGCGTGGTTCAGGCGCTGGGCGCCGTGGTACAGGCCGTTGAGGTTGCCCAGGCCCACGGTGTTGGCGGTGGCGAACAGGCGGAACGCCGGGTGCGGCTTGAGCACGCGGTTCTGGTCCATCAGCGTGAAGCGGCCGTCGCGCTCCAGCAGGCGCTGCAGGACGAACATCACATCCGGCCGGCCGGCGTCGTACTCGTCAAAGACCAGGGCCACCGGGCGCTGCAGCGCCCAGGGCAGGATGCCTTCCTGGAACTCGGTGACCTGCTGGCCCTCGCGCAGCACCACGGCGTCTCGGCCCACCAGGTCGAGCCGGCTCACATGTCCGTCGAGGTTCACGCGCACGCAGGGCCAGTTCAGGCGGGCGGCCACCTGCTCCACATGCGAGCTCTTGCCCGTGCCGTGCAGGCCCTGCACCAGCACGCGCCGGTCGCGAGAAAAGCCGGCCAGCAGCGCCAGCGTGACGTCCGCGTTGAAGCGGTACGCGTCGTCCACGTTGGGTACGTGCTCGGTGCGCTGGCTGAAGGCTGGCACCGTCATGGGACTGTCGATGCCGAAGGTGTCGCGCACGCTGACCTGGCGGTCGGGCTGCAGGGTGGTGAAGTCGCTCATGAGGTCTTTCTTCTCTCGGTTCTTTCGGACGACGGGGCACCCTCTTCCAATCGGGACAAGGCCTGTGCGGCGGTGCGCAAGGCAGGAAGCAGGGCCTGCAGCTTGTCGCGGTTCAGGCGCACCGTCGGGCCCTGCAGGGCCACGCACAGGCTGGAGCGGGCCTTGGGGTCGGCTGCGGGCACCGGCACGGCGGCGCAGGTCAGTCCGGGCAGGAATTCTTCGTCGTCAAAGCCACAGCCCTGGTCCTTGATGCGCCGCAGCTCCTGCTCCAGCGCGTCCAGGTCGATGACGGTGCGCGGCGTGCAGGCCTCCAGCGGCGTGGCCCCCAGCAGGCGCTGGCGCTGGGCCGGCGTCATCTGCGACAGAAACACCTTTCCGCTGGCCGAGCAGTGCACCGGCACGCGCGAGCCCGGCTGCAGATAGAAACGCAGCGGCGCGGCCGTCTCCACCCGGTCCAGGTACAGCACCTCGCCACCGGACAAGGCAGTGATGTTGCAGCTTTCGCCCACCTCGTCCACCAGCCGGCGCAGCACCTGGTGGCGCGCAGCGTGCAGGCTGCTGTTGAGCAGCAGGTTCTCGGCCAGGCGCCGCAGCCGGGCTCCCGCGCCCCAATGCCGGCCGTCACCCTCCCGTTGCAGCAGGCCGGCCGCCTCCAGCTGCTGCAACATGCGGTGCAGCGTGGGTTTGGGCAGCCGCGTGGCCTCCGCCAGCCCCTGCAGGGTGTGGAGCTGGTCGCGCGCGGCCACGTGCTCCAGCAGCGACACCAGGCGCAGGGCGGGCGTGTCGCCCTGCACTTCGGCAGTTTGCGCCACCCGTTGGGATACCAATTTCATGGCCTTGATGATAGCCGGCGGTCATACGCATTCCAACTTTTGTCTTCGGGAGTTCCAAAAAACGGAATCGATGGCTATCATGCAGGGCACCCGCCCCCCTCAGGCAGGCTCTGCCCGACGAGACGGGCCAGACCCCTGGCAAGAGCCGCAAGACCATCCCGACACCACCCCCGCCAACGGCCGAGAGGACACTCCATGAACGCTCCGCAACCCATCGCTGCCCGCACCGTCCCCGTGGGTCCCACCCGCATGACGCCCTCCGAGGCCTTTGTGGAGACCATGGTCGCGCAGGGCGTGGACACCATGTTCGGCATCATGGGCTCGGCCTTCATGGACGCGATGGACATCTTCGCGCCCGCCGGCATCCGCCTGATTCCGGTGGTGCATGAGCAGGGCGCCGGCCACATGGCCGACGGCTACTCGCGCGTCAGCGGCCGCCACGGCGTGATCATTGGCCAGAACGGCCCGGGCATCAGCAACGCCGTGACCGCCATTGCCGCGGCCTATTGGGCGCACAGCCCGGTGGTGGTGATCACGCCTGAGACGGGCACGCTCACCCAGGGGCTGGGGGGCTTCCAGGAGGCGGCACAGCTGCCGATGTTTGCCGAGTTCACCAAGTACCAGGCGCATGTCTCGAACAGCAAGCGCATGGCCGAACTCACCGCGCGGGCCTTCGATCGCGCGCTGCTGGAGATGGGCCCGACGCAGCTCAACATCCCGCGCGACCTGTTCTACGGCGACATCACGGTGGAGATCCCCAAGCCCATCCGCATCGAGCGCGGCGCGGGCGGCGTGGAAAGCCTGAACGCGGCGGCCGACCTGATCGCCAGCGCCAGGTTCCCGGTGATGATCTCTGGCGGTGGGGTGGTGATGGGCGACGCCTTCAAGGAAGCCATTGCGCTGGCCGAGCGCATCGGCTGCCCGGTGGTCAACAGCTACCAGCACAACGACAGCTTCCCGGCCAGCCACCCGCAGTGGTGCGGCCCGCTCGGCTACCAGGGCAGCAAGGCCGGCATGCGGCTGATTGCGCAGGCCGACGTGGTGATTGCGCTGGGCACCCGCCTGGGCCCCTTCGGCACGCTGCCGCAGTACGGCATGGACTACTGGCCCAAGGGCGCCAAGCTGGTGCAGATCGACGCCGACGCCAAGATGCTGGGCCTGGTGAAGAAGGTGGACGTGGGCATCTGCGGCGACGCCAAGGCCGCCGCGCTGGCGCTGCTGGAGCGTCTGGCCGGCCGCACGCTGGCCTGCGACGCCACGCGCGCCGAGCGAGCCGCCAAGACGGCTGAGGAAAAGGCCGCCTGGGAGAAGGAACTCTCCGAGTGGACGCACGAGAAGGACGCCTACAGCCTGGACATGATCGAAGAGGCCAAGGGCGAGAAGACGCCCACGGGCGGCCAATGGCTGCACCCGCGCCAGGTGCTGCGCGAGCTGGAAAGAGCCATGCCGGCGCACGTGATGATCTCCACCGACATCGGCAACATCAACTCGGTGGCGCACAGTTACCTGCGCTTTGAGGAGCCGCGCAGCTTCTTCGCGCCGATGAGCTTTGGCAACTGCGGCTACGCCCTGCCCACCATGATCGGCGCCAAGACAGCCCGGCCTGACCGGCCCGGCGTGGCCTACGCCGGCGACGGCGCGTGGGGCATGAGCATGAGCGAGGTCATGACCGCCGTGCGCCACGACATCCCGGTGACCGCGGTGGTCTTCCACAACCGCCAGTGGGGCGCGGAGAAGAAGAACCAGGTGGACTTCTACAACCGCCGTTTCGTGGCGGGCGAGTTGGAGAGCGAGAGCTTCGCTGGCATCGCGCGCGCCATGGGAGCCGAGGGCATCACGGTGGACAGGCTGGAAGACGTGGGCCCGGCGCTCCAGCGCGCCATCGACCTGCAGATGAACCAGCGCAAGACCTGCGTGATCGAGATCATGTGCACGCGCGAGCTGGGCGACCCCTTCCGCCGCGATGCCCTGTCCAAGCCGGTGCGCTTCCTGGACAAGTACAAGGACTACACCTGAGGGTTCACTTCGCACCTGCTTGCTCGGAGCGGTCGACTTTGGCTTGCGCGGTGCGGACAGTGGTTACTCGCGCAGGGCGGGGGGCGTTGCCAGCTGGCTCTTCAGTGATGCCTTTGACGACGTTTGAGGAAGGCGAGTTCCGTGCTAGCGGGCAGCGGAGGATGTTGGCTTGCGCGGGGCGGGAGGCGGTGCGCGCTGGCGCTTCGGTGGGTCGGTCGGCCCTGCGAGCCGACTGCCCTGCGGTGCTCGGTCCCACCGACCTGCCGCCGAACTCGCTTCGCTCACTGCGTTCGCTGCGCTCAGACACCCGCGGCAAGCATGTTGACGATGCGCGCTTTGCGCGCGGTCGGCAGGCCCTGTGCGCCTCGGCGTCCCACAGGCGCGCCAGCGCGCACCGCCTCCCGCCCCGGGTCTGGGCTGGCCAGCAAAACAGCCGCAGACCCGTCTCCGGCGACCGATGTCGGACCGTGCGAGCAAGCGTGGCAACCCGGGGCCGGCGCCGGCTCGGCAGACGACTGGGCGCGCCTGTGGAGCGCCGAGGAGCGGAGGTCTGGAGTCCCGCGCGCTTCAGCGCGCCTCGTCGACCATCTCGCCGCCGTTGTCTGAGCGAAGCGAACGCAGTGAGCGAAGCGAGTTCGGCGGCGGGGACTGCAGATCGAGCATCGCAGGGCAGCCGGCCCGCCGGGCCGGCCGCTCCACCGAAGCGACCAGGCGACTGCCGAGTTGGCGCGCGCACGACATCTCGAACGACATCTTGTAGGGGCTCTCGCGTTCAATCGCAAGCCCGAACCCCTGCAGATCACACCAAGACCTGAACGTGACCGGCCACCTGCTTACCCTGAACGCCGGCTCGTCGTCGATCAAATTTGCGTTGTTCGACCCCGCCAAGGGACTGCAAACGCCTGAAAAGGCCGGCCAGGTCGACGGCATCGGCACGCGCAACGGCCCGGCGGACCACACCGCAGCGCTGCAGCAAGTGATGGGCCGGATCGACGGCACCCGGATTGCCGCCGTCGGCCACCGCATCGTGCATGGCGGCACGCGCTTCGATCAGCCCTGCGTGATCGACGAAGCCGTCCTGCGGGGGATCGAAAACCTCAGCACCCTGGCCCCCCTGCACCAGCCCCCCAACCTGGCCGGCGTGCGTGCGGCGCAAGCTGCGTTTCCGGGCGTGCCCCAGGTGGCCTGCTTCGACACCGCCTTCCACCGCACCATGCCCGAAGTGCACCAGCGCTTTGCGCTGCCGGATGAGTTGTTCGAACGCGGCATCAGGCGCTACGGCTTCCACGGCCTGAGCTACGAGTCAATCACGGCCCAACTGCGCGAGGGTTATCCGGAACTGGCCGCCGGCCGCATGGTCATCGCGCACCTGGGCAACGGCTGCTCGATGACGGCGGTTGAGAACGGCCGCTCGATGGCTACCACGATGAGCTTCTCGCCGCTGGACGGCCTGACCATGGGCACGCGTTGCGGCCGACTCGACGCTGCGGTGGTCCTGCACCTGCAGCAGCAGGAGGGCCTCAGTCCTGGGGAGGTCTCGCGCCTGCTGCACAAGGGCTCAGGGCTTCTCGGGTTGTCCGGGCTGTCGAGCGACATGCGTGAGTTGGAGACCGCAGCGGCCACCGGCCATGAAGGCGCCGCACGCGCGCTGGATCACTTCGTCGAGCAGATCCTGCGCGAAATCGCCGCACTGGCCGCAGCCCTGCGCGGGCTGGACGCGCTGGTGTTCACCGGCGGCATCGGCGAGAACGCGGCGGCCCTGCGGGCACGCATCGTCGAGGGGGCCGCATGGCTGGGCCTCCAACTGGATGCCGATGCCAACCGGCGCGTGCCCGGCGCCATCACCGCAGCCGACAGCCCGGTGCAGGCGCTGGTGCTGCGCACCGGCGAAGAAGCCGTGATCGCCGGGCATACGGCGCGGCTGACGGGGGTCGCCTGAGCGCGGCCCTGAGGTCCCTTCGAAAGGATCGACGAGAGCTGCGCGGAAGCCTGACCAGGCAGTCGGCCCTGCGGGCGCACCGGTGGGCGAGTGCCTCGCCCGCCGTGACAAACGCCGTGCCGTGCACGCGTGCGTGGCCACTGGGCGGGTTCCGAGAGCTGCCCCGATAACACGGGCCTTGGTACACTGCCAAGCAAACACGAAGAGAACACCACGATGAAGAACATCACGTTCACCGCCGACGAGAATCTGATCGAGGCTGCGCGTGAGCAGGCGCGGGAAGAGCAGACCACCCTGAACGAGCAATTCCGTCAATGGTTGGAGCAGTACGCCCGCAAGCGCCAAGCGGCCCGGGCCGTCGAGGTGATGGACCGCCTGGGGCAGTACGTCGCCACTGGCGGTCGCGCGGCGACGCGGGACGAACTCAGTGAGCGGCGCTGATTTCTTCGATACCAACGTCCTGGTCTACGCAGTCGATCGGGACAGTCCCGCCAAGCGTACTGTTGCCCAAGCCCTCGTGGCGAGCGCACTCACCCGACAGACGGGCGTGATCAGCTTCCAGGTGGTGCAGGAAACCCTGCAAGCCTTGACGCGCAAGAGCCGTGTGGTCGCGAGCGCCGAAGATGCACAAGACTTCCTCGTGAAGGTTCTGACGCCGCTGTGGAAGGTGCACCCGAGCACGACGATCTACGCCAGGGCCCTGCGCATCCAGTCGGGCCAGGGCTTTTCCTTTTACGACAGCCTGATCGTCGCCGCCGCATTGGACAGCGGCTGCAAGCGCTTGCTGACCGAAGATCTCCAGCACGGTCAGCGCATCGACGGGCTGCACATCGAGAACCCTTTCCTGGCTTGAGACCCAAGGCGACTGTCGCCTGCACAGGGTTTGGGCCCTCGAAAGGCGCGGGCGCTGCACAACCCAGCCCTTGTAGCTTCGCCCACGGCGACCTGGCGACCTCAGACACCCGTCTTTTCTCTGCAATGTCCGAGGAAGGCCGCCAGCAGTTGCCCGGGCCTCCGATCACGATGGGTGACGATGGCCAGCGCCCGGCGCATGGGCGGCAGCGGTGTGCTCAGGCGCACCAGAAGCCCCGCATCGATGGCCTCGGCCACGGCATGAATGGACAACAGCCCAACGCCCTGGCCGGAGGCCACGGCCCGCTTCACGGCCTCGTTGCTGCCCAGTTCCATTTCGATGCGAAAGCGACCCAGGCCGGGCACCAGCCAGCGGTCGGCCGCCTCCCGGGTGCCCGAGCCCGGCTCGCGCAGGATCCACGGCGCCTGGCGCAGCCAGGCGCGATCCACGCGCCGGCCGGCCATGGGGTTCGCTGCGGCGGCCACCACCACCAGTTCGTCGTCACGCCAGTGCGCCACTTCCAGGTCGGGGTGCGTTCGCGCGCCCTCGATGAAGCCCACATCCACTTCCAGACCCGCCACCGCGTCCAGCACCGCCCGTGTGTTGGCGATGTCAAGGCGCACACGCACGTCGGGGTGCGCTTGCTTCCACCGCCCGATCAGCGGGGGCAGCAGGTACTCGCCCACCGTGAAGCTGGCGGCCAGTCGCAAGGTGCCGGCGTCGTGAGCCGCAAACATGCTGCGGATGTCGCCCGCCTGCTCCAGCAGGTTGACAGCCCGCGGCAACAAGGTGCGGCCGTGCTCGTTGAGCACGAGGCGGCGACCGACGCGGTCGAACAGCGAAACGCCCAACACCGACTCCAGTTCGGCCAGTGCGGCGCTGGCCGCAGACTGCGAGCGCGCCACCCGCTCGGCAGCCGCGCGGGTGGAGCCGGCGCGGGCCACGGCGACAAAAGTCGCCAGCTGTCGCAGCGTCGGGCCGGGGTAGGCCTTTTGATCAACTTGATCGATTTGATCGGTCACGATAAATCAAATTATCGGGTGGATCGATCAATCCGCCGGCCCTAGCATCGGTGTCGGATGGGATCACGCGGTCCAGCCACTGGCGCCGCACGAAAAAGACCGTCGGCTTCCATGACGGCAACAGAATGGAGACACCCCCCATGGCCCTGTTCAGCGCAAGCTCGCCCCTGCACGACCCCCTGGCCCCACCGGCGGGCGCAGACACCGGAGCCACGGAGGTCAAGTGCACCACCTGCTACATGTGTGCCTGCCGCTGCGGCATTCGCGTGCACCTGCGCCAGGGCGAGAACGGCCCCGAGGTGCGCTACATCGACGGCAACCCCGACCACCCCATCAACAAGGGCGTGATCTGCGCCAAGGGCAGCTCGGGCATCATGAAGCAGGTGTCGCCCGCGCGCCTGACACAGCCGCTGCGGCGCAAGCCCGGCGCCGAGCGCGGGGCCGGCGAGTTCGAGCCCATCTCCTGGGACGAGACCTTCGCCATCCTCACCGAGCGCCTGGGCCGCATCCGCGCCACGGACCCGAAGAAGTTCGCTCTCTTCACCGGGCGCGACCAGATGCAGGCCCTCACCGGCCTGTTCGCGCGCCAGTTTGGTACGCCCAACTACGCCGCGCACGGCGGCTTCTGCTCGGTCAACATGGCCGCGGGCATGATCTACACAGTGGGCGGCAGCTTCTGGGAGTTCGGCGGGCCGGACCTGGACCGCGCCAAGCTCTTCGTGATGATCGGCACGGCCGAAGACCACCACAGCAACCCGATGAAGATCGCCCTGTCGGCCTTCAAGCGGCGCGGCGGGCGCTTCATCTCCATCAACCCGGTGCGCACCGGCTACTCGGCCATTGCCGACGAGTGGATCCCCATCAAGCCCGGCACCGACGGCGCGCTGTTCATGGCGCTGATGCACGAGCTGATCAAGCACGACCGCATCGACCGCCCCTTCCTGCAGCGCTTCACCAACGCGCCGCAGCTGGTGGTGCTGGACGAGGGCGCACGCGAGGGCCTGTTCGCCTTCGACCCGGACCCGGCCAAGGGCCCGCCGGGCGACGGCCGCCACCCGCACAACAAGCTGGTGTGGGACAGCGTGTCAGGCCAGGTGATGGCGGCCTACCCCGAGGGCATCGCCGAGGGCCGCAGCCCGGCGCTCACCGGCACCTACACGCTGGAGGACGGCACAAAGGAGGGCACCCGTGTGGCGCCGGCCTTCCAACTGCTCACGCAGCAAGTGGCCCACTGCACGCCCGAGTGGGCGCAAAGCATCACCGGCATCGCCGCAGACCGCATCCGTGCGCTGGCCGTGGAGATCGGCGACACGGCGCTGAAGCAGGCCTTCGAGCTGCCCATCCCGTGGACCGACGCCTGGGGCAAGATCCACCCCACCACCATCGGCCGGCCCGTGGCCTTTCACGCCATGCGCGGCCTGGCGGCGCACTCCAACGGCTTCCAGACCGTGCGCTCGCTGGCCGTGATGATGAGCCTGCTGGGCACCATCGACGCGCCCGGGGGCTTCAGGCACAAGGCGCCCTACCCGCGCCACATCGTGCCCAACTACCGCGCCTTCAACGACCCCGAGCAGGTCAAGCCCAACACGCCGCTGAACGCCGCGCCGCTGGGCTTTCCGGCCAGCCCGGAAGAGCTGGCCCTCAACCCCGACGGCTCGCCCATCCGCATCGACCACGCCTTCTCCTGGGAGCACCCGCTCTCAGCCCACGGCCTCATGCACAACGTGATCACCAACGCAGTCAAAGCCGACCCCTACCGGCTGGACACGCTGATGATCTTCATGGCGAACATGGCATGGAACTCCACCATGAACACCATGGCCGTGCGCGAGATGCTCAACCGGCGTGGCGAGGACGGCGAGTACCAGATCCCCTTCCTGGTGGTGTGCGATGCCTTCCAGAGCGAGATGGTGGCCTACGCCGACCTGGTGCTGCCCGACACCACCTACCTCGAGCGGCATGACGTGATGAGCATGCTGGACCGGCCGATCAGCGAGTTCGACGGGCCGGTGGATTCGGTGCGGGTGCCGGTGGTGGCGCCGCTGGGCCAGTGCAAGCCCTTCCAGGAGGTGCTGATCGAGCTGGCCTCGCGCCTGAAGTTCCCGGCCTTCACGGGCGCCGAAGGCGCACGCAAGTTCAAGGACTACCCGGACTTCGTCGTCAACTTCCAGCCGCAGCCGGGCATCGGCTTCCTGATGGGCTGGCGCGGCGAGAACGGCACCGAGCACCTGCGCGGCGCGCCCAACCCCAAGCAGTGGGAGATGTACGAGAAGAACGGCTGCGTTTTCCAGTATCACCTGCCCGAGACGCAACAGTACATGCGCAACTGGAACCAGGCCTACCTGGATTTCGCCAAGGACAAGGGCTGGCGCCAGAAGAACGACCCGGTGCAGCTGGCCATCTACTCCGACGTGCTGCAGAGCTTTCGCCTGGCCGCACAAGGCAAGACCACCGGCCGCCAACCGCCTGAGCATCTTCGCGAACGCATTGCCACCTATTTCGACCCCCTGCCCTTCTGGTACCCGCCGCTGGAAGCTGCCTGCACCGACCTGCAGGCCTACCCGCTGAACGCCATCACGCAGCGGCCCATGGCGATGTACCACTCCTGGGATTCGCAGAACGCCTGGCTGCGCCAGATCCACAGCCACAACTACCTGCATGTGAACCCGGTCACGGCCCAGGCCGCGGGCATTGCCGACGGCGGATGGTGCTGGGTGGAAAGCCGCTGGGGAAAGGTGCGCTGCATGGTGCGCCACAGCGAGGCGGTGGAACCCGGCACGGTGTGGACCTGGAACGCGATCGGCAAGGCCAGCGGCGCCTGGCAGCTGGAGGCGGGCGCAGACGAGTCACGCAAGGGCTTCCTGCTGAACCACCTGATCAGCGAGGAACTGCCGCTGACCGACGGCGACGGCCAATCCGCGGGCACCATCAGCAACTCCGACCCCATCACCGGCCAGGCCGGCTGGTACGACGTGCGCGTGCGCATCCGGCCTGCTGCGCCTGAGGAGCCCGAAGAGACCTTCCCCCAAGTGGCGGCCACTCCCCCGGCGCCAGGGGTACTGGGGCGGGCGCAGAAGGTGTTGACGTACTTTGCGGGGAGGAAGGCTCCGTGACTGCCGATCATTCCTTGCCCTCAGATGTGCGGGGGCGAACGAGCGCGGCGCCTTCCTCCGCTCATGTCCCCCAGTCTCGGCCTCTCGGCCGAGACCTCCTCCTTGACTTCGCTGCGAAAGGCACCGCACCCGTCCACCCTGGCCACGATGTCCACACGCCATCCAGGGCAGGTCGCAGGCCACTGGCTCTGGAAGAGCGCTCGTCTCTTGGCAGGCCGGGGGCGGCGGGTACCCGACGCAGCGAAGTCAAGGAGGAGGCGCGGGCCGGGAGGCCTGCGCCGGGGGACATGAGCGGAGGCGGGTACACGTCGCCCCTGGCCCGCGAGACCAACGCGCGCGCATGCGCGCCATCACATCACCGGAGTCACTGAACAAGATGGCCTCCCCACAACCCGAAACCCTGGCCAAGCAACTCGCCCTGGTCATTGACCTGAACGTGTGCGTGGGCTGCCACGCCTGCGTCACCTCGTGCAAGCAGTGGAACACCTCGGGCAGCGCCGGGCCGCTGGCCGACGAGAACGCCTATGGCGCCAACCCCACCGGCACCTTCTTCAACCGCGTGCAGACGTGGGAGGCCGGCAGCTTCCCGGCCACCGAGACCGTCCACTTCCCCAAGAGCTGCCTGCACTGCGAAGACCCCCCCTGCGTGCCGGTGTGCCCCACGGGTGCGAGCTACAAGCGCAAGGAAGACGGCATCGTGCTGGTCGATTACGACAAGTGCATCGGCTGCAAGTACTGCGCCTGGGCCTGCCCCTACGGCGCGCGCGAGCTGGACGAAGAGCGCCAGGTGATGACCAAGTGCACGCTGTGCGTGGACCGCATCTACGACGAGAAGATGGCGCCGGAAGACCGGAAGCCCGCCTGCGTCATGGCCTGCCCGACGGGCGCGCGCCTGTTCGGCGACGTGAAGGACCCCGACTCCGAGGTGTCCAAGGCCATCCGCGAGCGCGGTGGCTACTCGCTCATGCCGGAATGGGAGACCCAGCCCGCCAACCAGTACCTGCCGCGGCAGATCACGGCCGCAGCCACACCAACGTCCACCAAAGTGGCCCCGCATGCCGACGGCCCTGCGCCCGCCGCGCCACAGGAGCGCGCCCTGTGAAGCCCGCCTTCTCCGTCATCTCCTTCACCGCGGTGGCCGGCGCTGCGCAGGGCCTGGTGGTGGCGCTGGCGGTGTCCGCTCTGACGGGCGTACCGCTGTCGACCGGCTTCACGTCCACGGCGCTGCTGCTCGCCCTGGTGATGCTGGCGGTGGGTCTGGCGGCGTCCTTCCTGCACTTGGGCCGCCCGGAACGGGCCTGGCGCGCCATGGCCATGTGGCGCACCTCCTGGCTGAGCCGTGAGGTCATCGTGCTGCCGGCCTTCATGGCGATGGTGGCGCTGTGGGGGGCGTTGGTGCGCTGGGGCCCCGCCGAGTGGACGGCATCCCGCGCGGCGACGCAGGGCCTGCCCGTGCTGGCGCTGCTGGGCGCAGCCCTGCTGTGGTGGTGCACCGGGCAGATCTACGCCTGCCTGCGCTTCATCCAGGAGTGGGCGCATCCGCTCACGCTGCTGAACTTTGCCTTGATCGGCCTGGCCACGGGCCTGGTGCTCGGGTGCGCGCTGGCCGCCACGCTGGGAGAGCGCGAGGTGCTGGCCGAATGGGCCCCACGGGCGCTGGCAGCCACCCTGGCCGCCTGGGGCACGCGCACGCTGGCGCTGCGGCGCAACGCACGCCTGAAGCCGAAGTCCACCGCGCAGTCGGCCACGGGCATCCCGGCAGCCCGACTGGTGCAGAAGTCCATGGGTATGTCGGCAGGCGCCTTCAACACGCGCGAGTTCTTCCATGGCGCCACACAGGCCGCCATCGGCCACGTGCGGCGCGCGCTGCACCTGCTGGGCTTCGCCTTGCCGGCTGTCCTCATGGCCGCGGCGCTGTGGGCCGCTTCGGCCGGCTACGGACCGACGCTCATCACCGCACTGTGGTGGGCGGCCGTGGCCACCCAGGTGCCGGGGGTCGGGGCGGAGCGCTGGCTGTTCTTCGCCCAGGCGCGCCACCCGCAGAACCTGTACTACCAGGCGGTGTCTTGAGCCTTCAGGCCGCCTGGCGACGCGTGCACGATGCCGTGCACCGGCGCACGGCGCACCTGCCGCCCACGGTGCAGGGCCTGCTGTGGGCCACCGCGGCCGGGGTGATCTTCAGCTTCCTGAACGCGCTGATGCGCGGGCTGGGCCAGCAGGTGGACCCGTTCCAGTCGCAGTTCCTGCGCTACTTCTTTGGCTTGCTGGTGCTGCTGCCGCTGGTGTGGCACCAAGGCCTGGCGGCCTACCGACCCAAGGCGGTGGGAGGGCAGTTCCTGCGCGGCGGCCTGCACACCGCCGGGCTGTACCTGTGGTTCGTGTCGCTGCCGAAGATTCCGCTGGCCGACATGACGGCCATCGGGTTCACCATACCGCTGTTCATCATGCTGGGCGCGTGGCTGTTCTTCAAGGAGGCCATGCGCTGGGAGCGCTGGCTCGCGACGGCCCTCGGTTTTGTCGGCGTGATGGTGGTGGTGGGCCCGAAACTGTCCCTGGCCGATGGCTTCGGGCCGGGGCCCGGCCTGTACCACCTGCTGATGCTGGCCTCCGCCCCCTTGTTCGCCGCCTCGTTCCTGGTGACCAAGGCCCTGACGCGCTACGAGACCACGGGCACCATCCTGGTGTGGCAGGCCCTGACCATCAGCCTGCTGAGCCTGCCACTCGCCCTGTGGGTGTGGCAACCCTTGACGCTGTGGCAGTGGCTGGGCTTTCTGGCCTGCGGGCTGCTGGGCAGCAGCGGCCACTATTGCCTCACACGCTCTTTTGTCGCCGCCGACATCTCGGCCACCCAGTCCATCAAGTTCCTGGATCTGGTGTGGGCCGTGCTGCTGGGCTGGGCGCTGTTTGCGGACGTGCCCACCGTCAGCACCATCGCCGGCGGCCTGCTCATCAGCGCAGCCACGGTGTGGGTGGCACACAGGGAGTCGCGGGCAAGGCCGAGGTCACCGTAGGCTCAACGGCCACGTGAAGCGGCGGACAGATGGTCACCCCGACCGCCGTTGCCACTGGCGCAATGCGCCAATCCGTCCAGCAGCACATCCCGGGGCATGTCGCGGCCGATGAAGACCATCTTGGACTCGCGCTTCTCGCCGGGCTTCCAAGGTGAGCCCTCTTCCGAGCCCATCAGCATGTGCACACCTTGCAGCACCACGCGCTGCTTCATGCCCTTGATGTTCAGCACGCCCTTGTAGCGCATCAGCCGAGTGCCGTAGACCTGGACGATGCCGCCCAGGAAGTCTTCCACACGGTCCAGGTCCAGAGGCTTGTCCTCGCGGAACACGAAGGAGCTGACATCGTCGTCGTGCTCATGGTCGACGTCGGTCAGAAAGTCGGGCTCGATTTCGAGGATGGCGTGAAGGTTGAAGCCGCGGATGTCCAGCAGGTCCTCGATGGCCGCCACGCCATACCGGGCCTCGCCGATCTTGGCGCGCGGGTTCATGCGCACCAGGCGCTGGCGCAGCTGCGCCACCTCGTCAGGCTGCACCACGTCGGTCTTGGTGATGAGGATGCGGTCGGCAAAACCCACCTGTTCCTGCGCCTCATGATGTTCATCGAGCTGTTGCGGCGCGTGCTTGGCATCGACCATGGTGACGATCGCGTCGAGCAGGTACTGCTGCGAGATGTCGTCGTCGACAAAGAAGGTCTGGGCCACGGGCGCAGGGTCGGCCAGCCCGGTGGTCTCGATGATGACGCGGTCGAACTGCAACTGGCCGGCCTGCCGCTTGGCGTGCAATTCGCCCAGGATGCGCACCAGGTCGCCGCGCACGGTGCAGCAGATGCAGCCGTTGTTCATCTCCACGATCTGCTCTTCCCGGTCCTGCACCAGCAGCTCGTTGTCGATGCCCGCCTCGCCAAACTCGTTCTCGATGACCGCAATGCGGTGGCCGTGGTGTTCCTTCAGGATGCGGTTGAGCAGCGTCGTCTTGCCGCTGCCCAGGAAGCCGGTGAGGATGGTGACGGGCGTAAGGTTCATCGGGCTTTCTCCTGTACTGCTGCGTGTTCCGAAGGGGCGTCAAGGTCGGAGCTGCCGCTGCGCAGTGCGCTGAGGGCTCCATAGGCCGACAGTGCAAGTGCTACGCAGGCGCCGCTGGGTGCATCGAAGGCCCAGCTCGCGGCCAGGCCCGCGCCGCAGGCCGCCACCGCGCCAGCCCAGGCCAGGACACGCGAGGCGCCGGCGCGCTGCCACAGCGCTGGCGCGATCAGGGTGGCGAATACCAGGAACAGGCCGAGCACGGGCACGGCCAGGCTCGCCACAACAGCGAAAACCGGGAAGAAGATGCCGTCGCGTGCGAGTCGCCGGCCGAGCGGGAGCACAACCGCAGCACAAGAGGCCAGCACGACCACCTGCGGCCACTGCGCCCAAAGCACGTCGGCGGCCAGCAGTTCGGACATGCGCTCGCGGCCGTGCGGGTCCTGCCGCGAGCCCAGCAGTGCGATGCTGGCGCCCAGCACGTACAGCAAACCGATCAGCGCCTCGCGCTGGCTGGGCCAACGCCGCGACACCCAGGCAACTGCACCGGCGCATGTCAACGCACCACCGATGGCCAAGGCCTGAGTGGTCAACCAGTCGGGGTGGTCGACGAGCGCCCCGACCCAAAGCGCCGCAGCGGCCGCAGCCTGCGCCACCGCGAGGTCGATGAAGACAACACCGCGCGCCAGCACCTGCGCGCCCAAGGGTGCGAGGGCCAGCACACCCAACATCAACGCGGCCACCGGCACGAGGAACCACGTGTCCAAGGCCAGCGTACTGTCGTTCATCGTCTGGCCGCCTGCAGCAGCTCGCGGAGCAGGCCGTCCATCCACAGAACCAACTCCTTCTCACCTGCGTCTTCAGGCACCGTCGCCGGCAACACCAGCAAAGGGACCACTGCCGTGCCGCGTGCAGCCAACTGCGCCGTCAGCCACCGGCCCGGGCGTGGATCCTGGTAGGCGGAGATCACCACAGCCAGCGGTGGCTTGCCGCGCAGACCCTCGAGCAGCCGTTGCAGATGCCCCGGCGTGGGCGACATGCCAGGCTTGGGCTCGAGGTCGGCCACCTGCTTCATGCCAAGCCAATGCCACAGGTATCCGAACCCCGTGTGTTGAGCCGCCACCTGCTGCCCGCGCAAAGGCGCGGCGCGCGCTTCCCACTCGGCCACCTGCTGGCGCCAGCGGGTCTCAAAGGCCGTGCGGCGCTGCTCGATGGCGGCGCGCTCGGCTGGCGCTTCCTTGCCCAGCCGCTCGCTCAGTTCACGCGCCACCACGAGCATGTTGCGAGGATCCACGTGCAAGTGTGGATTGCCCTCGGCATGCACGTCGCCGGCCCAGGGCGTGCCGATGGCACCGGGCTGGGGATCGATCAGCACCACGTGGTCCGACGCAAAGAAGACATCGCGCGCGCGAGCGTTGCCAGCACGCTCCTGCAAGGTGGGCAACCAACCCGACTCCAGCGACGCGCCAGTGCACACCGCCAGATCGGCAGCGCGCAGCTGGGCAATGAGGGCGGGCCGAGCCTCGATGTGATGCGGGTCTTGCCCCACATGCGTGGCCACATGCACACGCGCCGCAGGCATCAGCACCCGTGTGAGCGCAGCCCACTCTGGCTCGCACGCGAACACCGTGAACGCGGCTGCGGGCGTGACCAGCCAAGACCCGACGAGTCCCAACAGACCCGCGCCAAGAATCCTGAGGGGGGGTTTAGTAGGCATGGGCACCATGCGCCCCAAAGGCCAGCACATACTGCAGTTGCACCGAGCGCTTGGCCGGGTTCTCGAACCCCACGGCGTCGCGTTGGGTGGTGAACTGCAGGCGCAGCGACTGCATGTGGCTGGGCTTCCAGGCCACCATCACCACGCGCTCACGCAGCAGCACGCTGTCGAAGTGATCCCCATGCGGCATGCGTGCGCGTAGCCAATCAGCCCGCGCGCCAATCTCCCAGTCCGGACGGAAGCGCCACACCACCGTGACGGCGTTGGCCTCGTGCTTGTCCCGTGACGTGGCGAACTGGCCGAGCCCCGCAATGCGTGCTGCCTCAAAACCCACCCGCACCTGCTGGTCGCGGTTGTTGCCGCCTGGTGCCCACTTCCATGTGGCGTCGATCATCCACGTCTTGCGGCCACTGAACTGCGCACCGTGGGCATGCTCATGGTCGTGGTGTCCGTGAGCCTCTTCGCCCCCTTCCTCGTGCTCGTGTTCTTCCACAACCGCCTCGCGTCGACTGCGGATGTGCGACAGACCCAACTGCCAGCTGTGCGAGCGGTTCAGGTCAGCACCCGTCTTAACCACGAGCGTGGCGATGCCTGGATTGCGCGATGGGCGCACCACTTCTTCCACCAGCCGCTTTCCGCTAAAGGCCTCGACCCCAAGCAGCAGGTAGAACGGCGTCGGTGCGGTCCAGTTGAGGCGCACACCGTCGTCGTTCCAGTG
>Ga0315906_10002956_pt1 | contig 22969 bp, 31 predicted proteins | sample LakEriMetagenome_4_FD_203526 | JGI IMG/M metagenome (GOLD analysis project Ga0315906, IMG submission 203526) | Freshwater fungal communities from buoy surface, Lake Erie, Ohio, United States - Buoy 2 MA122 | ecosystem: Environmental > Aquatic > Freshwater > Lake > Lake biofilm | place: USA...
TTCATTCATTAGGAACAACCATCGGGCCTTTGGTGGTGGCCTTCGCTTTATTTGGAAGTTCACAAGCCATCACGGATGAACAGATTCAGTCATTACCACTCAGTAAAGTAATCATCCTATACAGCTGTGTTGGATTTTTATTTCTGGCAGCTGCAGCGCTTTTCTTTTTTTCCAAAAAAGTACCGGCCGGTATTCATGCAGAAACCATGGAGAAAGAAAATAAAGCTTTATGGAGTTTGGTTGCCATGACATTATTGCTCGCGCTTTTCTTTTCACAGGTATTTCAAAGCTATAAGAGTGATGCTGCGCAACAGATCATTCAGTTCACGAATGAAATCAGCAATCTTAATAAAAGTAATATAAACAATGATCCAGCGGTTACGGCACAAATAAAAAGAATTCAATCCAGCATAGAGGAGATCAAAACACCGCTTGAGCAGTCTCGAATGCGATGGCTGACTGCAGCTCTATTGACAGTCGTCGTCGGATTGATATTCGCCAATCAGCGTGCAAAAAAAAATCCACAGGGCTGGGGAGCCATGAAATATCCTCAGTTGATTCTGGGCATGCTGGGAATCTTTGTATATGTGGGAGTGGAAGTATCTGTAGGGAGCAATTTAGGCGAGCTGCTCAAACAAAAAGATTTTGGTGGTTATTCCTCTTCACAAATTGCTCCTTTTATTTCGATGTACTGGGGAAGTCTGATGATTGGACGATGGGCCGGTGCCATCAGCGCCTTTCAGTTATCGGCGGGCATTAAAAAAACATTACTCATCGTTGTTCCATTGATTGCTTATGCAGTGATCATAGGAGCCAATGTTTTAGCGGGATATGATATGAGCAACCTCTACTTATATATTGCTTTTGTTGCCATACAGATTGGTGCATTTTTTATCAGTCAGGAGAAACCGGCACGAACACTATTAATTTTTGGTCTGCTGGGTATGGCAGCCATGATCCTTGGGTTATGCACAACAGGTCAATTAGCCGTGTATGCCTTTTTAAGCGGCGGGCTATTCTGTTCGATTATGTGGCCCTGCATTTTTACTCTCTCGATCGCGGGGTTAGGAAAATATACCACACAGGGTTCCGCCTTTTTGATTATGATGATACTTGGCGGAGGTATCATTCCACCAATTCAGGGAAAACTGGCCGATCTGGTTGGCATCCATCAATCCTACTGGGTAGCTGTTCTGTGTTTTGCCTATCTCGCATTCTTTGCCTGGAGAGTAAGGCAAATTTTATACAAACAAGGTATTGATTACGAAACAGGAAGTACAAGTTCAGCACATTAAACGGATATTTGCGGCATGGAAAAGAAATTAGCTATCGGTATCGATATCGGCGGTACCACCACCAAGTTTGGAATTGTAGATGATCATGGACATATTTTAGAGCAGGATCGCATTCCTACCAATGAACATGAGGTCGCCTCCTTGTTTATTGATGACCTATATGCAAAGTTGTGGCCTATGATGATGCGTCATGGTAAGCTTGAAAATTATATGGGTATCGGCGTGGGCGCGCCCAATGGCAATTATTATACCGGAACCATAGAATATGCTCCCAATTTAAAGTGGAAGGGGATTATCCCAATGGCTAAGATGCTGGAGGAAAAATTTGGCTTGCACACACGTCTTACGAATGATGCCAATGCAGCTGCCATGGGTGAGATGATCTATGGTTGTGCCAAAGGGAAAAAGCATTTTATTACTATCACATTGGGTACCGGTGTAGGCAGTGGCATCGTGATAGATGGAAAGATTGTGTTGGGACATGATGGTTTTGCAGGCGAACTCGGTCATACCATTATTCGTCCGGGCGGTCGGGTACATAAAGGAACCGGCATAAAGGGAAGTCTGGAAGCATATGCATCCGCTACCGGCGTACGGGAAACCGCCATTGAGTTCCTAACAAATGAACCGGATACCGATAGTCTGCTACGTAATTATTCGATTGATGATTTAACCAGTCAAACCGTATATGAGTGTGCGATCAAAGGCGATAAGATCGCCAACCGCATCTTTGATTTTACCGGGCAGATATTAGGTGAAGCGCTGGCCAATTTTGTAATGTTTTCCTCACCGGAAGTCATTGTATTATTTGGGGGCTTGACCAAAGCCGGCGACCTCATATTGAATCCCACCGTAGAGGCTATGGAAGCGAATCTCATTAAGGTATTCAAGAACAAAGTGAAGGTCGTATTCAGCAATCTGAAAGAAGCCGATGCCGCCATTTTGGGAGCCAGTGCATTGGTATGGAATGAATAATTATTTCTTCCTATAAAAGCAGGTTGATGTCTTTTATTGAATTCATGTAATTTCGCAACCCATCAGATCTTTATTTACTGGCCTCGTAGTACAATGGATAGTATAAGAGTTTCCGAAGCTCCAGATTCAGGTTCGATTCCTGACGAGGCTACACTGTTATTTTAGAAAATAATATTTAGCCAATTAACTATTACCATGCTTTCTGCAGGAATTTCAAGAGATGTAGCAAATACCTAGAATTATCTAATCTGGATTAGCTCCTGTCGATTGCCTGCCTTAAGCCAAAAATTCCCTTTACTGTATTGCGATAGCGGTATTTGATGAAAACCTCGACCAACTCTTTTTGACCAGATTATTTGCCCGCCGGAATTCATTATTTCAACAACGCCGGCTTCTTCAACATTAAAACGCAACATCCCATCTGTAACAGGATTAGCATATAACCTTAAGAAATTTTCATAAGCTATATGATTTAAAGAAACCACTTTACTGATGTTTTTACTGTCTGCTGCATCAGTAGAAATGATACGATAAAAATTATTCCCTCTTGATAAGGCATTATGAATGTATTCATACGTTGTTTCTGAAGAGGACACAGTTGTTCCGTAAACAGTTGCAACATCTATCCAACCTGTTCCGGTTTGACTTTTTTGTATCGTGTATTTAACAGGGCCCTGCTCTTCAGAAACTGTCCAGATTAATTTTGCGTTATTGCCATATTTTTTTACTTCAAACATCTGCCAACTAACAGGAAGTGAAGCTGAAACACTCACCGTATTCTGATCATTGTCAAATTCAAGAGATCCAACATATCCTCGAGCTGTTGATGTCAGATTACTTGCAGACACGCAAGGAGCAAAAGCAGTATAAATTAATTCAACTGAATCACCGGCAGGTATGAGATATGAAACGTCTGAACTTACGGTTACTCCACCTACATATTTTAAGGTTGTCAGCGCTCCGGTATTTGGAAGTTCTACTGAATTGGTTGTAGTAACATCACTTGAAACAGCTAAGGACTGATATGTAAATCCGGCTGGCAACTGGTCTATTAAACTGTCAATAGATACATCAACCGTACCGGGATTTTTTATTGTTACTGTAAATATTGCCTCTTCACAGGTTTTGTAAACAGATTTATTAGACCTTTTTGTAATCGTTAATGGATTTGCAGTTGGCGCCACAGTAACAGGACTACCATTTCCAAGACTGGTATTTAATTGATACTTATAATTGGTAGCTCCACTTGTTGAACCTGCACATGGCAACAAGAAGTTAGTAAACCCGAATGATTTTATCCGAAAACGCCACACTACTTTTACTGTCGCACCTGTACTGCCATTACCCGTAACATAATATAAACTATCAGTAGAGCCCAAAGGGATACCAGGGACTGAACTTTGCACCACGCTCGTAGAAATCAATTCCATCTTTGTAGGATCAAAAGAACTTGATACTGCAACCTGAAAATCAGATTCATCTCCGTTTCTTACATTTCCTACAGTGTATGTTACCGTATCAATAATCAATCCGCCAAGTGCATCCTGATTCGCAAAAGCCTGGGTAGCAATACCTCCGGCATTGGCACTGATAGAAGACCGGTTTCTGATAGAGAAGGATTGTGTTTTGTCAGTCATAGTAGCATCATTGAGCCTTACATTAAAAGAAGCAATGGGTGTTTCATTTGCAGGATAACTTACGTAGAAGTAGCATACTTTACTGGCATTTGGTGCAAGTGTACCTACCACCACCTGGCGAGTAACCGGAGAAATAACAGTATAATTCTGTCCAACAACAGAAGTACCTATTGATGAGACAGAAAAGACCAACCCCGAATAAGTGACTGCACTGGTATTTATAACCTCAAATCCAACATAAGCTGTTGTTACAGTTGCAGGAGCATTCCCATCCACTATAAAATAAGGAGCTGAAATACGGGTGATCGTGAAATGATTTGGATCTAATGAAAAAGCTTGTAAGGATATGCACAAGCCAATTAAAGCTAAAACTCTTCTCATGTTTAGGTTTTTGTAAGGATATTATTTAAAATCAGTCGATAAAAGTAGAGCGCTAATAAACAAATAGCAAGTAATTCAAATAAAAATAAGTAAAGACAAGCGTTCTTATTAAGTATTTACATTTATAACATTCAGGATACACTAATTATTGTCAAAATATTTCTCTTAATTCACTGAAGGTATGACGACTATAAAATGCATCCTAGGGTATTAAAAAGAAAGATCAGTCATTAACAAATAAAATCAAGAAATCAGGTGTTTCTTGCATTGATCAGAATGAAGAAAAGGGCCATATTTTTTTCTCCTACTATGTGTAATCAGCATCTTATCAGTTCTGAAACTTATTATTAAGCGCTCCCTGATGAATTTGATCTGGAAGAGATAGAATTTGAGAAAAAATATTTTAAGTTCGTTCAAAAAATATTGATCGGAAAAAAATTTCTAGAAGACTGAATATTTCGGAATAAAATCCCCCTAGCTGACCTTAGCCTGTATCATCCTCGTTACCTTCACAATAAGACCCCTGGGCATGAAGCGTACAAAGAAAGCCAAGATGTTGTTCGTCATGCCGTGAATGGCAACAACCTGACCTCTCATCATCGCCTTGTATCCGTATTCAGCAACGGACCTTGAAGTAGGTATGAATTTGCTTTTAAACAATCTGCTTTCTTCCATGGAAGCGGCAGTCTTAAAACCACTTTCCGTCGGACCCGGACAAAGTGCAGTGACGGTTACACCTTTATCTTTCACTTCATTAGCTATTGCTTCAGAGAAATGCAACACATAGGCCTTAGTAGCATAATATACGGCCATCGTAGGCCCTGGCTGAAATGCCGCTGTTGATGCCACGTTCATGATTTTTCCGCTGCCGCGAGCAATCATATCCTTCAGATATAGTTTTGTTAACTGTGTTAATGCAGTGATGTTCAGCTCAATCATCTGATGTTGTTTGGTCCAGTCGCGCTCAGCAAACATGCCAAAATCGCCAAACCCTGCATTATTGATCAAATAATCAATCCGGATACCCAAACGAGTTGTTTCATCATATAGTTCGCGGGCGGATTCAGGTAATGCCAGATCCTTTCCGATCGTATATACTTTAATCATGTATTTACTTTCGAGCTCAGATTTAAGTTCGTCGAGCTTTGACTTATTTCTTGCTGTCAATACCAGATCATCTCCTTTAGATGCATGTACGTGTGCTAGTTCAAGTCCGATGCCGTTTGACGCACCTGTTATCAACGCTGTTGCCATATTAGCTAAGATTTATTTATCTAAATTATGAGCTGCAGTCTATACTATTTTTTAATGGTCTTCATCTGAATGATATCCACTAAAAACGCAAATGCCATGGAAAAATAGATATAGCCTTTGGGGATTTCAACATGGAAACCTTCCGCCAAAAGTGCTACGCCGATCATCATCAAAAAACAAAGCGCAAGAATTTTAAATGACGGGTGCTTTCGGATAAATTCACTGATGGGTTTGGAGGCAACCAGCATGATCGCAACAGTAACAATCACTGCCGTGTACATGATCCAAAGTTCCTGAACCATACCGACAGCTGTAATGATGGAGTCAACAGAAAAAACAAGATCTAAAATAATAATCTCTGAAAGCAATTTACCGAAGCTGTATTCTTTGGGCATATGGAGTCCGCTGTCTTTATGCAATTCAGTTTTATAGTAAATTTCTTTCGTACTCTTGTAGATGAGAAACAAACCTCCCGCAATCAGAATCAGACCTTTGCCCGAAAATGCCAGCTCTCCGATGCTAAAGAGGGTATGATCTAATTTCAGTATCCAAGAAATAACGGCAAGTAAGGCCAGTCGCATCACCAAAGCGAGAGATATCCCCCAAAAACGCAATCTGTTACGTTGATTTTCCGGAAGTTTATCCGCCAAAATCGAAATAAAGATGATATTGTCAATCCCCAGAATAACTTCAAGCACGATCAGGGACACGAGAGGAATAATAACTTCAGACATCGTTAAATTTTAAATGAAAGGATAGATTTTGAACGTCACGAAAATAGGTCAAATTCATATATCTATGGCTTGGCGTAGGGCAGTTTACTCTTTTTTTGGAGGGTATAGTATTCTTGGATGCCCAGTGATGCTACGATATCTGTTCGTTGAAGATCCAGGCATCCGTCTTCCTGTACAATATCCCTGTCAAGATAGATATGCTGTATGGCACCGATGACAAAAAAAGTATGATTAAAATGAATGGGTATCACTTCTTTGAGCTTGAGCGAAAATTTTACCGGACTTTCTTTGACAAATGGGGCTATGCAATCTCCTGCTATTTCCGTAGTTAGCCCGGTTTGATCAAACTCGCTAACTCCCTCGGGATATTTAGCGCTGGTCTGGTGGGCCTTTTCAATCATATCAGCCGTCACATGATTCATGGTATATACGCCTGTTGCCTCAATATTTGACAGCGTATGAGGCGCAGCTGCTCTGGGTCGGTTCACAAATCCGATCAGGGCAGGATCAGAACCCAGATGAACAATATTATTAAAGATCGCGAGATTATAATCCCCTTTAGGACTGACTGTTCCGATCAGGATGGGAGATTTAAACGCGGTTAAACAATTGATGAAATTAGCCCGGTAAAAACGCTCCGTTTGGCCAAGCGAATCAATATTAAAGTGTGTCATAAAAACCGGAACAAAAAAAAAGATCAATTGTTTATAAATGCAAGTCAACTCTATCATTTAGTAATGGCATTAAGTCAATCGGATAAAGACCGCATCATTGAAATGGCCTGGGAGGACAGGACTCCTTTTGAGGCTATTGAATTTCAGTTTGGATTATCTGAAAAAGAGGTCATTGATTTCATGCGTGCCGAAATGAAAGCATCCAGCTTTCGGATGTGGCGTAAACGAACGAATGGTCGATCTACCAAACATCTCCGGTTAAGAAGTAATGAGGTCATCCGTTTTAAATGCAGTCGGCAAAAATCGATTTCACTCAATAAAATCAGTAAACGCTGACCATGATTTTCCCAACGACTTATCCAGAAATAATACAACGCATTGATGATATTGATCCGATCGCTTACGGGAAGAGCCGAAACTTCATCGACGGTGCCGTCACCAAACTTTCACCATATATCAGTCGTGGTGTGATCAGTTTACCGATGGTAAAAGAAGTAATTCTGAAAAAATATAACCGCTATCAGTCAGAAAAACTTTTGCAGGAACTGGCCTGGCGGGAATACTGGCAACGCGTATGGGAAGAAAAAGGCGATCTTATATTTTCAGATCTGAAACAAGAGCAGGCATCTGTCAATACTCATCAAATACCTTCCGCAATAATACATGCTGCCACGGAGATCGAAGCAATCGATCACAGCATACAGAATTTATATCAAACGGGCTATATTCACAATCATTGTCGCATGTATGTAGCATCTACTATTTGTAATATAGCCAAATGCCATTGGTTGCAACCATCAAAATGGATGTATTATCACTTGCTGGATGGAGATTTGGCAAGCAACAGTTTGAGCTGGCAATGGGTTGCCGGCACTTTTTCATCCAAAAAGTATTATTGTAATCAGGAGAATATCAACCGATATTGTTATACAAGCCAGCAAAAACATTTTTAGATCAAGGATATGACATATTACCTGTCCTTGATGTGCCGGATATACTAAATCAAACGGAACCATTTACTCTTACAACGAAACTACCTCTAACAGCTGAGCCTACGATCGATGAGCAATTACCTACTCTAGTTTATAATAGTTATAATCTGGATCCCTTATGGCATAATGATATAAAAGCAAACAGAATCTTATTATTGGAGCCTTCGCATTACAGAAAATACCCTGTCAGTGAGCGTGTGCTTATGTTCATGACTACTTTATCGAAAAACATTCCAGATGTACAAATCTATACAGGTGAATTTAATGACCTTACTGCATTAACCGGATGCAGTAAGGTCATATACAAAAAACATCCCACCAGTTTGCATTACACAGGAGAATCAGAAGAATATGAATATCTTTTCCCAAATATTGCAGGATACTTTCCTTCCTTCTTTTCTTATTGGAAAAGATGTGAAGCCTTACTTTAAAAAGGGATCACTCCATTTCTTATCAGTATATACATTAGTGCCGGAAAGGGTTTGAATGAAGGCAGTCAATGCACTGATCTCTGCTTCCGTTAATTGTAACTGTTGCCCATTGCCGCCCGGCGTTAAGCGAGGGTCGAGATTATTATTTTCCTGATCACGAATGATGCTGTTATAATGCAGTAAAACGGAACGTATGGTGACATTCCCTCCATGATGCATCATAGGGGAATTGACGTTCCCAGTATTGTTCGTGATATCCCGAAGAGAAGGAGAACGTGTATTACTAAAATCCTTTGCTGTGCCGGCTATGGTAGCAATTATTCCATTATTTCGGCTGTTGGGATCAATATCAAACTCCGGAGGTCTGTGACAACCGGCACAGCCTGCTCCACCGGCTATACGTATGCCATTTCCATTAAAATTGGGTGGCTGAAGAAAGAGCTGTTTACCTTGATTTTCCTGCGGTGTGTAATTCGGAAAAGGTGCACCGTCATTTGGAACCTGTGCTCTGCCCGCATCAAATTTTGAATCAAAGGATTGAATACTTCGTATAAATTGAGCCAGACATTCCTGAAGACGCAGTTCTGACACCTGCTGATCACCATATACAAACCGGAAAAGCTCCTGATAATAACTGAGAGCTCCTAATTTAGTGAGTAATGTATTTATTGCTGGTCTTCCATTTTGTCCGCTGAATCCCATCTCAGCATGATCCTGAATCGGCTGCGTGGTCTGTTGCTCCAGAGAAGATGCCCTTTCATTCCAAAAAAACTTTACTTCATTTCCAAATCGGACATTGATAAGGCGCATGGAATGGCGTCCCGTAGTTCCTCCCTGTACACCTTTGCTGGCAATCAGCGGATCGCTGAAAGCAAATTCCTGCTTATGACAACTGGCACATGCAACGGAATTATCGATACTTAAATTCTTGTCATAAAACAATACTCTGCCCAGCGTTGCTTTCGCATCTGTAATTGGATTCGTGCCGGAATTATCCTTCATGATATAGGCCGGTCGAGATTGTGCACTATAGTTAGCGAGTTGGTTCAATTTGATATTCGATCCGAATGTTTCTTCAATAGCAGGATATGCGACGGGGTTACCGGTCTGATCTTCCTTTGAGCATGCAGAAAACAATCCAATAGTGACAAATAGCAAGATAGAGACAAGCAGAGTTAATCGCATAGTATTTATTCTTTGAGACTATAAATTACGAAAAAGGTTTAAAAAATCTTAAGTATTCCGATTAATGGATAGACTCCAGATAGTCATTCGCTTTTTCTGCTGCCTCAATTGCGTGAAATGAAGAGAGAATATCTGCTTTGTTTTTTTGAATGGCAACGGTATGTTCAAAGTGAGCAGATGGCTGATGATCGGATGTGCGTACCGTCCATCCGTCTTTATCATGATAGACATCTTTCGTGCCAAGGTTGATCATGGGCTCAATAGCAATGACCATCCCTTCTTTTAATTTTGAACCGGTGCCTCTTTTCCCGAAATTCGGAACCTGCGGATCTTCATGAAGATTTCTTCCGATGCCATGACCTACTAACTCTCTGACCACACCATATCCGTTTTCTTTTTCAGTAAAATACTGAACAGCATAGGAAATATCTCCCACCCGATTACCATGAACGGCTTTTTGAATACCCAGGTATAAAGACTCCTTGGTGATCTTTAAAAGTTTTTTTATAGCATCTGACGTATTGCCTTTTAAAAGAAAAGTGTAGGCGCTGTCACCATGATAACCGTTGAGATACACACCCGCATCTATGGAAATGACATCACCTTCTTTAAGCGCTTCATTGGTAGGAAAACCATGCACCACGGCATCATTCACAGAAATACAAGTAGCATACGGATAAGATTTATAATTCTTAAAGGAAGGAATAGCATCATGCTTCACAATATAATCTTCTACCTGCGCATTCAGCTGCATGCTTGTAATACCGGGTTTGATCAACGCGCAGGCCGATGCGATCGCATCACCTACAAGTAGGGCACTTTTACGAATAAGCTCTATCTCTGCAGGAGTTCGGTAGTGAATCATTTTTTTTCGTTTTTCGTTGTTCGTTATTCGTTCAACTTCATTTCATAAAAAACCCCGGCATTAAGCCAGGGTATTCTTTCATATTTTAAAGAATTACATTTCGCTGGCAGCTGCAGTCTGTCTTCCCTGTATTCTACCTCCCTTCATCAATCCATCATACTGACGCATCAGCAAATGTGTTTCGATCTGCTGTAACGTATCCAGTACCACACCCACCATGATCAGCAACGAAGTACCTCCAAAGAAAGTAGAAAAACCACTGGTCACTCCCACATTTTTCGCAATACCGGGTAAAATTCCTACAAAAGCGAGGAATATCGCTCCGGGTAAAGTTACTTTATCCATCACTGAACCAATATAATCAGCCGTAGGCTGACCGGGTTTTACACCGGGAATAAATCCGTTATTCTGTTTTAAATTATCAGCAATCTGCTTGGGATTAAAAATTAATGCGGTATATAAGAAGGTAAATCCGATAACGAGAATCGAATAAATCACCATATACCATAAATTACCATGATCACTCAATACGGCAGCTAACCCTTTCGTTGACTGGAAACCGGTCAGTAAAGTAGGGAGGAACATGATCGCCTGAGCAAAGATGATCGGCATCACACCGGCACTGTTTACTTTGATCGGTAAAAACTGACGAGCACCACTACCAAACTGACGATTGCCCACCATTTGTTTGGCATAATTGATCGCAATTTTTCTGACCCCTTGCACAAGAATGATTAGTCCCATAATAATGGCAATAAAAACAGCGATCTCAATCATGAAGATTAATAAACCACCACCACCGCGATTCATTTTTGTATCAAATTCAGCCGCAATGGAAGCCGGGAAACGAGCCAGGATACCGATCATAATGATCAGAGATGTACCATTGCCCAAACCTTTATCAGTAATGCGCTCACCTAACCACATCACAAACATGGTACCGGCCGTAAGTACGATCGTTGTTGACAGCCAGAAATACGCATTGAACGATTCCAGAATAGCACCGCCTGCCACTTGCGGATCACGCAGATAGGCCACATAAGCACTGGCTTGGAATATAGTAACGATTACCGTAAGATAACGCGTCCACTGATTGATCTTCTTTCTGCCGCTCTCTCCTTCCTTCTGCATCTTCTGAAACTGAGGCACCAGAATGCTCATCAGCTGCATGAAGATAGAAGCGGAGATATAGGGCATGATACCTAAGGCAAAAATAGATGCGCTGGAAAAGGCACCACCCGCAAATGAGTCAAAGATACCCAGGATACCTTCTTTTGCTTTTGTATTTAACTGACTAAGGGCGCCGGGATCCACACCGGGTAATACGACGTGCGCTCCTACTCTGTACACCAGCAATAGAAGCACCGTGTAAACTATCTTGTCTTTCAGTTCGCTGATCGACCAGATATTTTTAAGGGTCTGAAGTAGTTTTTTCACTGAAATGGAATCGTTTAATGTTATGCTACTCACCCGTTTGTCAGGATAAGTGGAGCAAATATCGGGAAAATTACTTCACAATTTCAACAATACCGCCAGCGGCCTCGATCGCTGCTTTAGCTTTCGCACTCACGGCATGTACTCTGAAAGTTAGTTTAGTTTTGATCTCTCCGTTACCAAGTACTTTCACCAGATCAGTACGACTGATCAGCGCATTGGTATATAAATTTTCAGGAGTGAATTCTGTCAGACCGTATTTCTCCAGCAATTGCTCGATCTGGCCTAAATTGAATACGGTGTATTCGACTCTGTCCGGATTCTTAAATCCTCTTTTAGGCACACGACGCTGAATAGGCATCTGACCCCCTTCATGCGCCATTTTGTATTTATGACCGGCACGGCTTTGACCACCCTTGTTACCTTTCGTAGATGTGCCGCCCTTTCCGGAAGCTTCCCCTCTACCTAATCTTTTTTCTTTGTGTGTTGCCCCTTTGGCAGGTTTAAGATTGTGAAGTTTCATGTTTATTGATTTTATACTTACGGGGAATCACCCCTCGCTTTAATTAATAATTAGTAATGAAGAATTAGTAATTGTTTAGATAATTCTGTATTCAAATTATTAATTGTTATTTACTAATTAATTTAATTCTTCCACTTTCAAAAGATGATTAACCTTTTGAATCATACCTAAGATTTGCGGCGTAGCTTCCACTTCTTTGGCAGAATTAGTTTTATTCAGTCCCAATGCCTTCAGCGTTAATTTTTGACGCTCCGGACGATCGATCGGACTTTTTACCAATGTTAACTTTAATTTTTTCATAACCTCTTTTTAATTCTTTTTCGGCGATGTACTCACCAATGATTATCCGTTAAATACCTTTTTCAATCCCAGGTTTCTTTTTTTGGCAACAGACACCGGCTCGCGCAGCATAGCCAGGGCTTTGAACGTTGCTTTCACCACATTATGCGGATTGGCAGAACCCAGTGACTTGGCCAAAACGTCTGTTACACCGGCTTTTTCCAATACAGCGCGCATACTGCCTCCGGCGATCACACCCGTACCATGGGCAGCCGGCTTGATTAATACTTTTGCCGCGCCTTCCTTAGCCAGCTGATCATGCGGAATCGTACCATGCATCACCGGAACCTTGATCAGATTCTTTTTCGCATCTTCAATACCTTTGGTGATGGCTTCCTGTACTTCTTTTGCTTTACCCAAGCCATGACCTACCACACCTCCTTCATTACCTACAACAACAAGGGCAGAGAAACTGAAGGTACGGCCACCTTTCGTTGTCTTAACAACACGGTTGATGGCAACTACTTTTTCTTTCAGTTCCAGCTCTCCGGCTTTTACTTTATTGGCGATTACTTTAGACATGTATCTTTATTTGATTCGTTTAAAATTAAAATTGAAGTCCTCCTTCTCTTGCACCATCAGCAATCGCTTTCACACGACCATGATAGAGATAACCACCTCTGTCAAACACAACGGTATTAATACCTAGCGAAGATGCCTTGCTAGCAATGGCAGTACCCACCAGCTTGCTTTTCTCAACTTTATTGACTTTTTGTGCTTTCACATCTTTGTCTTTGGATGAAGCAGATGCAAGCGTTTTACCGGTTGTATCATCGATCAGTTGTACATAAATATCCGTGTTGCTGCGAAAAACCGACAAACGGGGCTTTTGCGTGGTGCCGGCCACTTTCTTACGAATGGAGTGGCGGATCTTTTGCCTTCTTACAACTTTGTTATCTGTTTTCATTGTTTTCTATATTAGCTTCTGATGCTGCCAGAAGCGATGAATAAAATTAATTATCTTATTTACCTGCTGCCTTACCTGCTTTACGACGGATGAATTCACCCACGTATTTAACACCTTTCCCTTTATATGGCTCAGGCTTACGCAGACTGCGCAATTTAGCGGCTACCTGTCCGATCAACTGCTTGTCAATTCCTTCCAGAGAAATCATCGGATTCTGTCCTTTTTCCTGAGAAGTAGCTACTTTCAGTTCTTTTGGCACTTCAAAAATGATATTGTGCGAAAAACCTAATGCAAGGTCAAGCACATTTCCCTGATTGGCTGCTTTATAACCTACCCCTACTAATTCCAGCTGACGGGCATATCCTTCGGTTACACCTTTCACCATATTGCTCACCAGCGCACGATACAAACCATGCATGGCACGATGGCGACCCTGATCGGTGGGGCGGCTGAAGGTAACTTCACCGTCTTTCAATTCCACTTTGATATCGCGATCGATCGCTTCTTTCAATTCCCCTTTCGGGCCTTTCACGGTAATCACATTATCAGATCCTACGGTGATGGTGACACCCTGTGGAACAGTTACCGGTTTTTTTCCTATACGAGACATGTTTTAAAAATTATATGGTTTAATGATGTTGATGATCGCTTTCAGTTGCGGTATAGCGCCCTTAGATGACCGACCAGTCAAATGATTTTATCAATATACATGACAGAGTACTTCTCCGCCTACATTATTTGCTTTGGCCTGCTTGTCGGTCATCACACCTTTAGATGTGCTCACGATAGCAATACCCAAACCGTTTTTCACGCGTACAAAGTCTGCAGGCTTGGAATACTGACGTAAACCTGGACGACTTACTCTTTCCAGAGATTGGATCGCCGGTTGACGTGTTTGCGGATCGTATTTCAAAGCGATCTTAATAACACCTTGTTTACTGTCATCTTCAAATTTGTATTTCAGGATATATCCCTGATCGTACAATATTTCAGTGATTCGCTTTTTAAGATTAGACGCAGGAATTTCCACGATACGATGTCCTGCCATCTGCGCGTTACGTACTCTCGTGAGAAAATCTGCAATAGGATCTGTTACCATTTGTTATTTAATTGAATGATCAATAATGTTTACGGTGCATCATATTCAATACCTGCACGTGAATTACCAGCTTGCTTTTTTAACACCCGGTATTTTTCCGTTCAGTGCCATATCACGGAAAATCACACGGGAAATACCGAAATAACGCATATATCCTTTCGGACGACCGGTGAGCTGACAACGATTTTTCAGACGTACCGGAGATGCGTTCTTAGGCAGTTGATCCAGTGCTGCATAATCGCCGGCTTCTTTCAAAGCTGCTCTCTTTGCCGCATACTGAGCCACCATGCGCTCTCTTTTGTGCTGACGGGCTGTAACTGATTTTTTAGCCATATTCTTGTTTTATTTACGTTGACCGATGATGTCGGTTATTAATCTTTTTTAGCATTTTTGAAAGGCATACCCATGTTCTTCAACAGCTCATACGCTTCTTCATTGGTTTCTGCTGTTGTTACAAACGTGATATCCAGACCCGTGATCTTACTCACTTTATCAATATCGATCTCAGGGAAAATGATCTGCTCGGTAACACCCATGGTGTAATTGCCGCGTCCGTCGAAGGATTTATCATTCACTCCTTTGAAATCACGTACACGGGGAAGAGAAGCTGCAATCAAACGATCCAGGAACTCATACATATTCACACCGCGTAACGTAACACGTGCACCAATCGGCATTCCTTTTCTCAGCTTAAAGTTGGAGATATCTTTTTTAGACATCGTCGCAACGGCTTTCTGTCCGGTGATCATTGTTAATTCTTCGATCGCCGTATCAATCATTTTCTTATCGTTTACGGCACCATTCACACCGCGGTTCAGACAGATTTTCTCCAGACGGGGAACTTGCATCACGCTTTTATACCCAAAACGCTTCATCAAAGCCGGAACGACTTCAGTTTTGTATTTTGTTGCCAGACGAGGCGTATATTTTGCAGCACTCATATCTTATTTTCTTTTTTCAATTATTTAATCGGTTGACCTGATTTTTTGGAAACTCTTACCAGTTTTCCGTTCTCACGCGTACGGTTCACTTTGGTCGCTTGTTTACCATCCCAGATTTTCACATTCGAAATGTGGATCGGTGCTTCTTTTTTTACAATACCACCTTTGGTATTCTGTGCAGAAGGCTTGGTATGACGCGTCACAATATTCACTCCCTCAACCAACACACGGCTTTCATCGGGATAAACTTCGAGTACAGTGCGCGGCTTTTTTACATCCTTATCATCACCGGTAATCACCACTACGGAGTCACCCTTTCTGATATTAAACTTAGCTTTGAATCTGGTTGACATATTCTTTATATTAAAATTTATTCAAATCGTTATTACAACACTTCGGGTGCCAGAGAAATAATTTTCATATACCCCTTATCACGCAACTCTCTCGCTACAGGCCCGAAAATACGAGTACCGCGAGGCTCATCAGACGCATTCAGGATCACCACAGCATTGTCATCAAAACGGATGTAAGAACCGTCTTTACGACGCAACTTGTTTTTTGTTCTGACAATTACGGCTTTCGCAACAGTACCTTTTTTGATACCTCCGCCGGGAAGCGCGTCTTTTACGGTGATGACGATCTTGTCGCCGATCTTCGCATAATCTTGTCCGCTGTTGCCCAATACTTTAATACAAAGTACTTCTTTGGCTCCGCTGTTATCGGCTACATTTAACCTGCTTTCTTGCTGAATCATTGTAAACTATTTTAATTATTTTGCTTTTTCTACCACTTCCACTAATCTCCAGCGCTTTGTTTTGCTGAGCGGACGGCTTTCCATGATCTTTACAGTATCACCTACACCGCACTCATTTTTTTCATCATGCGCATGGAATTTCGTTGTTTTCTTCACGAACTTTCCATAGATGGGGTGCTTCACTTTTCTTTCAACCGCAACCGTAATGGTCTTATCCATTTTGCTGCTGGTCACTACCCCTGTTTTTGTCTTACGCAAATTTCTTTCTGACATGTTAATGGTTTTTTATAATCCCAATTGTTTTTTTCTCAGTTCTGTTTTCAGTCTGGCATTATCTCTTCTGAGTCCGCGGATACTCATGGGATTTTCCAGCGGAGAGATTGCATGAGCGAACTCCAGCTTTTTAAGACGCACCTCATTTTCCTGAATGCGTGCCGCCAGTTCTGCCTCACTGAGGTCTTTGATACTTTTTAAAAAATCAGTTCTCGTAGCCATTGTACTAAATGTTTATAACTTATGCCACCAGATCGCGGCGAATGATGAATTTGGTTTTAATCGGAAGCTTTTGTGCAGCCAGTTCCATCGCATGCTTGGCTGTTTCCAGTGCGATACCATCCGCTTCAAAAATGATTCTTCCCGGCTCAACGATCGCAGCCCATCCTTCCGGATTACCTTTACCTTTACCCATCCTTACCTCAGCAGGTTTGCGGGTAACGATCTTATCAGGGAATACGCGGATCCATACATTTCCTTCCCTTTTCATCGCACGTGTCATAGCCTGACGGGCACTCTCGATCTGACGGTTGGTCAACCAGATTGGCTCAAGCGCTTTCAGCGCATACGAACCGAATGCGATACTGGTTCCTCTTTTAGCCACTTCACGAATTCTTCCCTTCTGTGACTTTCTGTGTTTTGTTCTTTTGGGCTGTAACATATAATCAGTTATTTCTCTTTGTTAATACGTTTGTCTTTTGACGTAATTACGCTTATCTTCTTCCACCACCATCTCTGCGTCCACCACCACCGCCACGACGATCACGATCGCCACCCGGTCTTTCATCACGACGCTCTTTACGATCACTTAGTTCATTTTTCCCTCCGGTGAAATTTGGATTCAGATCGCGCTTGCTCAGTACTTCACCTTTACAGATCCATACTTTGATACCGATTTTACCATATACGGTCAAAGCAAACACATTCGCGTAATCAATATCCATACGGAATGTATGTAGAGGAGTACGTCCCTGCTTAATCTCTTCTGTACGGGCAATTTCCGCACCACCTAAACGACCACTCACTTTCACTTTGATTCCTTCCGCTCCCATCCTTAAGGCAGAAGCGATCGCCATTTTAACGGCACGTTTGTAGTTGATACGATTCTCGATCTGACGGGCAATGCTGTCACCTACGATATTCGCATCTATTTCCGGACGACGGATCTCAAATATGTTGATCTGAACATCTTCATTGCTGGTGAGTTTTTTCAACTCTTCTTTGATACGATCTACTTCACCACCCCCTTTACCGATAATGATACCAGGCTTAGATGTATGAATGGTAACGATCAACTTATTCAGCGTACGCTCGATCACGATCTTAGCGATACCGCCTTTGTTGATACGCGCATTCAAATAGGTGCGGATCTTATTGTCTTCGATCAGCTTTCCGGCAAATTCTTTTTTATTACCATACCAGTTGCTGTCCCATCCGCGGATGATTCCGAGCCTGTTACCAATTGGATTTGCTTTTTGACCCATAGTAGGTTTATTAATTAAATGAATTATTTTTTTGTATCAACAATGATCGTTACGTGATTACTGCGCTTACGAACTCGGTAAGCACGACCCTGAGGCGCAGGACGCAGACGCTTAACAGAGCGGGCGCCGTCTACAAAAATCGTTTTCACGATCAATGAGGCATCTGCCGCACTTTGTCCGTTATTCTTTTGCTCCCAGTTATTGATAGCACTCTTTAAGAGCTTGTTCAACGGTAATGCCGAGTGCTGCGGATGAAACTCCAGTAAAGCCAGAGCCTTCTCTACGTCGATTCCGCGAATCTCATCAGCCAGCAGACGCATACGTCTGGGTGAAGTGGGATAATTTCTAAGTTTTGCTACTGCTTCCATCTTAATTAGTTTATGCAATCTTCTTGCTTGAATGTCCTTTAAAGTTTCTTGTTGGCGCAAATTCACCCAGTTTATGACCTACCATAAACTCCGTTACGTATACCGGAATGAATTTGTTTCCGTTATGTACGGCAAATGTGTGTCCTACGAAATCAGGAGTAATGGTAGAACGACGACTCCATGTTTTGATAACACCTTTTTTGGATTTACCCTCATTGATGGCAAGCACTTTATTTTCGAGGTGACTTGCTACATAAGGTCCTTTTTTAATTGAACGAGCCATGTGTATGATTCAATTTGATAATGATTAATTATTTAGCCAGTTTGCTTCCGTCACGACGCTGAATGATCAGCTTATTAGATGACTTGGTTCTGGTTCTTGTTTTCTCTCCTTTTGCATACTTACCGGTACGGCTGCGAGGATGACCACCACTGGCACGTCCTTCACCACCTCCCATCGGGTGATCAACCGGGTTCATCGCTACCCCTCTGTTACGCGGACGGATACCTTTCCATCTGTTCACACCCGCTTTACCGGCTTGTTCCAGATTGTGATCACTGTTGGATACCACACCAACTGTAGCATAACAGTTGATCAGTACTTTTCTCAGTTCACCGCTCGGCATTTTCAACACCGCATATTTTTCTTCCTTGTTGGTCAATTGTGCACTGGTACCTGCACTGCGTACCAATTTACCTCCTTGCCCAGGCTGCATTTCAATATTATGCACCATGGTACCCAAAGGCATATTCTTCATCTGAAGTGCATTCCCTAATTCAGGGGCCACCGCATCACCAGCCATTACAGTTGCGCCAACCTGAAGCCCGTTAGGAGCCAGGATATAACGCTTCTCTCCATCTACATAATTCAGAAGGGCAATGAATGCTGTACGGTTAGGATCATATTCGATAGAAGCTACTTTAGCAGGAATATCTTTCTTGCTGCGCTTGAAATCTATTTTACGATAATGCTTTTTATTGCCGCCTCCCATGTATCTCATGGAGCGACGTCCCTGTGCGTTACGACCACCTGTTGATTTAGCTGATTCAAGCAAGGACTTTTCTGGCTGATCACTCGTGATCTCAGCGTATGCATTTCCGATTCTCCATCTCGTACCGGCTGTAACCGGTTTGTACTTTTTTAATGCCATGTTTACTTAATTTTTATTGGTCAACCTTTGCGGCGTTTGACCCGCCATTCCTGTTTCGTTTATACGTTACCGTAGAAATCAATGCTTTCTCCTTCTGCAATAGTTACATAAGCCTTTTTGTAAGCAGGCTTACTTCCCTGAATGTAGCCGGATTTCGTCATTCTGTTTTTACTCTTGCGGGGAGCAACCATCGTGTGCACATCATCTACTTTCACATTGTAAAATTCTTCCACCGCTTTTTTGATCTCCAGTTTATTTGCCTTTCTGCCCACACGGAATGTGTAGGTATTTTTCTTTTCTGAAAGTTTATTGCTCTTTTCAGAAACAATCGGCTTGATTAATATTTCACTTTGTCTCATATCGACAATTTTTCAGTTTAAATGTTATTACGCTGCCACACCCTCTTCAGTGAATAATTTAGCGGCACTTTCCGTCAATACCAGTACATCACTGTTTACCAGATCATATGTATTCATATCTGAAAGCAACGTCCCGGTAACGGCCGGTAAATTGCGCAAACTCAGATACAGATTGTCATTATATTCAGGTATAACAAACAATGATTTTTTAGAAGCAATCTGGAGGCTGTTCAATACACTCACCAGCTCTTTGGTTTTGGGAGCAGCCAGCTCAAAATCTTCCACGATCACGATCGCATTTTCTTTAGCTTTATAGGCCAGTGCACTCATCTTTGCGAGATCCTTCACTTTACGATTTAATTTGATATCGTAACGATGTGGCTTAGGTCCAAAGACAGTACCACCACCTTTATACAACGGGTTACGGATATTCCCTTTACGAGAACCACCCGTACCTTTCTGACGATGTAATTTGCGACTGGCCCCTTTTACTTCGGCACGCGTCTTAACTTTATGTGTACCCTGACGTTGAGCAGCCAGATATTGTTTAACAGCCAGATAGATCACATGATTATTCGGCTCAATACCGAAAATTTCTTCCGGTAATTCAACCTTACGTCCGGTGGGCTGTCCTGATTTATTTAAAACTTCTACTTGCATGTCTGATAATTTGAAAATTATTTCTGGATATAAACAATAGAGCCGTTGTATCCCGGAACGGATCCGCTGACCAATATGTAATTTTTTTCAGGGAATACTTTTACGATCTTAAGTCCTTTCACTTTCACGCGATCAGCACCCATACGACCTGCCATGCGCATACCTTTCATAACGCGGGAAGCATCAGAAGAGTTACCCAGTGAACCTGGAGCGCGCTGACGATCATGCTGACCATGCGTGGCATCACCTACCCCGCTGAAACCATGGCGCTTTACAACACCCTGGAAACCTTTACCCTTTGTGGTACCAACAACATCTACTTTTTCGCCTTCAGCAAAAATTTCGGCAGAAACAGTTTCTCCGATATTCTTTTCTAAAGAGTAATCACGAAATTCTTTGATATAACGCTTGGGAGCAGTGTTCGCTTTGGCGAAGTGATTTTTTTCGGCTGAAGTAGTATTCTTTTCTTTTTTGTCGCCGAATGCCAGCTGAAGGGCATTGTAACCGTCGGTGTCTTTTGTTTTAACCTGTGTAACAACACAAGGACCAGCTTCGATGATCGTGCAGCTCTGCTGCTTACCATCGGGACTGAAGATACTGGTCATCCCAATTTTTTTTCCGATAATTCCTTTCATGTCTGTCTGTTTTATGCCCCTGTAAGGTTATTGAGACATGATGCTCGGATGCATCATTCAATCCCCGTTTACCACCGACCTTTTCTTTTTTATCATCCCCTGAGGGAAGATGGTCTGTTTTAGACCTCAGAAGTACCGACGGTAAACTAACCGCGAAGGGCTAGTTTATATGTTGGCCCGGATTACTCCGGATTAACTTGATTCAGCGCTCTTTTTTCCCGCATTTGCGGAATTGAGAGATGAAATAATATAAGAACTAGTGAGACATTGTCTCGTTTAAGCAAGACCTACCGTCATGCTTTAATTTCCACATCTACACCGCTGGGAAGATCCAGTTTGCTCAGTGCATCTACTGTACGGCTGCTGCTAGTATAAATATCCAACAGACGCTTGTGTGTACAAAGCTGAAACTGCTCACGGCTCTTTTTATTGACGTGTGGCGAACGCAATACTGTAAATATTCTTTTTCTGGTAGGAAGAGGAATAGGTCCAGTAATGACAGCACCGGTAGAGCGAACTGTTTTCACGATTTTCTCTGCAGATTTATCCACCAGATTGTGGTCGTAAGACTGCAGTTTTATACGTATACGTTGAGCCATAGTAACTTTCCCAGATTTGAAATGGGAGCGCAAAGGTATATGGTAATGTGTTATTTTCCAAAAAACTTCTCAGGTTTTTCATAATTGATTTCCTTTTATTTAAATATTTTGCCCTAGATATTGATCCGGAAACTAAAAAGTTTATAAACTTTCTACTGATTAGTGGAGTGCAAGGCAAAGAAAACATTTATATACCAAAAGGGGGCTTTGCAGCCCCCTTTTGGATTAATTGATAGGATTTAGACTTTGCTTATTTAAGTGATTGCACTTTACCGGTTAATACTTCACCATCTAAGCTTAGTTTGTAGATGAGTATTCCGGAATAAACACCTTGATTATTGAATCTTGCAAAGTTTTGTACCCCGGCACTTACATTACCATCAAACACCACACCCAGGCGTTGTCCATGTAGGTTAAAGACTTCGAGCACAGCTTTACCGCTAATCGGAGAAACAAAACGGAAATTGAGTTGCTCCTTAAACGGATTCGGGAAGGCAGAAACCGTAGGCGTTACATCTATCTTCGTTTCTGTAGAATTTACAGAAGTTGTTTCTCTTGCATATACAGTTGTACATCCCTGAACCAGATCAATACTTCTTCTAGAGCCCGCTTGGGTTACGCCATTAATTCTAGACTCAAATGTGTATTGAACAATCGGCGCAGAACCGGTATAAGCTGATCCGATCACCGATTTAGAATCATACTTTACCTGGAGTATATACGTTGCTCCTGCTACAGCATTGGTAACACAGATTCTACCATTACCGATTGTGGTGGCCTCAGCACCCTGAGCCCTGCTGGTACAGTTTGGATCAAACAAATAAATTTGATTCGTTTGATTGATGGAGAAATTAAAGAACCCGGCACGATTATTTGTCTGTAGCACATCTACGCAGAAGCTGGCAGATGGCGCAGTAATAAATGTGAAATAAAAGAACTGACCAGGTATTACATTGCTAACCTTATTATTTCTAACAGCATAGCACAATTGCAGTACCTGTAGCGTGCTAACTCCACTTC
>Ga0315906_10002958_pt1 | contig 22959 bp, 15 predicted proteins | sample LakEriMetagenome_4_FD_203526 | JGI IMG/M metagenome (GOLD analysis project Ga0315906, IMG submission 203526) | Freshwater fungal communities from buoy surface, Lake Erie, Ohio, United States - Buoy 2 MA122 | ecosystem: Environmental > Aquatic > Freshwater > Lake > Lake biofilm | place: USA...
TTATTTTGCTTTCGGGTGAAAGGCAGGAAATGTCAGGCTTCTCTCCTTAACGGGAACAGGTTGTTTTACATTTCTCTTTTTTCGAAAGCAGTCACTTTTAACCCTTTTTTCTGTATGAAAAAGAACATGTTACTGGTGGCTGCGCTGAGTATTAGCAGCTACGCATCGGCACAGCAGGACAGTGCCGTAAAGTCTCTGGACGAAGTCATCATTACAGCCAATCGCATCGAACAAAAACAATCGCAAACCGGCAAAGTCATTACGGTAATCGGCAAGGAAACACTCAACAGAAGTCAGGGTAAAACACTGACACAAGTACTGAATGAGCAGGCAGGCATTACGATTAATGGCGCCCTCAATAATCAGGGCACCGTACAAACAGTGTATATGCGTGGAGCCAATAGTGGAAGAGCGCTGATTTTAATTGATGGTTTACCGGTCAATGATCCCTCACAGATCAATAATGAATTTGATCTGAACCTGATCCAACTTAATGAAGTGGAAAAGATTGAAATTGCCAGAGGTGCGCAATCAACACTCTATGGAAGTGATGCCGTAACAGGCGTAATCAATATTATCACAACCAAAACAGACATTAAAAAACCGCTGAATATTAAAGCGGGCGCAACAGGAGGAAACCTAGGAATTTTTCGCACGAATCTCCAAATGTTTGGGAAAATAAATAAACTGGAATATCAATTGAAGGGAGCATTATTCCAAAGCACAGGTTTCTCAACGGCTGTGGATGAAAAAAACACAGGCGATTTTGATCGGGATGGATATAAAGGAAAAACCCTAAGTGCCGCACTAAAATATCATATCTCGCCACAACTCTCTCTGCGCGGTTTCGTTCAGAACAATGATTATACAACAGATATTGATAATGGCGCCTTTAAAGACGATAAAGACTTTACCCAAAAAAGTAAAAATCTCAATACGGGAGGCGGATTGAATTGGAAAAATAAAACGGTAAATCTGACCGCTAACTTTATGTACACACAGACGCAAAGAAATTTTCTGGATGACAGTAGTAGTATTGGAGGCTTTGCAAAATTTGTACGCGATGATTATTACAGCCAAAGTCGCTTTGGCGAAGTTTTTGCCTCCTTCAATATTCATCCAAACTGGGTATTGCTGACCGGATATGATATAAGGATCTCTTCCTTCAATAACCAATATCTTTCAATCAGTTCTTTCGGACCATTTAATAATGAGTTTAAAGACACTTCGATTCGTCAGGAATCGTTATATGCTTCTTTTATTTTCAATACTTCTGATAAAAAATTCAATCTTGAATTGGGCGGTCGAATCAATGTCAATAGTAAATATGGAAGCAACTACACCTATACCTTGAATCCTTCCTATCAGTTGAGTAAAAATATTCAGTTGTTCGGAAGTCTTGCGACCGGATTTAAAGTTCCGAGCCTCTATCAGTTGTATGCCGGCTTCGCAGGCAATGACCGACTTCAGCCCGAAGAAAGTATTAACTACGAAACAGGTATCAGTTATACTGAAAAAAACATTCGACAACGAATGGTTTTCTTCCATAGAAATGTTAGCCGAGGTATTGATTTTGACTTTGTGAATTTCAGGTATTATAATATTCCTAATCAGAAAGCCACCGGTATTGAATATGAAATCTCTTTACAGCCATTCAAAAACTTTGATATTACAGCGAATGCAACTTGGATTGGCGGACAGGAGTTTGTACAAAGCCGCCTTACTACAAAAGACAGCAGTTATGCATATTTACTGAGAAGGCCTGTCTTGCAAACGCAAATTCAAATCGGATATCAGTTACAAAAAGCATGGTATTTTTCACTGGGGGGAAGATATGTGAGCGGCCGAAATGATGTAGGTGGTTTTCAGATGCCGGACGTATGGCTTAGGGATTATTTTATTGCCAATGCTTACATATCATATACCCAAAAGCATGGAAAACTTTTCGTGGATATTCAGAATCTGACCAATACCGTATTTAATGATATCCGCGGATTTAACAGTATTCCGCGCATCATACAGGCAGGTATTCAAGTAGAACTGTAATAATATAACGGCATATAGTAAACGAAATGACAATCAGGGAACAGCTTGAAAATAAGATCGATCAAAAGACCAAGCCACCCGGCTCATTAGGCCGGCTGGAAGAGATTGCTTTGCAAATTGCAACCATTCAGCAAACCCTGAACCCTGTTATCAATAAACCACACATTATCGTATTTGCCGGAGATCATGGTATTGCGGCCGGCGGGAAAGTCAATCCCTATCCTCAATCGGTAACTGCTCAAATGGTTTACAACTTTGTGAATGGTGGAGCCGCGATCAGTGTTTTTTGTAATCAACTCGGCATTGACTTATTAGTCGTAGATGCCGGTGTGAATCATGATTTTGATGCCTCGCTTCCCATAATACATTCATCGGTAGGAAAAGGTACAGCGGATTACAGTCAGGAAAATGCCATGAGCATTCAACAGGTGAAAGAATGTTTTGAAAAAGGAGCGGCTGTTGTAAATGATATTTTTCAAAAGGGCAGTAACTGTGTTGGATTTGGTGAAATGGGTATTGGCAACACCTCTGCAGCCGCACTGATCTTTCATCATTATAGCCGTTTGCCCATTACCGATTGTGTGGGGAGGGGTACCGGAGCCGATGATGATCAGTTGAAACAAAAACAAAGTATACTGGATGAGGTAAGTCGTCTGCATGACTTAACTGCAGCAATACATTCTGCTGAGGCGTTGTTAACGAAAGTTGGTGGCTTTGAGATCGCGATGATGACAGGTGCTTATCTGAAAGCCAAAGAACTCGGCATGGTCATTATTGTTGATGGATTTATTGCAACAGCTTCGCTATTGGTAGCATCTCATATTGACAAAACGATCATTGACAATTGTGTTTTTGCGCATTGCAGTGATGAGGCAGGACATCAGCACATGCTGAAATACCTCAATGCAAAGCCGCTTTTACATTTAGGGCTTAGGCTGGGAGAAGGAACGGGCGCTGCATTGGCGATGCCGTTGATTCAAAATGCCGTAGCTTTCCTCAACGAAATGGCCAGCTTTGACACTGCGGGCATAGACGGTAAAACAATATGAAAAAAGAGATCGACATATTTTTTACAGCACTCATGTTTTACACACGGATCCCGTGTCCTTCCAACATCACCCACGATCCCGACTATTTGAATAAAGCCACAAGATATTTTCCGTTGATGGGATGGATCGTTGGAGGCATCGCTGCCTTTGTTTTTTGGATTAGTAGTTATGTGTTCAATCCGTCAATTTGTATTTTATTATCGATGGTTGCTTCTATATTGACCACCGGAGCCTTTCATGAAGACGGCTTGGCAGATGTATGTGATGGTTTTGGGGGAGGATGGACCAAAGAAAAGATCCTCGAGATCATGAAAGACAGTCGTACCGGCGCTTATGGAGCGATCGGTATCGCACTGATGTTATTATTCAAATATGTAGTTCAAACAGAAATACCTGTTGCACAATTATGTGTCACCATAATCGCCGCCCATAGTTTCAGTCGCTTATGCGCTGTAGGGATGGTGACCACCAGTAGGTATGTAAGAGAGAATGATGATGCGAAAGCCAAGCCGCTGGCAAAGACAATTTCAATACGCGAGATCATACCCTCTTTAATTTTTGGTGCTGCCCCATTATTATTAATCGGCAAATACAGCATAGCGATCCTTTTACCCGTTTTACTTACCCTCTACATGCGCCGCTATTTTCATAAATGGATTGGAGGATACACAGGAGATTGTCTCGGCGCAATACAACAGGTCACCGAACTCATGTTTTATCTTGGTATTTTAGTCGCATGGAAATTTATCTGATCCGACATACTACACCTGCAATTGCATCCGGTATTTGTTACGGACAAGCCGATATTGATGTTGCGGAAAGCTTTGAAGAGGAGGCAGCGATTATTAAAGAACAATTACCCACCGAATTACATATTTACAGCAGTCCACTGAAAAGATGTTATCAGTTAGCTTCATATTTGTATCCTCATTCTGTTATTGAACAACATCATGATCTCAAAGAAATGCATTTCGGCGAATGGGAATTGCAGCCCTGGGATCAGATACCAAGCGATCCGCTGAATGTATGGATGCAGGATTTTGTGAATGTGCGCGTTCCGGGCGGAGAGAACTATCTGGATTTATATAATCGTACGATTGCTTTCTTTAATAGTATTGTCAGCAAAAATCAATCCGCCGCCATCTTCACACATAGTGGTAATATTCGCAGCATTCTTTCTTATGTAAACAGTGTGCCACTCGAAGCATCTTTTTCAAAGTTTAAGATTGGTTATGGGGTGGTGGTGAAGGTTGATGGTGATAGTTATTTAACTGTTAGCAACAGTTAGAATTGCAACTTTAAAAAAATTAATACAATACAGTAGCGGGTATAATTGAAGGCAAATGGGTACTATGAAATAAAATTTGCAGTGTGATTCACTGTGGATGGGCAGCAAATTCAATTTATAAATTAATATTCTTTTAAAATGGAATTTACAATTAGACCTTGGCATATCTCAGACTTGAATAGTTTACTTAAGTATGCTGATAACTGGAATATTGCGAAGAATATGGCTAATATATTTCCTTATCCATTTACTGAAAATGATGGCAAAAAATTTATTGAAATAGCAACAAAAGACAATCCCATCCACATTTTTGCTATTGACATAAAAGGAGAGGCCGTCGGAGGAATTGGAATAAATCCACAAACTGACATATTTATTAAAAATGCAGAACTTGGATATTGGTTAGGAGAACCTTTTTGGGGGCAAAAAATTATCAGTAATGCTGTCAGCCAAATGATTGATTTTGGGTTTTCAACATATGATATTGATAGAATTTTCGCCAGACCCTTTGGCACAAATATCGCCTCACAAAAAATTCTTGAAAAAAACAATTTTAAATTAGAGGGGCGTTACGAAAAAGTGCTTTTTAAAAATGGCGAATATTTTGACGAACTTATTTACGCAATCAGAAGACAAAACTGGAAGAAATAAAGAACGAACAACTCATACCGCAACAATAGTATTTTGACACGAAAAAATAAAAGGCTAATATTTTCTCCAAATCCAATCGATATATTCCGCAACTTTTTTTCTGACCTGTGATGATTGTCCGGTATGATTGTTAATTAAAAAGGAAAAGATTAAAGACTTATTACTCTTTGTCTTGAGATAACCACTTAATGCTATCTGTCCGCTAAGGGTTCCGGTTTTTGCATAGATGAAGTTGGCTTTGTCATCGTAATAGCCTTTTAAAGTTCCTTCATTTCCCGAAGGGAATATTTTCTTTATGTGATCTGAGCCAAATTGATTTTCTAATTTTTCAAGAAGAAACACCATGTCTTCAGGCGTAAACAGATTGTAACGACTAAGGCCGCTGCCATCTACCCAGACAGGCTTTTGAGTAAATTGAAGCATCGAATCAGATAATAGTTTTTTAATTACACTGGTTTCGTTCATGCTTCCGAAGAGTTGATTACTTACCATCAGTAGTAGTTGTTCGGCAATTAAATTATCACTCCGAAACATCATTTTTTTGCAAGCGCTATCTCTTAATGTTGAAGACAATGTTTTTGGTTTTTCATTGAAATTTCTACTATATTCTCTAGTAATAACCGGCAAATGAAGGGTATCAGATAGAATGCGGGCAATACTGTCTGAGAGATTCTGTATTGAAGGGAAAACAATCTCTTGTCCAGCGTTTTGTTTTTTCATAAACTTTTTGCCAATTGGAAAGGAGCTTTTTTCTGGTATATAAGAGTTGCCATAATCATCCCAGGCCCAGCCTTTACCATAGATCTCAGTTTCCCATTTTGCCGGCAAGATGATAACAGGTTTCCCCTCCCTTTTTAAAAATTCAAATCCTGCATGATTACTGAAATTAGTATCAAGAAAAGTAGGGTCTCCCTTGGGAATGATAAAAATTGTATCGGGAGTTTGGTAATAATCGAACGAAGGAAGTGTATCAGGTAAGTATTTCAGAGCGGCATATAAAGTGACAATCTTTACATTACTCGCCGGAACGAAATACTTATCACTGTTATATTTCGTAACGAAACAATTATCTTTTGTATCCCAAATACATATTCCGATATGCGCATTTTTCAGAAGCGTGTCTGTTGTAATATTCCGGATGATCTGCCGGCTGATTTTTTTGGAATTAACGCAGGCGCTAAATAAAATGACTAAAATAACGGGTATGTATAATTGTCTTAAACGCATGAATAGTATATAAACACTAAGTTAATCTTATCCTGTTTATGATAATAATCTTTTGCCGTACAAAATATGCGCCTTATTTTTAAGAGAATTGCTTTTGTAATACTGATTCATGAATGAAGTGTATATAATCGATGCGTTGTGGCTGACAATTGCCTTTTTAAGTGGGCTGATTGCCAAAAGAGTGGGCTTACCCACTCTAATAGGTTTTTTGCTCACAGGGATTGTTCTCAATTTATTTGGAATAAAATCCGGACATATTAGCGAAATATTAGATGTTCTTTCCGACTTAGGCATAATGCTCTTGCTGTTCACGATCGGATTAAAGATTAAGATACAGTCGTTGTTAAAAAAAACAGTCTGGCTTACGGCAACCATACATATGGCAATTACAATAGCCATTGCTGGTTTTATAATTTTTCTGTTGAGTTATACCGGTCTTAAGTTATTTAGCACGCTTTCTTTCAAGGCTTGCTTGTTAATAGGGTTTGCATTAAGTTTTTGCAGTACGGTATTTGCTGCCAAGATTTTGGAAGAGCGCGGAGATTTCAGCTCTTTTCATGGGAAGATTACCATTGGCATTCTCATTATTCAAGACATATTTGCAGTTTTATTTCTGGCTTTTACTAGTACTGAAACAGCCAGTTTGTGGGCACTGGGTATTCCGGTATATCTGTATGTTATTCATTTTGTTTTATATAAAATTCTTGATATATCCGGTCATGGAGAGCTGCTTACAGTGTTTGGTTTTTTTGCTGCTTTTGTTGCTGGTGCTTTTGCGTTTAAATTTTTTAGTCTGAAAGCAGATCTGGGGGCTTTAGCTATTGGTATGTTACTCGTTCATCATTCCAAAGCAGATGAATTGTACGACCGGATGATGGAGTATAAGGACTTTTTCCTGATCGCCTTTTTTGTGAGTATTGGATTGACAGGTCTTCCAAATTGGACGACTCTTATTACAGCTTTGATTTTATTATTGATATTACCCTTTAAGTCTGCGTTATTTATGTGGGTATTATCCAGGCTTGGATTAAAAGCCCGTACGGCTTTTTTAAGTTCCTTATCATTGAGTCATTTCAGCGAGTTTGGTTTGATCATAGGAATGGTAGCCGTGGAGTCTGGCCTATTTCCTGGAGAATGGCTGATGGTACTGGCAATAATGATGGTATTTTCCTTCCTTATCGCGTCTCCTTTCAATGCCCAGGCTCATTTTATTTTTGATCATTATCAGCGGCTCATCATGAAGATGAATAATCGGCATGGTACTGAGGATAATAATATTGAATCTTTCGGGAAGGCTGAATATTTAATTATTGGTATGGGAAGTATTGGTCGGCCCGCTTATGATTATTTAAATAGTAAATATCCCGGTAAGGTGGTTGGCATTGATTATAAACAGGATCATGCAGAAGTACTTCAGAATAAAGGATATAATGTATTATGGGGGGATGCCACTTATCGGAGTTTTTGGTCTTATAAAAGACTAGGGCAGATTAAAATCGTATTGCTTGCTATGAGCGATTACGCATCTAACAAAAACACGCTTGTAGAGATTGTCAAACTCCGCAGGAGAAAATTCAAAGTAGCCGTCATCACCCATTACCCTGAAGAGGCCGAGCAATTTAAAAAATGGAAAGTGGATTTTATTTATGATTACAAATCGAGCATCGGCGCTGATTTTGCAGAGAAGACAATAGGATTTTAGTGAGTTTTATGTAACCTAAATAAATTTCCATAAAGCCAGAGATTTAAACCCTGGCTATGTAATTAGATATTATACATAGTTGTCATGATCAACAATTCTCATCCTCTTTCTTGCACCCTGAACCAGCGTTCAGGAATTTCATTGTGTGAAGCAAGTCGATAATCATTTTGTGAGCAGGGAATCATTTTGCCATCCGGCATTTGCATCCACCATCTACCTGTTTTTTTACTTTGCAGAAAGACCGTATCGATCTCATTGAATACGGTATGGAATTCATTGAAGTGATCCCGCTGTGTGAATTTTGCTTCACTTTTACCTTTTTCTTTTCCATCTACAAAATACCAGATCATCTGAGCGATCTGCATGGCAGTCAGCTGGTGAAAATCTTCATCACAATTGTAACCGTAAATTCCTATAGATGTTAATTCTGGACTCATACCTGCAAAACGGGTAAGTGTACAGATCTCTTCTCCATTCAAACCATTTGGAGAAACGGCTGATCCAGGACTATAGGCATACGCCAAAGCTGTAATATCGATCGTTAACATATGGGAGGTGCGTAAAACAGGTTCCATCTCCTGTATGTTCTCTTTAATCGCACCTAAGCGATAACAGTCAAATCGTAACTTATCCATCGTCTGCAACATCGTAGGATGTACAAAATAGCTTTGAAACGCGAGGTGATTATAATGCTTGATGAAGTTTGGTTCACCAGTAAGCATTTCCATCAGGAAGTTATGCGACTTTAATCCCAGATCACTTACCAGATCAATGTGTGCATCTATACAGGAGACTTCAATGATTTTCTTTCTTTCTACATAAGCACCATATTGTGCCATTGTAAGATCATGACTTCCCCCTAAAACAATGACAGTAATATTTTCTTCAGTCAATGCTTTGATGATCGTGCGGGCTGCCGCATAAGTGTCTGATAAGCTTTGTCCTGCTTTCACATTACCCAGGTCGGCCATCCGAATATCTGTATGCCAGTAATATAATTGATAGAATTGCTTGCGAATACAGTCGGGAGATTCACCCTGAATGATATTACTCCCAGCTCCTCGTTCATCCGGGATGCCAATAATTGCAATATCTATATTATTAAGTTCGGGGAATTCTTCCGTATAAGCGTCAATATTTGACCCCCACTGCGATTCATTTAAACTAATATCTCCGAGCAAATAGGGAATGGAAATGGGAAGCAGAAAATCTTTGATCAGTAATGCATCACTCATAAGCGTTCTTTATTTGACAAACATAATAAAACAACGCCGTATTCATACTCCTATTTACATATAGAGGGATTTAAAATCCCTCTATATGATTGAAAATTTAAAAAAAAATGGCGGAGACTTTATAAAGGATATTTTCCTTTTTGTTGAAGCTGACTTGTAATTCTTCTTCGGGCTTCTTTGGTATTATAAGGATTTACTTTCGTGAAACGCTTCAATCCCATCAGCAGCATCCTCTGTTCATCTCCTTCCGCAAATGCGATGATTGCGTCTTTTCCTGCCTTAAGAATTTTATCGGCCGCATCGTATAAATAGATATGCATCATATCTTTTTCCATACTATGCTCTTTATTATTTGATGCCATTTTCATTACACGCATCAAAGCGCTTTCGGCATTGAAAGTAAGGATTGCCATATCGGCCACATTCATCAGAATCTCCTGCTCCTGCTCTATTTTCATCATCAATTTCTGAACGGCAGCACCGGCTGTAAGTATGATGGCTTTTTTAAATTGCGCGATGGCCTTTAACTCCTCGGCATACAATCCTTCTTCTGCCGCACCAAAATCAGGAATGCTCATCAATTCCTGTTGCACTTTCATAGCAGGACCCATCAAGTCCAGTTTTCCTTTCATGGCTCTTTTTAAAACCATATCAACGGTGAGCAAACGATTGATCTCATTCGTTCCTTCAAAGATGCGATTGATCCGGCTGTCACGATAAGTTCTGGATACTAAGTATTCATCACTGAAACCATTGCCTCCGAAAACCTGTACACTTTCATCCACAACAAAGTCGAGTACTTCACTTCCGTCTACTTTTAATATCGCACACTCAATGGCGTATTCTTCTGCCGCAGCCAGCATTGCTTCGTTGAAAGGTTTTCCTTCTGCCAGTAGAGATTCTTCTTTTTCATCGATCCATTTGGCTGTTCTGTATACAGCCGTTTCCAACACCCATATGCGCGTTGCCATCTGAGCAATTTTATGCTGTATGGCGCCGAAGTTGATGATGGGCTGCTTAAACTGTTCTCTTGTCATCGCATACTCGAGGGCAAGATTGAGGGTTCTTTTCGCACCCCCTAATGTAGCAGCGGCCAGTTTCAGTCGGCCAATATTCAGGATATTAAAAGCGATCACATGGCCTTTTCCGGCTTCTCCCAACAGATTTTCTTTGGGCACTTTGCAATCCTGAAAATATAATTGAACCGTAGAAGAGCCTTTGATCCCCATTTTATGTTCTTCGGGGCCTTGTGTGAATCCTTCCATGCCACGCTCTACTATAAAGGCAGAGAAATTTTTTCCATCAATTTTGGCAAATACGGTATAGATATCTGCAAATCCTCCATTCGTAATCCAGCACTTTTGCCCGTTTAGAATATAGTGCGTTCCTTCTGCATTCATCTGTGCCGTTGTTTTGGCACTCAACGCATCACTTCCACTATTCGGCTCCGTTAGTCCGTATGCCCCTTTCCATTCACCACTGGCAAGCTTAGGAATGTATTTTGCTTTTTGTTCTGGCGTACCAAAATATAAAATGGGCAGCGTACCTATTCCTGTGTGTGCGGCTACGGCTACGGAGAAAGAATATGCTCCACCGAGTGCTTCATTGATCAGCGTACCTGTTATAAAATCTTTTCCGAGTCCGCCTAAATCTTCCGGCGCAACAGTGCCCAATAAACCTAGCTCACCTGCCTTATCCATGAGCGAAGGCATGAGTCCAGGTTCTAACTTATCAATACGATCTACCAGCGGAAGTATTTCAGCTTCGATAAATTCCGCACACATATCTTTCACCATAATCTGTTCTTCCAGAAAATCTTCGGGTGTAAATATTGCATTGGGATCAGTGGGAGTGATGAGCCATTCGGCTCCTTTGGGCAAACGGGTCGTTGTAGTGGACATAGGATGTTATTTACTACAATTTACAAAAAAATATATATAGTATGTTACTTTATTTGTCTTGAAAAAAGAAAGTAACCTGCCGTCATCCTGAGCAGAGCGAAGGATCTCCGAATGGACCAACTTCGAAATATGAGATGTTTCGCTTTCGCTCAACATGACGCATAACTTCGATCGATCCGTATGGTTTGTCACCCCTGGCTATGAAAAACACAACCTACAACTTACAACCCTCAACTTCTTTCTCTTTCGCTGTATCTTTGATTTGATGGGGCGATTTCATTATATCGATGCTATAAACTTTGCAGGCAAACTTACTTTCAGAAGAGTCGTCAATGCAATCAAATTATGGTCGAGTTATCGCCTTTCGCGTTTGCTGAATCGCCCTATACAATGGGGATATCCCATCTCGGTTTCATTCGAACCTACTACTAGCTGTAATCTTCGTTGTCCGGAATGTCCGAGTGGAATGCGCTCATTTACCCGAGCAACCGGTATGCTGGAAAAAAATTTCTTTCAGCAAACGATTGATGCGATGCATAAAGAGCTACTTTATCTTATTTTTTATTTTCAGGGAGAACCATATTTACATCCTGATTTTTTGGATATGGTTCAATATGCCGCCTCCAAAAAAATTTATACTGCCACCTCCACCAATGCCCATTATTTAACAGATGAAAAGGCAAAGGCAACTGTTGAAAGCGGACTAGACCGCCTGATTATTTCAATTGACGGCACTGCCCAGGATGTGTATAGTCAATACAGAGTGGGAGGAAATCTTGAAAAAGTCATCGAAGGAACGAAAAGAGTGGTAGCATGGAAAAAACAATTGCGCTCCTCAAAGCCCTTTCTGGTCTTTCAGTTTCTGGTGGTTAAACCCAATGAACATCAGATCGATGATGTAAAAAAGTTGGCGAAAGATATAGGAGTAGATGATGTATGGTTAAAAACTGCACAGGTATATGATTATGAGCAAGACCCCAATGGGTTGATACCTGAGAACAACCGGTACAGTCGGTATAAAAAAGATCATAACGGACGATATCAGCCCAAACATAAACTCAGTAACCATTGCTGGAAACTTTGGCATTCGAATGTGATTACATGGGACGGGAAAGTGACGCCCTGCTGTTTTGATAAAGACGCACAGCATACTTTAGGAGATTTGAAAACGGCGACTATGAAAGAAGTCTGGAAAAGTAAAGACTACCGAAACTTTCGTCATCTCATGAGTAAGGGTAGAAAAAATATTGATATCTGTGCTAATTGCAGCGAAGGATTAAAAGTTTGGGAAGATTAATCTCAATAATTTGTTCAACTTCTCTTAATTCGTTGTTCTGTTGTAATTTTAAGCAACTATGGCATCCTTTTCTAACCGACTTCGTCAGATTATTTTATTGATTGCTTTGCTGTCACTTGGTTTTTTGCTAATCAAAGAATTATATATTTTTCTGCCCGGCTTTTTAGGAGCGCTCACATTGTACATATTAAGCAGAGGATGGTATCGAAGGATGACGATTCATGGCAGATGGAATAAAAATCTTACAGCTACTATATTTTTAATTGCTTTTTTGGTATTGTTTGGCCTGCCTGTTTACTGGATATTTTCTTTGATTGCTCCTCGTATCAACGAAATGTTTAGTCATTCACAGGAGTTGATGCAAGGAATCAAGGCTGTTTCACAACAAGTAAAGGAATGGACCGGACAGGATTTACTTACACCAGATACGATCGCTAAGCTTCAAGAAAAAATAGCAAATTTCTTCCCCGCCTTTTTAAGCAGTACCGCACTTATTCTCAGCAACATTGCCATGATGATGTTTTTGTATTTTTTTATGCTCATTAATGGTAATGCTATGGAAAAGTCGATTCAGAATTTACTTCCGCTGAAAGATGAAAACATTTCTATTCTCGGAGATGAGACGATGAATATGGTGCGAGCCAACGCAATCGGCATTCCCCTGATCTCATTTATTCAAGGTGTTTTTGCGCTAATCGGATACTGGATTTTTGGTATCAATGAATTTGTATTATGGGGTTTCATGACAGGCGTATTCGCGTTTTTCCCGTTAATAGGAACAATGGTGATATGGGCGCCCATTGTAGTTTATTTATTTTCGCAGGGACAGAATGGTGCTGGTATTGGTTTAACGATATGGAGTTTACTGATTACCGGCAACGTGGATTATCTTGCACGTGTAACGCTTATGAAAAAACTGGGTAATGTACATCCGATCATTACGGTGTTAGGTGTTATCGTTGGACTCAGTTTATTTGGCTTTTGGGGATTTATTTTCGGGCCACTTTTAATTAGTTATTTTTTACTCTTGTTTAAAATTTATACAAGTGAGTTTGGTCCGCTGCATGCTGACCAAAACCCTCATCATCACGGGGGATGATCTGCTTATTCAGAAAAATTTGATACATGCAAACAAAATTCGTTACGCTTTTATTGAGTGTTGTAATGATGCAATCCTGCACATTATTTAAAAAGAAATTGCTTTATGAATCTGATATATATGTTGTTCATAAAGACAAAGTAGTGCAGGGAAATAATATATCTACCGTCATTTCTCCTACGCAGATTAAGTCCGGTTATGTGAGTCCGGCAGCCGGAACCTTTTCACGCCTCATAAAATTCAAGTTTAGCATCAATGAAAAGGATAATGAAATGGCACCAGGCAATGATCATTGGGTGATTCTGCGTCAGGAATCTGAGTCGCCACTTGTTGAGTTTGGTAAATTACCGGATCCGGTTCCCGATCCTCCCGCATCTTATCTGCCTGCCAATTATAGTTATACTTTCCGCGTCGATATGCGTCCGGTATTAAAACAATTGGAAGAGAAAGGATATTATGATGCGTATGATGGATCCCGCATTACAAAGTCTGATTTTAAAGGGGTATATATTGCGGGTGCTGCGGCTCCTTTGTCTTGGGATTTTGTAAATCTCGGCAGTAAAGGATTAAAGATGGAAGATGCGGATGGCGATGGCATTTATACAATCAAACTATTATTTAATCCCTACAACCCTAATGCACAGCAACAAAAAACATGGAATTTATCAACAGATATTTCCAAAAAGCCTGCGTATAAATCTGAGCAGCCTATCGTTGATGCTTTATATAATTTGTCGCTGGAAGAAGCCCTGAAAAATATTGAGGCTGACAGCACTTTCCGCACTGGCCTGGAGTGGGGAGGAGTGTGGACTCGGGATATAAGTTATAGTATCTTACTTGCTTTTGCTTATCATCAACCTGATATCGCAAAGATCTCGTTACTTAAAAAAGTAAAGAGAAAACGGATTGTGCAGGATACCGGATCGGGTGGGTCATGGCCGGTGTCTTCTGATAGAACTGTATGGGTGCTTGCAGCATGGGAGTTGTATAAAGTAACGGGAGATAAAGACTGGCTGAGTCTTGCTTATGAGATTGTGAAGAATACATTGGAAGATGATGATAAAGTACTTTTTGATCCTTCTACAGGAATGTATAAGGGAGAATCTTCCTTTCTTGATTGGAGAGAGCAAACCTATCCGAGATGGATGAATAATGCAGATATCTTTATGTCGCAAAATCTGGGAACGAATGTTTTGCATTATCAGGCGCAAAGAATTGCCGGTATGATGGCAAAAGAGCTGGGACAATCTTCTTTATTTTTTGAAAGAAGAGCAGAGCTGATCAGAAAGTCGATCAATAAAAATTTATGGAATCCCGACAAAGGATATTATAATCAATACTTATATGGAAGAAAATATCTTATTGCTTCCAAGAGATTTGAGGCACTGGGAGAAGCGTTGAGTATTTTATTTGATGTGGCAGATCAACAACAAGCTGCTTCCATCATGGAAAGATCTCCATTAACTACCTATGGAGTTACCTGTATCTATCCGCAAATACCTGGTATTCCACCTTATCATAATAATGCAATCTGGCCTTTTGTTCAAGCCTACTGGAATCTGGCAGCCGCGAAAGTGGGCAATGAAGCAGCTTTAAATCATGGATTGGCTTCCATATATAGGGCGGGTGCCTTCTTTCTGACTAATTACGAAAACATGGTTGCTTCTACAGGAGATTTTCAGGGAACAGAAGTGAACTCGGCAAGAATGTTATGGAGTATGGCAGGAAATATTGCGATGGTTCACAGAGTATTTATGGGTATGCAATTTGAAACTAATGGTATTCGCTTTAGTCCTGCAGTGCCAACTGCCTATAGTGGAAAGAAAACCTTGAGTGGCTTTGTCTATAAAAATGCAGTACTCAATATTTCGGTTATGGGTACAGGTAAGGAAATCAAAACATTTAAACTGGATGGGGTTGTTGTTAAAGATCCTTTTATTGTTGATACATTAAAGGGCACACATCAGATAGATATTGAACTATCCAATATGCCACTTGCTTATCAGAAGATGAATCTCACAGTTAATCATTTCAGTCTGCCTGCTCCCAAAGTGTTGATGGGCAACAATGAAATAAAATGGGATACCATTCTTGGAGCGATCAGTTATCATGTGTATCGAAATGGAACTTTTCAGCAAAGCATCAAAGGTACTTCCTGGGAGTTGATTCCTTCCGAGCCGGGGGAATATGCCGTGTGTGCGGTTGATAATCGGGGTTATACTTCATTTATTAGCGAGCCCATTTATTATAAAGGCGATTGGCAAACTCAGATCTTTGAGATCGAATCAGTTGTTTCGCCATCACCACTTGTGTATACGCAATTTACTGGAAGTGGATTTGTGGAATTATCTACTGAATCCAATACGGATATCACGATTCCAATAACTGTAGAAAAAGACGGCATCTATAATATTGATTTTCGTTATAGCAATGGTAGCGGCCCATGGAATACCGATAATAAATGTGCGATTCGTAGTTTATATGTTAACAAAGAAAATGTCGGAACTGTGGTGTTTCCACAGAGAGGAACTGATGAGTGGAGTAACTGGGGTTATACCAATAATTATAATATTACACTCAGAAAGGGGTTAAATCAGGTGAGATTGAAATTGGAACCCTGGAATACAAACATGAATGTAGATGTCAATCGAGCGATGATCGATCATGTCAGAATTTCTCAAAAATAATAAAGGAGCCCGAAGGCTCCTTTACCGTATTTCATCAGCAGGATCATTTATTTCACGAGGGTCAGTTCTTTAACTAAGTGTGGCGCCTGACCTAATTTGTCAATACACCAAAGTACATAACGCACATCCACACAAATGGTTCGATTAAGATCTTTATCAAAGGCCAGTTTATGACTTAATGCCTCATAGTTGCCATCAAAGGCAAGACCGATCAGATTTCCATTTCCATCAATAACAGGAGAGCCGCTATTACCTCCGGTAATGTCATTGGTGGTAATAAATCCGATTACCAGATCTTTTCTTACAGGATCTGCATACTGACCAAAATCTTTTTGCTTTAGCAGTTCGATCTGTTTGGCGGGCAGATCAAATTCATAATCACCGGCTACATATTTCTGCAGTAAACCTTTAGAGGTAGTGATGAAATCATATTGTACCGCATCGCGAGGCTGATAATTTTTTACACTACCATAAGATACACGCATGGTGAAAGTAGCATCCGGATACATCTTTTTTGCCGCAGCAGTATCTTTTGCCATGATGCCTTTTAAATACAAACGACCTAATTCATTATTCTTAGTGATGAACTCCATGGATTTGGGAGCAAATCGCGTAGTCCAGTTTTGCGTAAATGAATTTGAGGTATAATAAAGGACATCATTTTTTAAAGCTTCAATAGTGGGTTTACTTACAAATGCATTCCACTTTTCTTCATTTAAAATCATGGAGTTTTTGAATAGATCCGCTGCATATTTCTGATATGTCGCATCTTCCCCTAAAGCACCATATACAGATTTGAGTGAATCATAAAACTGTGTAGGTCGTTGATCATCAGAAATATCATTATAATACATCTGCAAAGCTTTTGCTACAATTTTTTGATCACTTACCGCATTATGTTCTTCCAGAAATGTTTTACGTGCATCCGCTGCAGCAGTGATTGCCTTTTTAATATCATCTTCCGTAGCCTCTTTTTTATTGAGCACAGCTTCCAGTTCAGTAAGATTACGTACAGAGAAAGTGATCAGCGGAGAGCCATAGATGCCTTCGCTCATATAGGTTCTGTGCTTGGCATAAGGTTTCCATGCTTCGTAAGCTTTTTCCCAGTCAGAAAAAATATTGGCATATTCAGGATTTGATTTAGCCCATTCAATGAATGCAGATTCTGATTTTTTCTTCTGACCATACACATCATATTTTAACAACTGTTTGGTCTCTCCATCAAAGAATTTCCAGTAATTGGCGATAGAGGCATAGCTGGATGCCAGTTTAAGTTTTACGGCCGGGTCTTTTTGCATTTCAGCCAGCATATATTTCAAGCGCATATCGCGAAGCTTTACCAGTGTAGGATTGCTGACATCAGTTGCCAGTTTGATACCCAATGATGACTCATATCTGTTGGTGCTACCGGGATAACCCCAGATCATGGCAAAGTCGCCGTTCTTAATTCCTTTTAAAGAAACAGGCAGATGGTATTTGGGTTTGAGTGGAATATTTTTAGCATCATATTCTGCAGAAGCGCCATCGGCAGCTGTGTATACACGGAAGACCGAGAAGTCGCCTGTGTGACGGGGCCACTCCCAGTTGTCGGTATCGCCGCCGAATTTCCCAACAGATTCAGGGGGCGTACCAACCAGACGAATATCTTTATATCGTTGGTAGATGAATACCAGAAACTGATTGCCTTTGAATAAAGGACTGACACGAGCCTCGATACTTTTATCGGTTTGCGAAAGTCTTTTGTTGATGGCAGCGATCACAGCAGATTGTTTTTGGGTTCTTGCTGCACCTGATAAACTACCCAGAGAATCAGTCACTTCTTTGGTAACATCTTCTATTCTTAATAAAAACTGTACAGATAGTTTTGTGCGGATCTCATCTTGCAGCGTTTTTGCGTAAAATCCATCTTTCAGATAATTATTGGTTACGCTAGATGCCGTAGCAATCGCATCGTATCCACAATGATGATTGGTGAAAATTAATCCTTTGTTGCTTACAATTTCACCTGTACAACCATTTCCGAAAATGATAATTGCATCTTTCAATGAGGCTTTGTTGATACTGTACAGTTGTTCTTTGGTCAGTTTAAGACCCTTTTTCTGCATGTCGGCATATACTTGTTGTCCTAGCAATAAGGGTAGCCACATCCCTTCATCGGCATAGGTTTTTAAGAGCATAAGGCTCATGGCAATCGTTACGATAAACTTTTTCATTTTGATGATTTTTTGTTCAATAAAACTTAGGGGGCAAACTTATGTTAAAAACGGGAAGAATGTTGATACTTTATTTATCAAAAACAGCTTGTTGAATTTGAGTTAATGATGGTTGCATTTAACTTTTCAATCATAACAAATAAGTTTCAAAACATAGGGTAAGCGATCATCTCAATCCAATCCAACTCCGCTTATTGTTATCATAGAGCCAGTAAAAATTATTGCAAAAAGCAAAATTGAGTTTGTCCTTTACGGGAACCTCTTCCGGTATTTTTAATCGGGAACTCATGAGACCATCGGCAGCGCCATATAATTCGATTTCTTTCGTCTTGATATTGAGCATTCCGAATTCAGACTGGGGGATGCCTGTATAAATAAGAGTAGTTGTATTGTAATCGGCACGAACACTAAAGCTGTCGATGTTTTGATTAGGAGGCGGTGGATTTTTTCTGTTGTATCCGATACGAAGCAGTTTGTTTTTTTCTGGGACAGGATTTCCTGTTACGGCATCGAATGCCAATGCTGAGCTTCCTTTGAGAAAATAAACCAGATTTTCTTTCTGGCTAAACTGTCCTACCGACTGCGGAAAGGGTTGTCGCTGTCCTTCGAAAACAGGATTGGCATCATAAGGTATACCGGCGTCATCTATGGTGTATTTGACCCATCCGATGGTTCCGAAACCGTTGGCAAAAAAAGTTTTTTGAACGGGGTGATACCACAGCCCGCGAATATCATACAGGAGCACCAGGTCTGCGGGAGAGATCATTTCGCCTGCCCCATTGAATATTGCCATGGAGTAGGTTTTTTTTCCCGCAATAGTGGCATAATAGTTTCTGTTTTTTAAATTAATTGCTATTGTGCCGCCGTTATCTCCTTCTCCGCGAGGCATTTTAAATTCTAGGATGGGTCTAAGTTGGCGAACAGGTTGTGCATTTATTTGCAATAGTGTAAATGCAAAAAATATCAGTAAATATGTATGGAGCGACATAACTATAAAATTAAAGAATGGATTTCTTTATTGAAGCATTAGGATCGATTCAATTCTGTCCAGAGCAGATCCTTCAGGGTATTTAGCCCTTTACCTGTAACGGAAGAGATAAATACGTGGGGGATATTTTCGGGAAGTTCTTTTTCGATGGCATTTTGAAGCTCTTCATCGAGCAGATCTGATTTGCTGACGGCCAATAAAAATTGTTTATGCAAAAGTTCAGGATTATAGGCTTTTAGTTCATGCAGCAGGATATTGAACTCGGCGCGATGATCTTTACTGTCGGCAGGGATTACAAATAGCAACACACTATTCCGTTCGATATGGCGAAGAAAACGATGTCCTAGGCCTTTTCCTTCGGCTGCGCCTTCAATGATACCGGGTAGATCGGCCATGCAGAAACTTTTGTTATCGCGATAGGCCACCATTCCTAGTTGGGGGGTGAGGGTTGTGAAAGCGTAATCGGCAATTTTAGGTTTGGCCGCGGTGATGCTGCTGAGCAGGGTAGATTTTCCGGCATTGGGAAATCCGACCAGACCCACATCAGCCAATACTTTGAGTTCTAGTATATTCCATGCTTCTTCACCGGGTTCACCGGGTTGGGCATATTCGGGGGCCTGATTAGTAGGGGTGGCAAAGTGGGCATTGCCCAGCCCACCACGACCTCCTTTCATCAGATAGGCTTCTTGGCCGTCGGTAAGTATCTCGGCGATTTGTTTGCCTGTTTCTTCATTACGGGCGATGGTGCCGAGGGGGACTTCAATGATGATGTCTTTGCCATCTTTCCCTGTCATATTGTTTTTATTGCCGGATGCTCCGTTTTCGGCGATCACATTTTTATAGAATCGGAGGTGGAGGAGGGTCCATAGCTGGGCATTACCTTTTAATATGATATGTCCTCCGCGGCCGCCGTCACCCCCGTCGGGGCCGGCTTTGGGGTTAAACTTCGTGCGCGCGAAATGTTTGCTGCCGGGCCCGCCATGACCACTTTTGCAAAAAACCCGTATATAATCAATGAAATTCTTTTCCATTAGGAAAGGCAAAAGTAATCTTAAGCTGCCAATTCGAGAGGTTTACCTTTTACTCAACTTATGCATTAAATAAAATTATTTATTGTCTAATTTTTGGAAAGTTTCCAAAAATTAGTAATTTGATAACAATTTTATAATCAAAACTTAATTCACATGAGAAAATTGATGGCTATTCTTATTGCCATGTTCATGGTAGGATTTGCTTTTGCGCAGCAAAAGACAGTCACAGGAAAAGTGAGTGGCGACGATGGTTCCCCTCTTTCAGGAGTGTCTGTTACCGTTAAAGGCACAAAAGCAGGCACTACTACTGCAGCAGATGGGTCATTCTCATTAGATGTTCCATCTAATGCGAAAACACTTGTTTTTTCCTTTGTAAATTATACAACTCAGGAAGTTTCGATCAGCAATTATGTTCCGGGTCGTACCGCTTTATCTGTTTCCATGAACTCAGAAGAAAAAACACTTTCTGAGGTAGTGGTAGTGGGGTATGGTACGCAAAAGAAAAGAACCGTTACTTCATCCATCGGTAAAATTGATCCGGCTCCGATTTCAGATCTGATCACGCCTTCTGTTGATCGTCAGCTTGCAGGACGTACGGCAGGTATTCAGGTGACAAGCCCAACCGGTCTTGTAAACGTAGCTCCCAGGATTCGTATTCGCGGGGTGAACTCAATTAACGGAGCCCGCGGTCCACTTATTGTTTTGGATGGTGTTCCTATCATTGATGGAGGTTTTTCAGGGGTTGCCAACACCAATGCATTAGCGGATATCAACCCGGCTGATATTGAATCTGTAGAAGTTCTAAAAGATGGTTCTGCAACAGCCATTTATGGTTCGCGTGCGTCAAATGGTGTTGTTTTAATCACCACCAAAAAAGGACGTAGTGGTCGTTCAAATGTGAATTACAGTGTTGTAATCGGATATTCAAATCCATACAGTCGGTTTGACTTATTGAATGCAACTGAGTTCAATACCATTGCTAACGAAAAATTCACGAATGCGGGTCAGGCTGCTCAGGCATTTTTTAATGCGGACAGTACCAATACAGACTGGCAGGATCTGATTTATAACAAGAATGCGATGTCACAAACGCACAATCTTAGTATAGACGGCGGGAATGATCGCACTAATTATTTTTTCTCTGTCAACTATACGAATCAGGAAGGCATGGTCATTACAAATAATGTTAAGCGGTATGCCCTCAGATCCAATGTGCAACATAAAGTAAACAAGTGGCTTACTGTTGCCAATAATTTAACCATTTCAAGAACAGAAGATAATGATCAAAATAATGGAGGTAATGCGCTTTCGGGTGCTGTAGCAGCAGCGATTCGCTCGTTGCCAAATGTAAGAGCTTTTGATCCTGCTAATAGTGTATTTAGTGGCTATAACATATCATCCAATGGAGCAGCCTTAGGGCAGGATGCTAACCTTCGCCTGATAGACAACAACTATTCCAATATTGCTTTTGTGCTCAATAACAATCGATACAATTCCATTAAACATCGCATCCTTAATAATTTAAGTATTGATATCAAACCTGTGCAATGGCTTACATTTACTTCTAAAGCAGGTATAGATTATGCAACAGGTGTTGATTTCCAGTCGCTCGATAGTCGCCACGGGGATGGAAGAAGTTTCCAGGGTCTTGTATTTAACCAAAATCTGAATAATCTTCGTTGGGTCTGGCAGAATTATTTGAATATCAATAAGACATTTACTAAACACACGGTTGGCGTAACGTTAGGAACAGAATCGCAAAATGAAACCTTTAGTAGTTTTAGTGGCCAAGGTAGACTTTTGTCAGATGCTTTTTTTGCCCAACAAAATTTGATTAGCGGAAGCTATGTGAATCAATTCAGTGGGGGTAGTTACAGTGAAGGCCCAGGATTTGTATCTTATCTAGGTCGCTTGAATTATGATTATGATAATAAATATTTCCTGCAGGCGTCAATCCGAAGAGATGGGTTATCCCGTTTCGCTGAGGCCAATCGTTTTGGCACATTCCCGGGTGTATCAGCCGGCTGGAGGGTTTCGGAAGAAAACTTCTGGAAGGGATCTAAGGCTTTAAGTTTCTTTGATGAAGTGAAAATCCGTGGTTCTTGGGCAAAAGTCGGTAATGATCAGATTGCGGGAGGACTATTCCCTTATCTGAGTCAGTATGGCTCAGCTCCATATGGAGGTTCGAGCGGAATTGCTGTTTCTGTGGTAGGTAATAGTGATTTAACTTGGGAAACAAATGAAAAACTAAATGTAGGTATAGATCTTACCTTCTGGAAAAATCGCCTGAATTTCACATTTGACTGGTTCCAAAACAACAATAACGGACTGGTGCTAGCTGCTCCGCTGCCAGTATCATTTGGTGTTCCCGGAAACTCTATCTTCCGTAATATCGGAGATATGCAGAATAAAGGATTTGAGATTTCTTTGGGAGGAACGGTGGTTAAAAACCGTAACTTCTCATGGGATATCAATGTGAACTATACATCTGTAGAGAACCAGGTGAAAGCGTTATATCTTGATCAGGATGTGATTGGCGCATATA
>Ga0315906_10002960_pt1 | contig 22948 bp, 18 predicted proteins | sample LakEriMetagenome_4_FD_203526 | JGI IMG/M metagenome (GOLD analysis project Ga0315906, IMG submission 203526) | Freshwater fungal communities from buoy surface, Lake Erie, Ohio, United States - Buoy 2 MA122 | ecosystem: Environmental > Aquatic > Freshwater > Lake > Lake biofilm | place: USA...
CATCTTAAAATTCTCCCATCTATTAAAGTTATTTTTATAAGTTCTTTTTTACCATTATATATTAATCCTTTTCCATTAGAAACAACTTGTCCATTTTCATTATATGTCCATAAATAATCAGTATGTGTTAAATCTTTCATTTTCCTTGTAAATCCATAAGAGAAAGAAATCAAACTATCACCAGATAAACACATTGCACCGACCATGAAGGGTAAATATCCACGTTTAACTCCCATAGCACCATATTGACTATTACATGAAACTTTATATGATAATTGTCTTTTATCTAATATATTATTTAACATTATTAAATTTGCTTTTTCATTTTCATCTGTACTATTTTTAATTATATCTTTATTAATTTTAATAAGTTTTCTTGTATTTTTACGTGCATCTAATAAATTTTGTAAAATAGTTGGAATTACTCCTTTTGGTTCTTTTAGAAACCTATAATATCTTGATGCACACATAATATGTTTAGAAATAGTTTTAACGACTTTTGACCTTTCTTGAATATAAGGTTTTAACTCTTCAACTTTTTGATTTATTTCATCGATTATTTCTTGTTTTATAAGTTTATTTTTCTTATCATCTCTTTTTTCTCTTAATTTTGTTATTTTTTTCTTTTCTTCATCTATATATACAGTTAATTCATTTTTTCTGATAATTTTAGGATCATGGATACAATTTTGATGCTCGCTCCAGGACATAACATGACATTTACTATCAGGAATCGAATCATCAGTAACATAAGTTGAATAATCTATATTATATGCAATCATCGTTATTACCTTTATTTTCATAAAGGACTAGACTGTATCTTAAGCTAATTAATAATTAATTAACCGACACCCGTGCGGTCGTTGAAGGAGAATCATTTTCTAGTAATTAGATTCTTTACCCGCGGATCACCCAAAACTTAACGTTATTACCATTGTGTACGGTCATTACCCGTGTTCCCTTTATAAGTTTCCAAACAAAGGTGGTAGTTAAAATTTTAAGGGATTTCCCGTCATTATAAGGTGTCTCGCCAAAATATTTTGACTAGGTAGTTACTCTTTTAAAGCTACCTATTACAACCTATGAATTAAGTTGTTGGATATAATGAACAATTATGAGAAACTGCGCCATTTGCTAAAAAATTATGTACATTATTTACTTCTATATCATAAACATTTTTTATACCATTATTCTCTATTTTAATTACTTTTTGCCTGTAACTCGGTATTATTGTATCATCTTGTTTGACAGAATAAGTTCTTTTTTTAAACCATAAATCTGTTTTAATTAATTTTAAATAGTCGTTAATATCTAAATTACCATTATTATTATATTTATAATTATAATATGAATTTGCAATAACTAATTTATATTGTTTATTTATACAATATTTAAAACATATATTCTTAAAAAATAAATTAATATTTTTATACTTAACTTTTAAACTTATATTATATCTTGGATTTTCTTTAATATCTAAAGGAATCATCGGATCATCTTCTTTATATTTGACTAATACTGGTTCCGAAATTCTACATTCGATTCCTATTTTATTATGTAATTTTAAAAGTATATTAAATACTTTTAACATATCTTCTATTTTACTTTGTATAGTACACCATGAAAATGCTATATTTGAAAATCTATTTCTTGATAAACATACCGTATGTCCATCGCCACCATATAAACCACTAATAAATTCTTTTATAATTGATGTAGGACAGTTATCATCCAATAAAAATTTTGGAAATTTCATATTTTGTATTGTTCTTTTACCTATAACTATATCTTCTAATGAATGTATAATATTTGTTATATATACCGGTAATGTTATATTATATGTTGTTCCTTTTAATCCCCTTCTAGTATTATTATTACCAATTCTTTTTCTTATACTTATATCTTTATCTACAAACTTTTTTATATCATTCATAAAATTTTGAGCATCAAGTAATGTGCCAAAAGCAGCTTCGCAAACTTTTCTTTTATTAATTTTTATATCATCTTTAAAAATTTTATTAGGAATATATTTATTAAGTTCTTTATTATATCTTACTTTATCTTCTTCAGACATTTTTTTATATTTTTCATATTCATTTGTATCTAACTTTATTTCTTTCCATAAATTTTGCGCTTGTTTCATTATTTCTTTTCCAGATAATTTTGGATATTTTTTATATAAATTATCTTTTTCTATATCATAAAAAAACCAGAATATAGGTCTTGTTTTCTTTATAATTTTTACATCTTTATTAGTATATTTTGTAAATTCATTTTTATAGCGCAATTCTTCTTCTTTTTCAAGAATTTTATAATATTCTAACAATGTTGGATTGTTTTTAATAATTTTCCATCTTTTACTCAATTCTAAATTTATTTCTTTACTTGGTGGTATACCTTCTTTTTTAAGTTTTTCTCTCTCTTCTAATGAAAATATTATATATATATTTTTTTTAGGTTTTATATTAATTTTAGTATCATTATATTCTTTTATTTCTTTATTATATCTATCTTCGTCATCCTTGATATAACTATAGTACTTTTCCATTTCATTTTTATTGTTTTTAATTTGTTGCCACTTCTTGCCTATCTCTTTAAAAATATCTGTGCTATTTAATAAAGGATTTTCTTTTTGTATGAGTTTAAATTCAATCTTACTAAATATAGTGTATATATTTTGTTTATTTTTAGGTCTATTATTTGATCTATTTTTTTTGAATCTTTCATCTTGTTTAATATTTGATTTTATTCTCTCTTTTGTATTATGTATATTTTTATTATTTTCATAAATTATTCTATTATTTTTACAAGTTTCTGTTAGATAATGTCTTTCTAAATTTCCATATGTACTAATAATTATATTACAAAATTTACAATAAGATTCTTCAATATTAGTCGTGTATATACTTCCATCACTTAATAAATAACCTAATATTCTTGCAAATGCTAAACTTTTTTCTCTTTCTTCATTATTTTCCATGCTAAAAATATGACCGTTAACTTCAAGTCTCCATTTTTCTTCATTTTCAGAAATGATATCTTCTGGATATTCTATACCCGTTTTTACCCATTTATTTTTTAAATCTTTGGCTTCATACCAGATATTATTTTCATCCATAAATTTATGATCAGGTGTGCAAATAATATTTCTTCCATCTTGTAATGTTATTTTTACAGTTTCTTTTTTTCCTTTTTTTTGTAATCCATTAACTGATGAATAATTTTCATATCCATTATTATTTTTATTAAAACCTAACACAAGTTGATCATCGTATAACATATCAATTCTTTTTGATGTGCCATTTGAAAGTGTAATAAGTGTATCCCCAGTTAAACAGAAATCAAACGGAACTACTTTATTGTATAATCCAGGAACTGGTGGAAATACATGAGCGCCAGTATATCTTTCATCATCCTTACAAATATATCCATCTTTTTCGACCAATATATTTTTGTCATAGCAATATTTATAAACTTGGGAATAAACTTTTATTTGTTGTCCTTGTGTATATAAGGTAAATGGTTGAACACAACATACGGTTGACATTTCAGTCAAACCTATAAATGTTTGTAATTTATCCATTAATTTAACAGTCAATTCAGAATCAACAACACAATATTTCCCTACAACTGACATAGCTTTTCTTGCTTTATTACTATATGTTCCATCTAATTCTTTTTTTGTTCCTATTCTATAACATTTAAATATACCTTTTACAGATAAATCATCTTTTGTTTGTCCTAAAAAATAATCAGAAACAGTTTTCAATCTGTAATTATCCATTTTAAAATCTCTTTTAACTAATGGTAATAAATCCACGAATAATCTACCTTCTCCATCAAGATATTTAAATTCTTGATTTTTATAAGCAGAAGAAGACCATTTTATAATCTTTTCTTTTGCATGGTTATATTTATGAAAACCCAATGTATCAAAAACATGATTTACTCTACAAGGTCTTTTTGATCTATCAATCATATATGGTATATCAAAACTTAATATATTATATCCAACAATTATATTAGGATTTTCAGTTCTTATTAATTCAGTAAATCCAATTAATAAATCAGCTTCTGTTAAAAATCTTAATATTTTTACATTTTCTCCAACCAATTCTTGGATAGGATTTCCTAATGTTAACAAATATGGAGTGTATATTTTTGAACCTTCTCTTGCAAATACACAAGAGACTTGAAATATTTTATCTTCAGGTTTTTCAACTTTTGGCATTGAACTCGGATTAGAAGAATTAACTTCAATATCAAATCCCATTATTTTTGGTAATCCAACAGTTTGTTTTTCTATTCTAATCATATTTTTCCATTTTACTTTATATTCTAAATCACATAAAGTAATTTTATCATCTTCTGAATTAACTAATTGTCCAGAAAACTTAATCCAACCAGCAGTAGGTAAATCTTTTGCAACAGTTAATTGTAAAATAGGGTCAGCATCTTGTTCATGCATTTTTAATTTAATAGCACCTAAACCAGGAATAATTAAATTTTTCTTCTGAATATCGTATGATAATTTTCTGATATCATTTCTTGTAGAAAATGAACAAAATAAAAAAGGATATTTTTTTCTTGTACCATCTTCATTTAAATTAGCTCCATATAATTTGTATTTATACATAAGACATTTTTTTAAAGGTTTTTGTTTACCCATTAATTCATCTAATTTATTACCAATCATTTGTGCTTTCATATCATTCCAGGGGATATGCGAAGGAAGTTCAAGATAAATATAAGGAGTAAAATCAGTTATTCTGAGACATATATTTTCATTATTTTCACCAATACCGTAAACACGAATAGAAGTTATTTCAGTTTCAGAATCATCAACAAACCAACTATAAGGAAAAAATATATTTTTGTTCATGTTCTTATTTTTGTTATTATTTTTTAAATTTTTAAGTTCAATTTTTTTATTTCTTTAAATAAAAAAATGTTAATTAAAGATGATAAAATATGTAAACGTGTAATGGAAAATTTAGGTGAAATAATCGATCAAGGAGGTTATGGTTATATTTATAGTATGAGAAATGATGAAAAATTAGTTGCTAAAATAACAAAAGAAAATAAAACACTACCTCCTGGTTTTGATATAAATGTGGAAAATAGATGTATAAGTGGTAAAGGTTGTAGCGATGATATAATTTTAGAAGGATTGATAATGGAAAAATTAAATTCTTTAAACTCAAAACATTTTGTTCGTTTCAAAGGATTATATAAATGCAATAATCAATATATTCTTTTAATGGAAAAATTAAATGGTATATCATATAAAGATTTTTTAAAACAAAACATAAATTACGAAATTAAATTGCAAATTTTATTTCAAATAACATATGCATTATATATATCAAATACAAAGTTAAATTTTGTTCATGGTGATTTAATAAGTAAAAATATCATGATTGAAAATGTTAAAGAAGAAGATTATGAATATATTATAGATAATAAAAAAATATATGTACCAAATATGGGTATTAGAGTTGTAATATTTGATTTTGGATTTTCAAGAATAAATTATAAAGGGTGGAAATTTTATCAATTTAATCAACAACATTATAAAAATGACGACGAATTATTTGATGGAACAGCTGATATTTGTAAAGTATATAATAACCCAACAATGGTATTACCGGAATTTTTTGATAATATAATGATAAAAGGAGTATTATTAAAAGAAATATTAAAATCATGTAAAACTACTGGATGGTCTTATATACCAGTTCCTCCATTTCCAAAATTAAAAGCAATAGATATTTTAAGAACAGATTTATTTGATAAATTATATAAAAACAAAGTATCGTACAAAAGTTTTTCTTTAAATAGTTTGAATAAACAAAATTACGGTATGGAACCAATTCAAAATGATATAATTTCGATTAATGATTGGTTAAGTGAGAACAAAGATAATTTTACATTATATGTTCCAGATAACGATCTACCATTTTGTTTAAAAAAAAGTTATTTTATACAGCCACAAACAAATGATATATTTGTTAAATGTTTTTATAAAAATAAAAATTTATTAAAAAAAGAATCTTATAATTCAAATGAATATAGAAATATAGGTTATTATTTTAATAAAAAATATTTAGTCGATAATAAAGATTTTCAAAAAATAATTGAAAAAGATTCTAATATATTTAAATTAGAATTACAACATAAAGATAAATTTATTTTAAAAGAAGCATTATTATTATCCAGTATAGAAATAGGTTATAAAGATGACATACAAAATTTTATTTATAGACGATCGAATGTAGGACCACATGATGCATATTTTGAACAATTATATATAAATGCGTTAAATAATTATTCTTATCAATGGGATGGAACAATAAATAGATACTTAATGTATGGCGAACAAGTATTTAAAGAAGAGTGGTTTCTTACAAATTATCTAAGATTCGTAACAGATCAAACTAAAACACAAGATAAAATGATTAATGAAGCAAAAGAAAATATTAAAAAAAAAATAGAATATATTGATAAATGTTTTTTAGATTTTGCACCACGTTTTGAAAATAGTTTTGAAAAAATATTTAGAGGTATGAAAACGGAATACATAAAAGATATGAAAATAGGTGATAGTTTTGAAATAAAAAATTACATCTCAACATCATCTGATATAAAAGTCGCTAAAATTTTTTCAGGTAAACAATGTTGTCTATATGAATTTGAAGTTGATAATGGAATTCCTTATATAAATATGGTAACTTCTACAAAATATACAGGTGAGGAAGAAATATTATTACCGAGAGGTTTGATTGCAACTTGTATAAAATCTGGAATAATGTCTAGTGGTAAATTAATAATGAATAGTGATAAAATAGATGAAATTAAAAAAAAAAAACTGATCTATAGGAATTATTTTATATTGAAATTAAGTATGAAATCAGAATATCAATTTAATTTATCTGATATTTGCAGAGATTATACAATTGTTAATATTAAACCTGATTTTTCAAAATCTTTAAAATCTCCTGTTAAATCAAAATCTCCGAAATCTCCTGATTACCCACCTCCACCTCCATATCCACCTATAAATTCATCATCAAGTTCACCTCCACCTCCTCTTTCTTCACCGAAAAAAAATAAATTAAAAGGTTTTTCTCCTTCTCCGAAATTATGTAAATTTAAAAATAAAAATATAGACTTATCGAAAGAGGTTAAAAAATGTCCTAATGGTTGTGTTAAGAATAAAAAAACAAAATTATGTGAACCTAGTAAATCTAAATCCCAACCTAAATCACCACCAAAACCTAAATCACCACCAAAAGCTAAATCACCACCAAAACCTAAATCACCACCAAAAGCTAAATCACCACCAAAAGCTAAATCACCACCAAAAGCTAAATCACCACCAAAAGCTAAATCACCACCAAAAGCTAAATCTAAATCACCAAAATTATGTAAATTTAAAAATAAAAATATGGACTTAACAAAAGAAGTTAAAAAATGTCCGAATGGATGTGTTAAGAATAAGAAAACAAAGTTATGTGAACCAAAAGCGGAGAGCAAATAATATCCATTATATTTCAAAGGCTGATATAAATCAGGAGGTATTGGTCATTCAAACAATAACTATGTCTGAAACTGTAATTTTAATACTTTAAAGTATTAAAATTATTTTATACACTTGAAGATTTAAAACGACGGAAAAATAATGAATTATCTTCAAGGGTGTAAATTAAATGTTAACAAACCAACATTTCTTTTATTTTCATCTGGTAAATCAGAATATGCAGACAACCAGCAACGACCGGCTGAATTATTTAATAATAAATCAACTATCTGTGCATCGTGAATACATATTTCATTCATACTTCTAAATGATTTGAAATTATCATTTTTATGTATTTCTTCTAATTTTATACCAGAAAGAATAAGTAATTTTGCTTCGAGTATATATTTGGAAACTGTGTATTTATCATAAGATTTATTTAATAACTCTTCTTCTCCATTATACATTTTGTGTTATGTAAAAATAATATTGAAACTTTTTTTTTAATTCAATTTTTTTATTTACAAAAGATTTTTAAAGACAGAAAAAACAATATTAATAAAATTATTTTATTTAACAAATCTTCGTCATTAAAAATATTATAATCATCTTCAAATTCTTCTTCAAATTCTTCTTTAAATTCTTTTTTAAATTCATTTTTAATAATATCATTACCTGCTATAAAATTAGAAAAATTAGTCCATGAATCGACATCATAAATAAAATCTTTTACTTTCTCTTTTTTTAATAACAATTTTTCATAAGACGTTAATTTATAACCATTATCTTGAATACCCCATTTACCTCTTATAATGAAATCATCAAATCTATATAATATTGGATATTCGATAAACAATTTTAATGAAGGTAATGTTGGATATCCAACGAAAACGTTTTCTTCTATTTCACAATTATTTAACCCTCTTACTATCTTAAAATAACCTTTATCACCCCAATTTTCACCCCAACTATTTCTGGCTATCCAATATTTAATTCCGCTTTCTTCACCCCATCCTATTAATACAATAGCATGACCAAAACTATTTATTTGTTTTGATTTAGAATCCCATTTATATATACCTATACCATCCCAATCTAAAAAATCTTGAAAAACTCTCATAACAGTAGAACAAGGACCCCAATGATATATTTCACGTCTAATATTTGATTCATTACCTGGTTCAAATAAAATATTTTTACTTGCTGTTCCAGGAACATAATAATAACCTGAAACACGATGACATACCATTTCTTCATTAGTAGCAGGACATTTGTCATAAGAATTACCAAATAATATAGTACTTGTATAAATATTATCTATTTTTGATTTATCATTAACACATTTTTCTTCTGGAACACCAAAACAATAAAGATATTGCCATGCTTCTAATAAACTATTAACTGAACATTTATTAACAACAGTTTTCTTATCAGCGTCAATGTAATCAAAAGTATTACCAATTGTAATATCTTTTTTTATATCATCCCAAATTAAATTATTTTTTTGAAAAATCATTTTAGCGGTAGAAAATTTTAAATTATATTTACCTTTTGTATATATCGAAAGTCTTGATGATAATACAAAAAGTGTTGCAAAAGCCCAACAAGAAACACAATTAGACTGATAATCTATTTCGTTTATATACTCATTCCATGTTTTTCTTCCATCAAAAAATAAAGGAACTTCTATTGTGCTTTTAAATTTAGATGATGTTTTATCTAAATTTAGTTGAGATAATTGTTTATTCATTTCAGAATCAGATAGTAATATTGTTCCATAATTTTTTTGTATCATTTATTTATTAAGATTTAAAAAATAATATTCTTTTTTTAAAATGAAATCATTAACTGGATATTGGATATCTAACGTAGATAATAAATATACTAATTTCGGTGATATATTAACACCATATATATTTTCTAAATTCAACATAAACATGATATATGATAATATTAATCCACAAATATATGGTGTTGGTTCTCTTTTGCATATGATTCCAAATGATTATAAAGGACATATATGGACTAGTGGATTCATGTATAATACTAAGACATTGAATTTGAAAAACGATCCAATTGCTGTAAGGGGAAAATTATCTTTAAAACAATTTCATAACGATACGTCTAATACTTATATTGGAGATGGAGGATTAATTTTAGAAAAAATATATGCACCTAAAATAAGAGGTAGTATAAAATATAAATTAGGAGTCATGCCTAATTATTGTGATATAGTAAATATGAGAGATGATCCGATAGAAAAGTTTAATTTATTTAATAATCCGGATGTAATTTTTATAGATCCAAGAAATTATATTGAAACAGTTGTAAATGATATATATTCATGTGAAAATATTATCACATCTTCTTTACATGGTTTGGTAACAGCAGATTCATACGGAATAAATAATGGGTGTTTTAAATCAAGAGAAACAAATATAGCGATACATAATATGCAAGATTCTTTTAAATTTCGAGATTATTATTCGGTTTATGATATTAATTTTGATAAAAATAATTTATTAACTTTAAATAAAGATACAAGTTTCGAACAATGTATGTCAATATGTAAACAAGTTAATAAACCAAATTTAGAAAATATAAAATATAATTTAATAAAATCTTTACAGTCGAATTTTCAAGAATGGGACACCTGTAATTAAACTGGATATTAAGTTCAATTCTTGTTTTTTTTGGTTGACAAGTTTAATTATATGTAAATTAGAAAGGCAATATGATTCAAACATAATTTTATTTGCGTTCAAAACGAATTCGTTTATTCTTTTTTCGTTTGAACATATAGTGTTTAAAGTCATTTTTACTGCTTTAAAACTATCTTTTATTTCATCATCTGGTGGTTTTTTCATCATAATAAAAATCAAAAAAAATAAACTTTTATTCAGTTTAAAATTTAAAGAAATATAAAATTTATTCAAGTGCTATTATTAAGTTAAAAATTGAGTGTCCCATTTTAAAATAAACGGCTTTAAATAATTTTTTTTTAATTTTATTTTTTTATAAATAAATGCGTTCATCTCAATATCGTCGTAGTCCTACAAATAAAAAAAAATTATTAAAACAAATAATTGATGTTATGGTTAAATCACTTGATAAAACAGGTATGTATATAAATAGAAATACATATTATTTAATTAGTAAGATAGCAGGTATATCATTTGCTTATATTTGGTATACTTTACATGGTTATCCATCGTATACTTTTAATAAATTACGTTCTATAACAAATTCTTTAAATGATGAAATTCTTAGTTTTGCTGAAAGTCAATCCAAAATAACAGAAAGTAAATTAGATGAAATAAAATCTTGTGTTACTGGTAAAGCAATAAAATGGTCTATTTACCAGTCTGAACGTAAAGAAGATTATAATTATTTAACAGATGTTTTACAAACTAATACAATAAAAGGTACAGAAAAAATTGATGAAATAAAAGATTATCTTAATTATATAAGTGAAAATTTAATGACAATATTTTTTGAAAAAATTTTAAATACTTTAGTTTATAAAAAAGATTCAATTCCTATCGGGGTGGATATTGTAGAACATAAACCTATCACTGGATCTTATCAATTTCACCTTTCTTCTAAAGACATAATAGGAACATCAGTATCGTTAGAAAAATTTCATAATTTAAATTATGAAATACAACCATATATTAAACGAGATCGAGATATTAATGTTGATGAATATGTTAGTAAATTACCTGAAACAACTTGTGGACTTTTATTTAAACACTATGATGAAGAAATAAATACACGATTTCTTCAATCGACAGAAATAATTGCGCAAAGAATTAGTCATGATTTAGAAAGTTTTAAATTTCGTATAGAAGAAGATTATGAAACAGTAAAATTAACCATATATATAACAATGATTTTATTTTTAATAATTTTTGCAAATAAAATATATTACACATTTAGAACTCGTTGTTCTCGTAGATGTGATGGTAAAAGAAAATCAAGAAAATCAAGAAAGAGAAGAAAATCAAGAAAGAGAAGAAGTCATAAAAGAAGTATCAAAAAATAAAAATGATTTTTAAAATAATTTATTTTAAAAATTCAAGATGTTAGTACTTTATTTATTTTTATTAATAGAAATAATAGGAATAATAAGCACTTGTTGTATTATTTCCAATAATATTAATAGTTTTTTCAAAATAGTAATTATTTCTTTATTGTTATATCAAGTTTATCAATTCACAGAAATATTTGGAATATTATATCAGTTTTTAATACTTGTTGAAAAATTAAAAAATTAAACACAAATTTTATTATCTTCATTAATAAGTTGTTTAAATTTCGAGATTATTATTCTGTTTATAATTTGATAAAGATATAAATTTTGAATAATTTATATGTCAATTTTAATAAACCAAATTTAAAAAATATAATAATTTTTATTTATTATATTATAAATATAATAAATAAAATGGAAGAAAGTAAAACAGAAGAACGAAAAATTACGCTTGTGTCTGGAGAAGGCAAGGGTTTCAGAGTCACCAAGGATGTTGCCCTCATGTCTGGCACCGTATCTTCTATGTTGGAAGGACACGATTATTCTAAAGAAATAGAAGTACCCCTACTTAACGTAAGTAGCGAAATCCTTGAGATAGTTATTTCCTTCTGTGTGCATCACGTCAAGTCTCCTATGTCTGAAATCGACAAACCACTCAAGAGCGCCACTATGTCAGAGAATGTTGACGAATGGGACGCCAAATTCATTGATGACCAAACACAAAATGTTATCTTTGGACTAATTCTTGCTGCTAACTACATGAATATAAAATCACTTCTAGACCTCTCTTGTGCCAAAGTTTCTTCCTTAATTAAAGGCAAGACTCCTGAAGAAATTCGCAGAACCTTTAATATAAAAAACGACTTTGGCACAGAAGAGGAGAAGAAAATGAGAGAGGAGAACGAGTGGTGTGTAGAGTCAATATCATCGTAATTCAAAAAGTTGTATATAAATAAATATTATTTACTTGGTAAAATATCAAGTATATCATTTGGTTATATACTTACCATGATTTTCCGTCGTAGTTTAATTTTATACCCTTGAAGATTTAAAACACCGGTTTTTAAATCTACTATATAATAAATGACTCATAAACACGAAGATTTAAAAAACGAAAAAAAAATACTTTCTAATATAAAATGAAATCAAAATCATCCAATAATCGTAAAACATCTAATAAACGTAAAACATCTAATAAACGTAAATCATCTAATAAACGTAAATCATCTAATAAACGTAAATCATCTAATAAACGTAAAACATCTAATAAACGTAATATATCTCAAAAACGTAATATATCTCAAAAACGTAATATATCTCAAAAACCATCATCGAATGAACAAAAATTAAATATGATGATATCTAATTTGTCTCAAAAATTATATAAAAATATTGAAGTATGTTCAGTTATATCTTCATTTTTAATATTATATACAATGATAATAATTTATTTAGGTAGTGAGGGGAATACAAAAAAAGAAATATCTAACGTATTAAATATATCAGAAAATGATGATTATCTTATAAACCAATTATCAGAAAAACAAAAAATATTGAATATTCATTCTGATAATCTAGAATTACAATTATCAGTTGCTTTAGTTGTTAAATCTGATTTTAAAGTTAATGCATATTATAAAGATTTATTAGATAAACTAAATGCAAATTATTTTCAATTTTCAGTAATAAGTGAAGCAGTCAAAAAAACAAATGATTTTGTTTCAAATCAAACAAATAATCTTGTTAATAATATAATATCAAATAAAGATTTATCTGATTTATCTCAATGCTTACTGATAAATGTTTTATATTTTAAAGGTAAATGGTTTAAGAAGTTTGATAAAAAACATACAGAAGATGATATATTTTACGTAAATAAAGATAAAATTACAATACCATTTATGAATATAGAAGAAAACTTTGAATATTTCGAAGACGATTCGTATCAGTATATATGTTTATATTATAAAAATACAGATTATGCAATGACAATTATATTACCTAAAGATAAAAAGAGTTTAAATTTTGATTTTTCAGAAAAAGATATATTTTCTATTTCATTTGACGAAAACAAAATAAAATTATTTCTTCCTAAATTTGAACACAGAACTAAAATATATCTTGAAGAAATATTATCTAATCTTGGAATAAAAGATTTATTTACAAGTAAAGCAAATTTGAATAAAATAAGTCAAACAGAACTTAATATTGATAAAATTATTCATGAAACAGTTATTAAAGTCGATGAAGAAGGAACTGAAGCAGCAGCTGTTAATGTTGTTGTTATAGAAAAAAGATGTATAAGTAAAAAAATTATTTTCAAAGCAGATCATCCGTTTTATTATGCTATTATAAATAAACCAAATAAATTAATTCTTTTTAATGGTGTATTTTGCGGAAATATATAAAAAAAATATTTCTTGTGAATTCATAGTAGATAGAGATTTAGAAAAAGAAGTTTCAAAAAATAAAATTAAATTATTTAAACACAAATTTTATTATTTTCATTAAGTTGTTTAATGAAAATAATCGATTCAGGACGACGAAATGATAATATAGCTTTTAATTTAATTTGAAATAATCTTTTTTTTTCTAATTCATTTTCAAGAGACAATAAAGTTTCGTCATATATTTTTTTAATTTGTTTACGAGGTTTTCCATTCATTAATAATTTTGTAATTTTATGCGATAATATTATTTTTTCTTCATTTATAAAACTATCAATAACATTCATTCTTACTCTTTTAACATGATCAAGTGGTTTAATATCATAAGAAATATTTAACATTTTATTCTATTATTGATGTTATTAAATCAGAAAAATTACCAGATACATTCATTTTAACAAGTAAAGAAAATAAAGCAACTCTAATTTTATTTAAATAAATTAAATTTGGCGGTATAGACCATTTTTCAAAATAAGAATAATGTGTATCGGCAATATTATACCATTCTACTGTAAAAGTATATTCACCTTTATATAAAATTGGTTCTAAAATAGTATGAAAAAATTTATACATGAATTCTAATTCTTCATCAGTATTAATTGAATCATTTAATACACCAATTTCCTCTAAAACAATAAAAAACATATCTTTGTCCTCATCATATAAAGATTTATACAGTAATTTTAAATTATGTAATAATTCGTTTTCTATATAATTAATACTACCAAAATCAAGTACGTGTAAAATATTTTTATTTTCAATTAAAAAATTACCGTAATGTATATCGTTATAAAATAGACCATGATTAAATAAAGAAACAAATATAAATTCTATAATTTTTATTCCAATATAATTTATTTCTTCTTGTGATGAACTATTTATAAAATCGAATAAATTTTCACCTTCAATGTATTTCATTGTTAGAATAGAATCAGTACATAAATCTTCAATAATATTTACAATTTTAATGTTATTATTATCTTTCCATATGTCTTGGAACAATTTAAAATTTACAACTTCTAATTTATAATCAAGTTCTTCGTTTAATTTTAATTTTACAAAATCAACGACATCTGTTATATCGTCAGAACCATGAAAATATTTACTTACTGTATACAAAATGTTTATATCAGTTTCAAATTGTTCTTGTAGCCCGTAATATTTAACTTTTATAATTATTTTATCGTTATTTTTTAAGTTGGCTTTATATACTTGACCGATAGAGCCACTTTTATATATATTTGTTTCAAAATCGATTACATTATCTATAAAATTTTTATTAGTAGCAATTTCTTTTAATATAAATTCTGTAGTTTTTTCTTTATTATAAGGTACACATTCATCAAAAACTTTATTACTAAAATTTCCATTATCCATATTTATAAGTTGTGATAATTTTGATAACATACCTCCATGTTTCTCAAATACTTCAGATAAACATTTTAGTTTATATTTTCTCTTTTTAAACTTTATATCATCTATATTATTACTATTACTGTTATCGATATCATCATCTCCTGTAATATATGTATATAAAAAAGATGCACATATAGATCCGGTTCTTAACATTTTAATTTATTATTAATTGACTATAAATTAAAATTTAAATAAAAATAAATGATAATAAACAATTTTACTCTAATTTATCTAATAAAATCGGATTTTCAGTATTAGAAAATTTTAAAATATAATCACATATATTTTTGTAATAATCATCATGTGTAATAAGTAATATAGTTTTACCTTTTGAATTAAGATATTTAATATAATTTAAGGCACTTTCTCTTGTTGAATCATCCAATGCTGAACTAGGTTCATCTAATATAACAGTATTAGATACATTATTTAAATCTAGACGTAAAAGATGAACTATTTGTTTTTGTCCTCCTGATAAATTTTCACCTAATTTACCAACTTCTTCGTTAAGAAATGACCATTTTTCTTTATTTTTATCTAGATTTTTAAAAATATCATAAAAATTAAATCTGTCAAATAAATTATATACATGTTTTTTCATTTCATTACTGTCTTTGTAACCGTAAATTATATTTTTATAAACTGTTGTATTAAATAAATTCGTTGTATTTTGATTTATGTATGAAATATATTTTCTTGTTTCTCTTAAATGATATTTAGATATATCATTACCTCCAAAAAAAACATTACCAGAAGATGGTTTTTCAATACCAAATATAATATTTATAAAAGTCGATTTACCAGAACCTGATGGACCATATAAACATATAAAACGTTTTTCAGGTAATATTAAACTAAAATTATCTAAAATATTATGATTTTCGTAATGGAATGTAACATTTTTTAATTCGATATTTCCATTTAGTAAAGTTAAACGTTTAGTCAAATCTATATCATGATTTTGATAATAGTTTAATTCTTTTAAAAATTGTTCATTCTTTAATAATGTTCCAAACTTAGAAGTAGCTTCTGGTATAAAATATAAAATTTCAGACATATTATCAAATATACCTGTTATTAATAAAATTATTGTAGTTATTTCTTTTGCTGTTATATTTTTATTACTATACAAATAGTAAATTGTCCCAAAAATAATACAAGTTGTAATAATATTTGCAATATAACTTCTGTATTGTTTATGAGTTACACAATCTAAAGAATCTTGTTCTATTTTTTTAGATTCATTTGATAGTTTCAATATATTATCAATTTCGAATTCAAATCCATTAGGAGTTAATTCTATTGTATTTATATTATGAAATAAGTCTTCAATATATTCATACAATATATCTTTATTTTCATTTTCTTCAAAAGATTTATCGACACATTCGTTTAAATTCACAGTAGATACAGATAATTGAATAATAATACATGTAAATATTAATAATCCTAATGTTTTATTTGTCATAAAAACAGTATAACAACTTATTAATAAAACAATAAATCTTGGTATGAATACAGTAAATACAAGATAACTTATTTCTTGAAAGTTTCTTTTTATTAATTGTATTTTATTTATAAGAGTCGAAATATTTGTTAGTTGATTTTCATGTTCGTATTTATTAAATATTTTGTTAATTAAATCAATTGTTATATATCTTGTCATTTCAGGTTCTAATTGTCGTTTATAATATGTAGATAATGAATAAACAAATTTAATGATTATCCAAACTAAAATTAAAGTTATTATTTGATTTCTAAATACATCTATATCTTCAATGTGATTAAAAATATTAGCAATAATTTTAGGAACAATAACTGTTTCAATAGTAGAACTTAATGCAGACATAAAAATTGATGATAAAATTAATTGGGAATTTTTATTGTAAAATCCTTTTCCTAATTTATTTAACTCATCCATTATTTATTTATATAAAAGATTATTTTTATTAATATATCAAACGAATATTTATATTTAAAAGTTTTAATATAAATATTAAAAATGGTAAAAATTGCATTCCATAGTGAAATATTAGATATACGAGGTAGTTGCGTTGCCATATATGATTATGCTGTATATAATGAAAAATTACTTGGTAATATAAGTGTAATTGTTGTTCCAATTTCGAGTATAGAAAGAAATAGAAATGATGATATAGCGGTAACTAAATTTATGGAAAGATTTCCAGTTTATTTTTATAAGGATAAAGAAGATATGGAAAATTATATATCAGATTGTGATATATTTTATATAATTAAATTTGGTAAGAATGATGGTTTATTTTCTAATAGGATTAAAACAGTTGTTCATTGTGTTTTTGAAATGTTAGAACCACATGGTCAAGTTTATGCAGCTGTTTCAGAACAAATTGCAAAAAAATATAATCAAACATTATATGTACCTCATATGATAGGATTAGAACCATCAATAACAAAAGAAAATTTACGAAAACAATTAAATATATCAGATGATTCATTAGTTTTTAGTAGATATGGTGGATATGATACTTTTAATATTGAATTTTGTTATAAAGTTATTGAAAAAATAGTTAATGAAAGAAAAGATATATATTTCTTATTTATAAATACTCCTATTTTTTGTAAAGAACATCCAAATATAATTCATTTACCAAAAATAGTTTCAAATGAAGATAAAAATAAATTTATATGTACATCAGATGCTCATTTAGAATGTTCTAATTTTGGTCAATCAATGGGTTTAGCAATTGGAGAATATTCAATTAATAATAAACCAATTATATGTTATGATGGTTGGACTTGGAATCAATCACATCTTCAAATATTAGGCAATAAAGCAATAAAATTTAAAACAGAAGACGAGTTTTATAATATTTTAACAAATTTTAATCCAAAAGAATATTTAGATAAGGATATGAATTGTTATAAAGAATTTTCACCTGATAAAGTAATTAAAAAGTTTAAAGAAGTTTTTATAGATTAATATTTTCTTGATGATGAACGTGACCTTTTTCTTTTTTTTTTAAGTGGTGAACGAGAAAATCTTGTTGGTGAACGTGATTTAAAATTCGAAGGCGTGATTGTAAATCTATGTGCCGATACATAAGGTATATGATATGAACTATAAGTCATAGGATTATAACTGGTTCTATTATAATTATCAATTGTTCTTTGTGCAAACCATATATCACCTATTCTTTCGGAATCATTTAATAATTTATTGTAATTATATAATTTATCATCAATATCTTGATTATATGATAAAGTAAAATCAGAATATATATTTGAACGTTCAGGTATTTTATCCGGACTATGTACAATGTTGGATAAATCTTTGTAAATATGATGTTTATTTGTTCCTTTAAACATACTTCTTAATACAGAAGCAATGCCTATTTGTTTTATAGTTGCGCCATCCATTTTTTTATTTATAATTAATATTTTATTTTAGTAAAATAAAATATTATGAAACGTTCTAAATCAAAATCACGTAGTCCAACGTTATTAACAAAAATTAATAGAGTGTTTGGAACTAATAAAGAATCATTTATAAAAGTTGATAACAATATGTTAGGTGAAGAATATAATTTAGGTTATGGAGAAATAACAAACCATTCTTTTAAAAATATAAAGAATTTTTTAAAAAAAGTAGGTAAATATGATATTTTTATTGATCTCGGTTGTGGAAGTGGAAGATCACTGGCACTTGCTTTAAATAATGGTTTTAAATACGCAAAAGGTGTTGAAATAGTTGAAGAAAGATATAATTACGCGGTTAAATCATTAAAGAAAATTACAAATATAAAAAATAAATATGAAATTATATGTTCTGATATTTTTAATTTAAAGAAAACTTTTTTTGGTTCTGAATGTGTTATATTTATAAGTAATTTATTATTTCCTAAAGAAACAACTCATAAAATAATTAAATTTTTAAATGATAATGTAAAAAAAGACACAATAATATTTTTAACAGTTATACCGTCTGAACTATATGATTTCCAAATTGTAGACAGAATAGAAACACCTATGTCATGGTCTTCTGATTCAAAATGTTACGTTCTAAAAAAAAATAGTTAAATAAAAAAAATATATAAATAAAATGTATGAAAATATAATACAAAAACATTTAAATTATATTAAAGAGAATAAAGATAAACTGTTAGAATTTGAAGTTCGTTTCGAAATAGAATACAGTGTTTATGATATCTTAAAAAAAATAAATTCCTTGCAAATTTATAATGTTAAAAAAGAAAATAGTACGGTAGAATATCATGGAAAAGATGAACGAAGAATAATATATTCAGATAAAATAGTTGAAGAAAAAAAAATCGAAAATCTTTCTAACGTTGATAAATTACAAATTCAGGGTTTTATAATTAAAATAGCAGTTTCAGAAGAAAAACAAACGAAAATTGTTATTTATGAAGAAAACCCAAAAATAAGAGAAAGAGAAAGATATATTATACAAAATTTTTACATAAAAGGAGCTCATTTACACTTAACTCGTGCTAAACAAGAAGGAAAAATACATAATTCAATTGAAATAGAATATGATGTTAATATTATAAAAACTACAAATGACATATTAAAACCAGTTAAATATATATTTGATATTATGTATGTTAAATCACATGAATTATTAACAACAGATCAATCGAAAAAAATTATAAATGAATTTAACAATTATGTTATAAAATTTAAAGAAAATCGAGAATTAAACATTAATACTAGAGATACAGAAAATAAAGAAAATCATAAAATTATTAATTTTGAGGATAAACCTATATCATTTGAGGAAAAAGATATTTCTCGCGTAAAAACAATGGATTATTTTGTTACAAACAAGTTAAATGGTGTGAGGTATTTTATATATATTCGTAATGCTAGTGAATTTTATTTAATTGGTAAATCAAGTAAGAAAGATAAAAATATAATTGATATTGATTTAGTATGGTATTTTTCTAACATAAAAATACCTGAATTTACAGGTTACTATATTCTTGATGGTGAATATTTTAATGATAAGTATTATGCATTTGATATTTTGTATCATAATAAGATTGTTACTAATGAACATTATAAAGATCGTCTATTATATTTAAATAATTTAGCAAAATATTTTTCATTTCATTCTTTTGACCAGATTGAGATGAAATATATTAAATATGGAATATTTACATATGAAGTAGTAGAATACATGAAAAATAATTATGATGATTGGGATCATGATAATGATGGTCTCATATATACTCACATTGATAGTATATATGGAGATAAAAAATATAAAACATTAAAATGGAAATTCGACCATCATCAATCATTAGATGTTAGGATTAAAAGTATTCCAGATAATCCTAATTACTATAAATGTTTTGTCGTGGATAAAAATGATGAAGATATTGAAATAAACAAAGCGATTAAAAAGAAAAATAATTATATATTATATTCTTCTATTAAATATAAAGATAATGATATAGTAGAAATTTCGTTTGATAGAATAAAAAAAGAATTTTATCCGATTCGATTACGTCCAGATAAAATTAATCCAAATTTTATAACTGTTGCAGAAAGTTTTTGGAAAGATATACAAAATCCAATACCTTTAACATTGCTATGTAAAAAAAAATTAATATGTGACAATAATTTATGTACTTGGAAAAATTATAGAAGTTATGCTAATAAAACTATTAAAACAAATATCATAAAATCTATAGATCAAACACATATTATAATTGATATTGGTTTTGGAAAAGGAGGAGATATAGATAAATATATTGATAATGGAAATAAATATATAATTGCAATTGAACCAGATGAAAATAATATTAACAAGTTTTTAAATATATATATAGAAAGATTGGAACAAAAAAATAATATATATACTTGTTCTTCTAAATCTAATGATAAAAAAATAGATATATCAATTATATCTAAATCAGGATCTGATGAATCTATAATTGAAGATATAAACAAATTGTTAGAAAACCACAAAAATAAAATTACCGTATGTATGTTTTTTAGTTTAACTTATTTTTTTAATAATGAAGACGATTTTGTAAAATTAATTAACAATATTTCAAAATTTAAACCAGAACGAATAGTTGGAACTTATATGGATGGTATAAAAACTATAAATTTTATAAATAACTATAGTTATGACAAATCAAATTTAGAATTATATTTTATATCGAAAGAAAAAGATGAAATAAAAAAAGAAAGAATTATGCAAAAGTTAGGTGGATTTAATAATAATGTACATATATCAATACCTGATTCTTCAACTGTTAAAGGACATGATGAAAACTTAGTATTTTTTGATAATTTTGAGTCAATATTAATATGGTTCGGGTATTATTTATATAAAAAAACATGTTTTAATTTTCAAAGTCAAACAGAAAATTGTTTATTAGACTATTTTTCATCATTAAATTTTGAATTTGATTTTAGACTTAATCGTAATATTGAGATTAATGACAAATTTATAAATTATATAATTAAATTAAATGAAAAAGTAGGTTTATCACTATATTCAAATTATTTTTATAGATGCGTAAATAATATAAAAAAAAAATATGAAATATCTTACGAAGAATTAAATGAAATTTTGATTGAAATGTTTTCACAAAACAAAAATTATATTGAAAAATTTATAGACGATGAAACAGGAAAAGAAAATTATTTTTTAATGGATGAAAATGATGATGTTATATATGATGATCTCGATATTAATAATAAAATACATTATGTATTAACAAATAGTACAAATAAAAATTTTATTTTAAATTATGAAATAAGAATAAATGATATTTTAAAAAACAAATTATTCGAAGAAATCAGTTTAAAACAATATAAGATAAATAACATTTTATATAAATATTATATGACAAACGAAAATGAAATAAAAGAATGTATAAATTTTATAAAGCAGTATAAATCTGAATTACATAAAAACAATATAGTTGAATATATTAGTAATATTGGAAGATATACAATACATTTTACTAATTTATTTAATAAAGTTTTAGTTTATGAACCAGATTTACTTAATTATGATATAACAAGACACAATGTATCTTTATTTTACGATAAAATTAATTATTCATTTATTATAAGTCAATATATTAACGTTGAATTTTATAATTCAAATCAAATAAAAATAGATGAAAATGATACATTATTCTTAAATTTAAAATTTATTGTTAATCCATATAATTTTATAGAAGAAATAATTCATATAAAAAATGAAATAATAATATTGAGTACAAATTATTTAGAAAAAATAGAAAAGTATTTTAATAATTTTATAGTTCATAAATTAATTAATAGTTATGTTTATTTCATAAATTTTCAAATTACTAATTTAGAATTGACACCACAATATATTATTCCATCAATAGATAACGAAGATGAAGAAAATGAAGAAGAAAATGAAAATCAAATGATAGATGAATTTATTGGAAATGATATTGAAAAAAAAATTTATACACCAAAATCACCTGATTACCCTCCTCCTTCTTCACCGATATATATAGATAATTTAGGAGGTGTAAT
>Ga0315906_10002962_pt1 | contig 22947 bp, 22 predicted proteins | sample LakEriMetagenome_4_FD_203526 | JGI IMG/M metagenome (GOLD analysis project Ga0315906, IMG submission 203526) | Freshwater fungal communities from buoy surface, Lake Erie, Ohio, United States - Buoy 2 MA122 | ecosystem: Environmental > Aquatic > Freshwater > Lake > Lake biofilm | place: USA...
GAAGTATCAAACAACATCACCTGATCATTATTACTGAACAGTATTTCATTTTCAATTGAATTTATCAGATTGTTGTCAAAAGCTTGATTATTTGCATAGCACCTGTGAGAAGAACGTATGAATTTTAGTCTTGGCTCAGGATGATCTACCATAGGATAAAAGATGATTTTATGTGCAGGAGGTGTGTTTCCAGCCCAGTGATTTATTCCGTTTTGATGGGTGTCTCTGTGCCAGTCTTGGTACGATCGCCCTGGTGCTGTTTTTACGACCTGAATATGTGAAAGAGTCAATCTCTTACAGGTGTATAACTCTAGCAAATTATAGAGTTTGTTGTCAAACAAAAGATCAAGGAAGCAATTATCGTAACTGAAGACATCCGGTCTTAGATGGAACGAATTTTCCCGTTGCTCCCACGAAAAATTGCCTTTAATCTTGTCAAGAAAAAGCAATTCATTCAGCGAATGAACAACTTCATCTTTGCTTTTTCCTCCTATGTTTAGCAGAGCAAAACCATCATGGTAATATTTTCCTGCTTCATCGAGTTCATCAGACGTGATTGGAGATAACTTCATTCTATTTCTCTCACATAATTAACGTAATGATTCATACACGTTTCCATTGAGACGTCTACGTCGTACTTTAGGTCATTTTTGTGTGGAAGCCTATCAACTTGGCACAAATCTATTTTAGGCGGATTTGTGTAGTCCACAAGGTCAAATTTGTATTCATCTTGCTCTTTTAAAACGACACCAAAGCTTTTTACAAGTTCTTTTGTTCCACCGTGCTCAGAACAAATAACCGGTGTCCTTTGTGACAGGCACTCTACAACTGTGTTGGGGCAATGATCTAACCATGCAAGGTGGATCATCCAATCAGCAGCAGAAAACACCTCTAGACACACTTCGTGAGGCTGAGAGCCTGTATAAAATATGTGGGGGTCTGCAACCATGGTTGGATTGTTCCCCATCACGATCAACGCTGCGGAGTCATATGAATACCTAATGCGTTTAAAGAACTCAATGTTGTCAAGCAGTCTTTTTTGAGGATGCCAATTTGCTGAGCACACGAATAACGCCTGATATTGCTGTCGAATTTGTTCCAAAGAGGACACCTTGAATTCTTTAATTTCTGGTGCGTTTATTCCGTTATGGATTACCTTGCCTGATCGTGGTTGTCCCCACCATTTTGTCACCATGTGCCTGTCAAAATCTGATTGCCAGATCACTCCATCAGCGCGTTGATACAGGCTTTTGATGGCAACATTCTTTGTCTCAAATTCGTGAGGAGAAAACCAAATGCCGTCTAGTCTTTGAATGACCCTTTTAGCAAGAGGTCTACCAGAAGGCTCAATAAAAACGATGGAAACATCTGAATTAGAACCGTCCTCTAGTTCAATGTCATGTCCGGTTTCAAGCAACGCCATTGCAAGTCTTTTTCCAAAAGAGTTAGGCCCCGAGGATGATGACATATCGACGTTGTCAAGGTGGATCTTCATGATCTCTTTTTTACCTCTGCGATGAAAGGAACTGCGAATGGCGTCTTGTTGAACATCACTGCCATCAACGCAACTTCCTTAGTGTTGATGTTGGACAACTGTGCCCTTTCGGTGAAGATGTTAGGATCCAACTCCTGACCACCGTTGATCGTGACTGAATCATAGTACATCTGGGCGATGTAATTGACTGATTCGTTAGACAGGGGCGTAGACGTTTGCTCAAAAACCTTTGACAAAGAGTAGAATATATCCTGATATATTTCAGAGCACACTTGCGAATTAAATTTTTCGCCCTTTCTTTTGGAAAGATTGTGAACTAAAAGACCTGTAATGGTTTCATTCAAATTGTTTTGCGTCATTTAACATATCCCCTGTGTCTTAAAAAGACGGCTTCGTCCTTCTGAAATTTTGCATCCGGTGTTTGGTATGTTTCCGGTACGTCATCTATCGTGTAGTGATACATCACCCTTGGGATGAAGCCTTTCATTTTTGCGTTGTGAAGCGCAGGAAGATATATCGCCTGATCTCCGGCCCTTTTTATGTAACTTCCGTCTTCACCCCTGAAGTTTTCGTCCTTTACGTCGTTCAACAATCTCTTGCGAAATGTCTTGAGGTGACTAGAAACCCATGGGTGCTCATAAGGATTGGAATCATTAGACATGGGACCACTGATGTTTTTATCAGTGAAACCCCACCTATGCGCCGTCCATAACGCATCAGCGTTTGTCTGTTGATAAAATGAATTCAACATTGACAGTGCGTCAACCTCAGTCAACCAATCGTCTGCGTCTATCCTACACACAATGTCGTCATCTTTACACTTTGAGATACCAAACAACACATTTGACACTTCCCACTGTTTACCACGAATGGGATCATCAGAGTTCCAAAAAACCTGTATCTTTGATGGGTCACGATCCAGCGATTGTAGCAGCACCTGATGTGCTGCGATAATTGATCGGCACTTTTCTCTTTCAAGAGGTGACGAGACGTCGTCTATCAGGATCACCTGCCAGTCATCGTAAGACTGCGATACGATCGATGATAACATCTGTCCAACGTACGCAGACGCATTGTACATAGGAGCGACAAAAACAAATCTATTCTTCATCTTACGTCCGTCACAAATGATCTGATGGTCTCTTCGAGGGCGGACGAAAACTCCCTGTATTCGTGTCCCACGAGAGAATTGCTTTTCTCAGAAGAGATCCAATATTTCTTATCGTGACCTTTTCTATCTGTGACAAAATCTATCACATCATCAATTTTAAGTTGTGATCCTGTGATTGTATTGTATCCCCTGATTATCTCACGGATGGTATCAAGATTGGACATTGAGTGACCCGAGGAAATGTTGTATGTGTTTCCATCGGCCCAATTATCGAGAAGCTTCCTGATGATTGAGACGGTGTCCTTTACGTAGGTCCATTCTCTTTCCTGCGAACCATCTCCGTACACGGGAAATTTCTTTCCGGATGAAATCAGCTGTAACAGTTTTGGAATTAACTTTTCCGGAAACTGCCTCGGACCAAAGTTGTTTGACGGGCGTACAATGAATGCCTTCACTTTGTGGGTGTTCCTGTACGCAAAGATCATCATGTCTGCCGCAGCTTTTGTCGCCGAGTAGGGATTCATTGGATGAAGCCGATCATACTCTGTGAAGGGTCTTGTGTCCGCCGGGCCGTATACTTCATCGGTGGATACATGACACAATGGCACCGAGTGTTCAACACATACATCTAAAACAGACGTTGTGCCCAATACGTTAGAAAAGACAAACTGTCTTGACGCCTTGATCGAATTGTCAACGTGTGTCTCAGCGGCAAAATTGACGATCACGTCAGGGCTAAAACTTTTCACAACCTCTGATAGTCTTTTGGTGTCGCAGATATCAAACGTTTCAAGACGATGAATTCTGTTAAGTGATTTGATGTCTGAGGCATAGGTCATCTTATCGACAACTACGACCTCATCGCCGACTGAGGTGAAATGATCATATGCATGGCCGCCGATGAAACCGGCACCACCCGTGAGTAGGATCTTCATAGTTCAACTCCCGTAGTTCTGGATACACCAGTTAAGCGCGGACTCTGCGTTACGAGGCAGGTAGCCTGTGGACGCAAGTTTTGAAAGATCCAGCAACGTATTGACACGCCTGACCTCAAGCGTCTTGACGTAATCTTCATAGTTTACGCTGTCCACAATTAGTGCAGGATTTAGTGACCTTACTCTCAAGGCAATGTCATATGGACTCATGAAACCGCTGTTTGCAACATTATAGATTCCATAGTGCTCACCGGAAATCAGGTGGTCAATCATATCTCCCATATCTTCAATACATGTCAACGAGTTTTTTGACGTGATGAACTTGCCTGATGTCATTGACACGAATTTAGTGATCATGTTGGTGGGATAAGGTAACTTTGAGATCAATTGACGAGGTCTCACGATGATAGTTTTTCTGTGGTTCAACCTGACTATCGAACTATCTGCCTCTGCTTTTGTCTTGGTGTACCATGCAGCCGGCGTTGGTTCATCGTCTTCGGTGTATAACTTTTCCGTCTCGCCTCCGTCAAAAATGCACCCGCTGCTCACGTGCACGAGGCGTAGATCAAGTTCCTTGCAAACTTTTGCTACGTTGATTGCACCGATAACGTTGACGTCATACGCTTCAATCTTATTGGTCTCGCACCACTCAAGGTTTATCTTTGAGACCGTGTTGATAACGGTGACATCGTCTCCTGAAAATTCCCTGAGTCGATTCATTACATTGTTAAAGTCTTTGATTTCAATGTCAGAATGTGACAAAACGACATCAGATTCTTTCCTGATCACTGTTGCAACTTTTCCTGCCCCTACAATCACCCTCATTTTTCACCCCACATCATAAGATTTGCCTTTTTGTACGAATCATGAGTCCCGGCGTCGACCCACCCACACGTCAATTCAACCGAAGAACCTGCGTCATTTTTAACTAGATGAGAATTAACGTCGCTGATTTCGTACTCTCCTCGCGCCGAAGGCTTCAAGCGATTGATCACTCCAAAGACAGACGGTGAGTAACAATAAAGACCGACTACTGCGTGATCGCTACTAGGAACAGCGGGTTTCTCTGCGATGTCAACGATCTTTCCTTCGTGGAATGTTGGAACGCCAAATCTTTCCGGGTCTGGTACACGTTTTGTAAATAGCTTAAACGTGTCATCAGACTCTGCGAATCTTTTCACGTGTGATGCGACTAAAGGTTGATCGTCAAAGATGTTGTCGCCGAGGATGACTGCAAACTTATCTCCTCCGACAAAGTCCTTACACAACTTCAAGGCTGCAGCGATTCCATTGGCGGAATCTTGGACCCTGTATGTCAAAGAACAGTTGTATTCCGCACCAGAACCCAGCATTGCAATCACGTGTCCCATGTGATCCGGTCCTGTGACAAGCATTACCTCTTTCACACCTGCCATTGTCAACACATTGAGACAGTGATTTATGATCGGAAGTCCACCGACGGGAAGAAGACACTTGTTGGTCACCTTTGTGAGAGGCATGAGCCTTGATCCGGTGCCTCCGGCAAGAATGATTCCTTTCATCTTTCACCTCTTGTCATTACCAGTGGTTGTTGCCTAAACACCACAATGTGTGGTGTACGTGTGAAACCATCCCACTTTCGGTGCCAAATCCAGCCACCGGTCTTTTCAGCGAGAGATCTTGCCCGTTCTGTCAGCATCTCATCAGTCACCTGAGACCAAGCAGCGTCAAACATCATATTGTTTTGAGCGGTGTCAGAAGTGTCCTTACCCCACAGACCATTCCAGTGATTTTGCCAGTAATCTCTGTATAACTTCATCTTTCTTGGAAGATCATACCAAGAATAGTGAAACACACAAGGGATGTTCGTTGCAACCTGATTGAACCAGTCTTGGTACTGCAATAATGCCTCGGTTGATCCTTGCATTGCCGCAATCCTAACTTGCTCTGCGTCGTGAGAATAGAAGCTTAAGTGAGGAATTCTTTCTCCTGACTTTGCATCAATCATGTCGCAACCGTCGGTACCCTCTTTGGCCATTTGACGGCCCTCAGAATCAATTGTCCTTAATTCAAGTGGTATTCCATGGGTGATATTTTTCTTATTCCTAGACAACCTCCATTTCCATGGTTGGATGTCAACTCTTGTCTTGTCAGGGCCACCCCAGTACTCTATCACTGGCAACGAGATCAGATCAACCTCCTTTGGGAAGGACTGACAAAGAATTATCACTTTTTCACAGTCTTCTTCGTGAACCACTTCATCTGAGTCCATTTGCCAACAAAAATTACCAGTGCACATTGCACGAGCTTCTGCTTTTTGCATTCCGTCGTAGACAGCGTGACGTGGATTATCCCAATCTCTTGGTACTTGCTTGATTTTTACCCGTGGGTCTTTTTGTGAAAGCGAAACCAGAAGTTCCCATGTGCCATCGGTGGAGCCTCCGTCAACAATGCAAACTTCTTCACAGAATCCCAACATCGATTCGATCGATTGTTGAAATGGATATTGTTGTTTTATGGCGTTGTACGTTGTAGTGTACCCAGAGACGCTAGGCTTGAAGTTCATGATCTTTCCAATCGAGCTCCAAAACATTTGTCTTGATGACACAAGATAATCGTTGATGGAGTCTAGATCGTCAGTATTAAACCATTCTTCGTCTTTATGTTGAACATTTTCATTTAGTTGTAACTTACAACCTAACAATTTTGCTTCAATCACCATTCTTGGGCAGGTGTCTTTGCCTGCAGGCAGATAAACAAAGCCTTCCGCCGCTGACAATTTTGCAATTACTTGATCATACGGAACGTTCCACACAACTTCAAATTGCTTATTGTTTTCTTCACACCACTGCTTGGCTGAATCAAACCCTTTGACCCAAGAATTAGATCCCAACACAATCCAACCACTTCTTTCTTGGGGAGGAATTTTATCACGTAAGAACCTCATCATACCAAGTGTAGACTGGCTAAAAACGCTAGAAAGCACGATGTTATCTTTTTCACCCAAGAAAGGAAATAACTTCAAGTAATGAAGCTTCTGTCCCTCCGACATCCAGTAGATGGATTGGGCTCCGAAAAAGAAAGACGATACAATCTTTCCATTCATGTTTTCGCTACAATCACAGTCACTTCCAGTCTCTGATTTATGTTTCTCTGGAGATCTGAATCTACAGTACTTATAGTCATATTCTAAAATTGAATATTTCAAGTTCCCAATTATGCTGGGGATTAACTCTGCATTAAGAGAGGCAAAATTTCCAAAGATCCAAAATCTGTCAAACCCTTGCTTCAATAAATCTAACGTCACAAATTTTGACTTGATTTTGAAGACGTTAAAGGGACTTGATTCAATCAAAGCCTGAGTTGTCAACTCAGCGCCTCCGACGTAATCTTCGACAAATAAATCAGCAACCAGGATTATCTGGGCATCTTGAGGGATCTTTGCGCCAAACTGAAATACTGGATTTGAGAACATAACGACCTCTTTTACGAAAATACTATTCTTTTTTCTGGGTCGTTGTTTAGTCAAAATTTAAAGAATATTTATTTAAAATAGTGCTTGTACATTTCTACAAATTTGGAGAAATTAAGTCTGTAGCTAAATCTAGCTAAATAAATTTATTTAAATTCTATCTGAAATAGAGGTTTTTCTTATGGATAAGAAAATAGTAAAAGACATAGTTAGACCTCTGCAAAAAAAACAGCACCTGTATGCTGTGGCGTCGAGGCCTGCAGATGAAACGTCTGCAGAAATCCTCCAGGACATTCAAAGAAAAGTAAATGAATCGTCAAATCTAAATTCAAAATTTGACGCTTTGATGTTTAAAGTCGAAAAGATAGAAGAAGAACAGTCAAAAGTATCAAAAACAGTGGGACTGATTCACAACGCTCTGTATGATCCAGATAACGGTCTTTTTTCAAGAATTGCAGCAGTTAAATCTACACATTCAGAGGAGAAAGCCGACATAGAAAAACAACTGATTGAAATAAATGCATGGAAAAATCAATCAGAGAAAGATGAAAATCGTTCCTCGGCAGAGGGAAAAGAGATTCACAAAAAAGTTGAATCTCATCAGAACACTATTGAATCTCTTGAAAGATGGAAAGGCAACGTAAATTCATTGGGAAAGTGGACGCTTGCGGCAATTGCAGGTGGAACCATCACAATCATTTTTAGGGCAGTGTACGAACTTTTCATTGTTCAATGACACCAGAAATGTGTTAAATTGTTGGAATGAACTCAGAAGTTTTTACTGAAAATGACTTAAAAGTTGCAACAAAAGAACTGTTAAAAAACATCAAAAATCTACTCAAAGAAGTGGATTCTGTTGTTTTGACTGACTCTAAAACCGGTTTGTCATTGTTGACAAAATATCAGTTCATGTTTGGTTGGAAACCGCGGTCTTTGTTACAAGCACGTTTGTATGAGCTCATACTGAGACTTGCAGTCGATGCAGAAAAACTAGGCCCAGGGTCGTTTGATCGAGTGCTTGAGCGGTTATCTGAGCACCCGAATAATCTTACCAATGATTACAGTGATGATTTTGATAATAAGGGACTGTCAACCGTTCCTGCGTCTCTCGCTGATCTTAAAACTTTCACCGAAGATTACTTCAAAAGTGCAGGAGAGCGTGCACATCATATCTTCTTAGAGGCGCTTGATCTTGCCGGATTTGGGGGTAAAATTGTCGTAGAAAAGACACATGCCGGTGTTCCATCGGTTGAGCTTACTCATGGTTATGCCTTTGACGTAAAACCTGCATGGGACGTTAATCTGAAGCTCGAAAATACCCGGATTTTTGTGATTGATGGATACGTAGAATCTGTCTCGGAAATTCATCACCTGTTAGAATCGCAGGCCGTCAAGAAAGAAAACTCTGTCATATTTTTAAGAGGAATGTCTCAAGACGTGATTCACACCCTCAGGGTCAACTTTGACAGGGGGACTTTAACCGCAATTCCCGTAATCGTCAATTTTGACATTGAAGGCATCAATACGTTAAACGATGTGGCAATTATCACAGGTTGTGATGTTGTGTCATCCAACAAGGGAAACCTAATAAGTTCCATTGACTACAACTCTGCAACAATTGTTGAGTCTGTGACTTTGTATCCTTCAAAGGTTGTGATTCAACATAAGAAAACTTCTTTGTCGATTGCAACACATGTGAATTTTTTGAAAAACAAAAGAATGGAAAAAAGTGCCGTAGAAGACATGGGGAAATTGTACGACAAAAGGATTAGATCATTGACGCCAAATCAGGTGATCATTAGACTTTCTGACGACAAGGATTTCATTAAGACTTCACAGTCAATAGATCTTGCGCTACGTACCGTCAAGTCGTTAATAGAGTACGGAGTTTCAACAAAAAATAAGTTACCTGCAATGACTGAGTTCTCTACGCAAAAATATTTACGTTATTGCGTAGAGACTCTTTCAAATTTAGGCGCTATTATTTGCGCTTAAGTATTTCGCTTAAGGCTTTTTTGTCAATTGAGACCGTGATCATTCCTTTTTCCATTGCTTCGGTTAATTTGCCTTGAGATGCAAGCCATTGCATGATATTCTTCGTGGTGTTCATTGCAAATGATGAACGTCCAAGTTTTAAATCAACTCTTGCTTTGTCGATTAAAGCATCTAATAATGGCGAATCAGGAGAGATTTTTTCCGGTGTCAGTGGTTTCTGAGGTTGTTCCACGTTTCGTGGGGGAGGAATCGGTCGCATCTCTCGAGCTGTGGGTTTGTAATCTTCATCGTCGGCAAACGAAAAATCATCCGTATCATCCAGTAATGACTTCGGATTTTTTGCGCCATAAGTGGGCCCACCCGTCTTCTTTGTATTTTTTGATGGTTTGTCTACGTCAACAAAAACATCATCATCTTCCACAGATCCGATTACGCTTCCCAACTCATTTTCAATTGAAGGACCTTGCTCCCACTCTGCAATCATCTTCTGTACATCTTTCATTGACATGTGCATAATAGCACTTGTCATAATTTCATCAATGTCTTCGTTAAATTTTTTGTCAGCCGGATTTCCAAATCTAAAAAATTTTAATAAACCACTTGCAATATTTTTGACTGCATTTTTTGCCGTTTGCCAAGTGCTTGACTCCGCTGGAGAAAATGCGGTCATCAAAACAGTCTTTAAGCTTTCAGACCCAACGTCCTCGAGGTATCTTGTCTCTCTTTCATCAGCAAGATACTTTATCTTTTCATTTGAATTTTTTATTTCTGTAAATTTTCTACGTCCAAAAAAGTTGTTAAAAATGGTATTTAATTGACTTATACCCTGTTCAAGAACTGCAAGAAACGCACCTGCCGCGATGACGCTGCCGGTAAACTCTTTTTCGTTACCTCCTGCTTCAATTGCATTAAGGTGTTTGTCTATTTCAACCTCAAGAGCAGCCTTATAGGTTCCTGAAATTCTAATGCTTTTTAAAAACTCAAGTTTTTCTCTGTAGTTTTCTGCATCATCTAAAATCTTGGTTTCAATTCTTTCAACAAGAAGAACGCTTCTTTTGAATTCTTCCTTCAGAAGAAGCTCTTTTTTTGTCTCATAGTTTTCTTTTAGCGTTCTTGTCATTTTGTCCTCATATTTCCTTAAGTATATAAGCAAAAGCCTCAAAGAAGCTGTGAAAGTTTTTTGTTAAATTTGATTTTTATTACACCTCTTTCAAGAGCTTCCACCAATTTTCCTTTGCTATTTAACCACATTAAAAAGTGCAAATGAGGTTTTTGATTTTTTAATGCTTTTTCATCTTCAGGCAGGTCTTTTCTCTTTATATTTAGGTACTCATTTTCCAACTTTTGGAGTTTGGTAGCGCTAAGTAATTTCCCCCCACCGGCTTCCGAACCTTGAGGCGGTGCACCCGTTGGACCACCCGCGGCAGCCCCGCCTCGAGTAGCTGCGGCTCCTCCTCTTACCGGACCACCTGCAGCGGCACCACCTCTTGCTGGACCACCCGCGGCAGGTGCACCACCACCACTTTCAGCCGCCGCCGTGGTAATTGCTCCACCTGCGGCCGACAAAAGCTCAGTATCGTCAATGTTGATGTAACTATTTGCCATTTCAACTACGTCACCAACAGCCATTTCCATCAATGAATTTGCAATCAATTTTCCGGTATTTTCAAATACAGTTCCACCCGTAAAGAACTTTTTAATCTTTTTTCCAAGGTCGTCTTTTGATTTTTTGTCAAATAGATCAATCAGCGCTTCTTTGAATTTTTCTTCTCCTCCGTCAAATCTATTTTCTGCATAATCTTTTAACTTAGCGCCAGTCTCTGGTGCCACTGCTCCAATCTTCAAAGTTAATTTGAGAAATTTTGGAAGATTTTTTACGCCTTTTTGAAAAGAGTTGAGAAAGTGAACTGCTGCCGCAAAATCATCTTTGCCTTTGACTTTTTTAAAAAATTTAATGGGATTTATTCCGGAGTCTAACGCTGAAGAAGCATTGGAAACGCTTTGTACGTAACTACCAACCAGTTGCTTCAACTCACGGCCAAGTCCACGTAAATTTTGTATATCTTTTAAACGTTTGACTAACTTGTCAAGCTTGTCCAGTTGCTTTAGGTCAATTGCCTCAAGAATCAAACTTCCATGCTCATAGCTTTCTTTCAAAGTTTGCATAATTCCATTCCTTATGTTTTACTCTTACACTAAATATGTAATTAATCTTCTTAAGAAGGAAAAATATACATGCACAAAGACAAGATCATCAAGGCGTCTTGGAATCACTTTGAGGGCGCAAAGAACATTCTCATCAATAATATTCTCACTGCTGTGAGGGATCAAAAGATTAAAATCGACAACACTGAACTAAATCAGTTAGTGTTTTTGATGACAACTTCTCTTGAAGAGGGATATCATAAAGGATACAAGACATTTGACAGAGAGTTAACGTCTTGCCTCGCAGATACAAGCAAGTCGCAACCAAAGGTAGCTCAGTCGAAAAAAAACTGAGAATTCTTGGTAAGATTTTATCTTTATTTAAAGTTGGATCATGATGTCAACTGGTGTAAAACACTTAGTTAAATGTCGTTGCGTTTTACCGCAATTTAAAAGTTTACATGAACCTCCAGTTCATCAATTTGTCGTCTTTTCCGTCGTTGATGATTCAGACAAGGTTCAAATCAAGTTTGCTCAATGTAATAATTGCGGTGTGATTCACAAAGTGACAGACATATGCAGGTCTGAAATCTTGATGAATAAAGAGGACATGGGTTCGCTATTGAGCATTAACGACATTAGTCAAGGTCTACCTCAAAATCTGGTCAAGATTCTTGAATCCAACAGTTGTGACCTTCCCACGTGGGAAGCATGCAGTTTCATTGTTGAAAACAAGCAATGGGGAAACTTTGTCGTGTTAACCACCGACGCTGAGCACGGAACGAGGCAAGGAAAATACGTGCAAATAATTGGTGAAAATATGTTTAAGGTAAATACATTCACTCGTGAAGAGTTTATTAAGGGATAAGGATGAATCAAGTTCAACTCTACGGACAGATGCAGTCAGAGAAGACTGCGGAAGAGAATAGGACAGTCAGGGACATTGTCAAAGAAATATCTAACTTTGGAATCAATGAAAGGCAGAGGTGGTTGATAATCTATCAACTTGCCCTGGAGTTTGAAAACGTTGATGACCTGAGAGAGGTCACGTCTTTTATCAAAGAGTACAAGGGTAGCGAATTGTTTTTATCAAGCAAGGAAGTGTTAGATGGGTCGTTCAACAAATAATACAAACAGCGCAATCTCGGTCAGGGGACCCTCCGCTTCACCTGAAGACATGCTGATGCAGTCACTGATTGTTCAGCATGATAATGTTAGAATTGTGGTTCTCCACGGCGATGTAAATGAGCACACAATCTCACATGTCATTGTCCAGCTTCTGCAACTTGCAAACCAAAATCACAAGCCGATTCACCTTGTCATCTCTACTTATGGAGGCTCGGTGGACGAAATGTTCTCCCTGTACGACACGATCAAATTCTTGCCGTGTCCGGTTCACACCATCGCCCTTGGTAAGGTAATGTCCGCTGGTGTGTTGTTGTTGGCCTCAGGTGTCAAAGGCAAAAGGTTGATCGGTCGATCTGCCCGTATCATGATCCATCCTATCTCTGGTGGATTGTACGGAAACGTGTTTGAGGCACTCAATGAGGTGAAGGAGCACGAAAGATTGCAGCGTCTCATGGCAGACGCACTTCTTAAGGAGACAAAGATGTCAGCCGAAGAGATCGAGAAGATCATGAAGGCGGGACACGACTGTTACCTTACACCGGAAGAGGCGATTAAGATGGGAATCGTGGACGGTTACATTGGCGATGATTCCATATCTGCAATGACGTCTGAGAAGAAAAAGTCAAAACGAGCCAAGTGATTCTTGTAAATTGAGGTTGTTATAGGTGTACGATACGATTCGTATGCCTCGACACAACTACGATTGCTTCTTTCCTTTCTCAAAGATTCGTCCTGAACAGAGAAAGGCCATTGAATTTGCGCTTGATGCCTTTGAAAATGGCAAAAGATACGTTGTCTTGAACATGGGGACCGGCTGTGGAAAGTCTGCCACGGCTGTCACAATTGCTCGTTACATGCAAGCTCACGGTGAACGTACCTTTGATGAAGACAACGTTCCACTGTCCGGAGCCTATGTTCTAACAACACAAAAGGTGTTGCAACAGCAATATCTTGATGATTTTGGACCAGGTGTAGGTCCATCAAAGAACCTGATGCTAAGCATCAAGTCTTCATCCAACTATAAGTGTGGATTTTATCCTGATCAAACCTGTGCTGAATCAAGGCGCGTCCTGAATCAATTAGGGAAAAAAATACTCGGGACAGAGTTTCACAAGCATTGCAAGGGATTTTGCGGTTATTCGAAGGACAAGCAAGATTTCATTGAATCTCCGATCAGCGTCACAAACTTTTCGTATTTTTTTGCAGAAACGATGTACAGCAAAAAGCTGACACCTCGTGACCTGCTCATCATTGACGAGTGTCATAACACTGAGACAGAACTAGGAAAGTTCGTTGAAGTGACGTTTTCTGAAAAGTTTGCAAAAGAAATCTTGAAGTGTAAGATTCCTCAACATCTAAATTCGCAGATTGATGTCTTTGATTGGATTAAAAAGACTTACCAACCATCATTGGCAAAGTATTTTAAGCAGGTTGAAAAAGCAATATCGCAAAAGTTGAACGAAAATTCTGTGGGATTTAGCGACCTCAGCAAACAGTTTGAGATGCTAGATAAACACATCTGCAAAGTCGATAGGTTTTTGTCGACCTACACCAATGACAATTGGATCTGTAATATCGTACATCCTGATGATTTTAAAAAGAGAGCACAAAGAAAGTTTGAGTTCAAACCAGTTGACGTTTCACGCTTTAGTTACGAGAACTTATTTAAATTTGGTGGTAGATCTTTACTTTTGTCTGCAACAATAATTGATAAGCACATCTTCTGTCAATCAATCGGTCTCAAACCCAATGATATTGAATACCTCAGCATTGAGTCGCCATTTCCCGCAGAGAATAGGCCGATACATTTTGTTCCTGTTGGCTCACTGTCAAAGGCAACGATAGACAATACCTTACCTAATCTCGTGGAAGCAGTGAAGATGTTGCTGGAGCAACATCATGACCAAAAGGGGATCATTCACTGTGTGAACTTTCGTATTGCCCAACATCTCGTTGATTCATTAAAGTCTCCAAGATTGTTAAGCCATAACTCCGAGAATCGTGATGAAATCCTTAAATCCCACATAAGCTCAAAAGAGCCTACCGTTCTGGTGTCTCCATCTATGATGGAAGGCGTTGACCTTGCAGGTGATGCTTCAAGATTTCAGATCCTCTGTAAGGTCCCGTTTCCTTATCTCGGAGATCAGGTCATTAAAAAGAGAATGGAAAATAATAAACAGTGGTACACCTACCAAACAATTAAATCAGTGGTTCAAGCAATGGGTAGATCCATCAGAAACGAAACAGATCATGCAAGTTCATACATTCTTGATGCAGATTGGGAGAGGTTTTTTAGGATGAACAGGCACATGTTTCCCGCTGATTTCATTGTAGCGCTATCTTAAGCTTTACAATGGACAAAACGTTATTATAGATACCCAAGGAGGTATCACAAAATGTCGACAGAACCAAATAGTCAGATATTGCTTACGTGGAGTGAAATTAAGAACATAATTGAAGGACTTGAATTTGATGTCCTAAAGAGTGCAAGGGGAGTTGCAGCTGCAGGAGTTAGGGCAAGGAAGGGTTTACGTGCATTGAAGGCAAGATCTCACGATCTAGTGAAGCTCACCTTTGAAGAAAAGCCAAAGAAGGAAGATTGATCCAGAAAAAACGCCTTTTAACGGGCGTTTTTTTATTTCTGTTGATTAATTACACGTAAAAGGAGATAATTGATGCCATCACCTAGAGCCGTGTTAGCAGATCTAACAAAAATGTCGTTAAACACAAAGAAACCGTGGTCAACAATAGGAAAAAACGGTCACCTTTCCGGTAACGTACCAGTTCATGTAACTGAAACACCTTTAGTTGTTAAAGAGGCTGAGGTTGCGGAATCCACTGTTGTTGCGGATGTTCATCCTGTTGTATTAGAAGTAGAAGATACCATAACGGTTCCAGAACACGTTGTTACAGAAACAATTGATGAAGTTCAAGATCTTGGCCTTGACATTGAGGATCCATTCAAGGCAAAGAAAAAGAAAAAATTAGTATGATTTCTTGATCTTTTCATAAATGTTTTTTTCTATCTGACATATTCTCATTCTTGTCAGACCATATATCTTACCTATTTCCTGCAAAGTATGAGGTCCTTCGTTGGCGGTAATCATCACACAATTGTGTCCTTCCGGGTGTGAAATCCACTGTGAGCAGTTTTTCCGTTGACAATCAACATCATGTTTAGAAAGTATAGAGAAGCAAGTTACGCCCTTCACAACTTCATCGTTTACATCGGTGCTTGACGGAGGGCGTTTTTTATTATTTTGCAATTGGTATCTCCTGATTTTTAACAAATTTAAAATAGCATAAATTTTTGTACAAGTTTTCATTACAACACGGAGAATAATGTGAGTAACATCAAAACGTATGTCCTGGATACAAACGTCCTACTGAGCGATCCTTCGTCTTTATTTTCCTTTGAGGAAAACAACGTCATCATACCACTTGCTGTTCTTGAAGAACTGGACAATCACAAAAGTAGACAAGATGAAGTCGGACAAAATGCAAGATCTGTCAGTCGTACGCTAGACGAACTGAGATTACAGGGAAGTTTGTTGGATGGAATCGGACTAAAAAATGGAGGAAATCTGCGGGTTGTTTCCATTCCTCACGAAAAGTTCACAGAGCTTCCGATTGAACTGAGGTCAGTGGAATCCAAAGTTGACAATATGATCATTGCTTTGATGAATTCATATGACAAGGATGCGATCCTTGTTTCCAAAGACATCAATGTAAGATTGAAATGTGATGCACTTGGCATCCGTTGTGAAGACTATTTAAAAATGAGAGTAGCTGATGACCCCAAGAATTTCTATAGGGGCGTAGAAGTGATTGAGCTACCATATGAACTGATAGAATCATTCTATGAAAATGACGAACTTGATCTACCTCAAGAGTATGTCAACGGAAAACTTCACCCTAATCAGATTTTGATCCTGAAAAATTCCGTTGATGGAAAGACTGTAAAGTCAGCGATAGCAAAATACGTTTCGCACGATAAACCGGTAAAACCGATTCAAAAAATAGAGCAGGCGTTTAACCTGAAACCTAGAAATAAGGAACAAAGTTTTTCACTTGATCTATTGTTTGATGAAAGCATTAAGTTGCTTACACTGGTTGGACCGTCTGGCACTGGGAAAACATTACTTGCAATATCTGCGGCTCTTGCTCAATTGAAAGGACTGGGAGACGAACCAAGGTACGACAAGTTGATTGTATCAAGGCCGGTACAACCCCTCGGGAAGGATATTGGCTTTCTTCCAGGTACAATGGAAGAAAAAATGGAGCCATGGGTCGCCCCTATAAGAGACAACATCAACTTTTTGATGGGTTCAGGTAAAAAGCAATCAAGAAGATCTCGACCAAATCATGATGAACATGAAAGTAAGATGCATTATCTCAACCTTTTGCAAGAAAAAGGCTTGATAGAAATAGAGGCCATCACTTTCATCAGAGGTCGTTCCATACCTAACGCATTTATCATCATTGATGAAGCCCAAAATTTGTCTATGCACGAATTAAAGACCATTGTGACACGTGTTGGAGATAACACAAAGATTGTATTGACAGGAGACGTAGAGCAGATTGACAACGTTCACGTTGACGTATATTCAAATGGTCTAACTGTTGCAGTAGAAAAGTTCAAAGATTATTCAGTGGCTGGACACGTGACATTGATTAAGGGCGAACGTTCTGAACTGGCGACACTTGCATCAAAGATTCTTTGAAATTAGGTCAATAGAATTATTTAGAAAAGGTATAATTTACAAATATGAGCGGAATTCTTGACAAAAAATCCAGAGTGCTTGACAGTATCATCACCCTGGAAGGCAGAAAGCAACTGTCTAATGGTGGAATTAACATACGCTATGTTACGTTTACTGATGGTGCAACTTTTTATAAAGCCGACATGGATAATGGTTCCGCTGATGCAACGCTAAGGCTTTATTTGGAGTCATGTCATTTACCACAGGATGAAATAACATTTCAATCAGATGATGATGGAAAACTTGTTTCATTTAAATCCTCTCTAGATAAACTCATAAAAGATGGAAAGTTATTAAACACAGACGTAATTTTACCCAGTGATTCTGAGATGCTCAGCGGATCATCTATTTTTGTTTCAACTCAAGAAAGAGGAACTTTTCTACAACAATCAGCAGAATCATTGCTCACTTCATCAATTGACAACCTGAAAAAAATGCAGATCATCGGCACAAAAGATTCTTTGTTCGATGATAATGATTTTTCTATCGGCAGCACAGATGTAGAATTTGTTATTACTGAAACCGGACCTATTCCCATTGATTTTGGCGTTATCACTGATGTACGTCAACTAGAGAACATAATTGCAGATCCTAGGTTTAGTAACTTAGTTAATTTTAAATACTTACCACCAATTAACAAGACTGATGAAATTGTTAATAAATCAAACGTAGACAACTTAAGTAAGTATTTGTTGGGAAGTTATCCTGCGTGGAATAGTATTCCCTCACGTGTTCTTTCACATCGTGAAGTGATAAATGAACACGCTTATTACGCAAGAAATGGATTCTCAAAAATTTTGAATTTTGATCCAACTTCATACTCAAATAACTTATTTTTTCAAGCGTTTGAAGTAACAAATGACACGATGTATAAGCTCGACATCATTGATTTTGGAATAAATCAATCAGTTGTAAGACAGAGCGAAGACACAAGGTTTTCACCAGGACCTATAACAAATATATTTTTTATAGGCAGATTAATAACAAAATCTGAAACAAACACTCACTCTTTTGTGCATCTTTTTACGCTAATTTTTGGATAAATTATGTATTTTTCAAGTGAAAGAAATTTAAAATTATTGAAAATAAACGATAATTTTGCATCATTACGTAAAATTAACGAAGATGGTTCATATGAATTTGAGTTTCGTTATTCAATAAGTCAAACAGAGGCCATAAAAAAGTCAACAATCAGCGTGAACGTAACGGTCTATTACGATAACTCCACTGTCAATAACTCAAAAGATAAATATTTTCAAGTTAAAAATGAAAAAATTCATAATATTTTGACAGGATTTTCAAATCAAAAGCTAAACATAAAAAATCAAGATAATACCACAGTATTCTCTACAAACAGTGACATCTCTGCGTTTATAGACAATAGTTACGTATCTGAAGTTTTGAGATCGAAATCAATAAAAAAAACTCAATCAAAACTTGTTTTAAAAAATGTAGGCTTATTGAAAAAAAATAGGCAAAACATTCGTCACTTACAGCAAGTTCTCATAAAAGAAGATCAACTACAACAAAAGTCAGTACAAAAATCAAATAAAAAATTGTGTCACAGTCTTTTATTTGAGCACTGTATAGATCCATCTGAAATAAAAGAGTTATCATCTTACGTAATTGATCCATATCAGCTTTCACAAGGTGTTTTAAGTCCACGAAACAATCGTAGGCCTCAAGTGCTCACTGAGTTATATGATCAATTTGTACTCGGCGGAATATCAAAATTTGATGAATCATCTACAAGTGACTCAAGCTATGTAGTCACCCTTGACAACGTAGAGGCAGATCAACTAGAGATTCCTGTTAATGCAACTTTTAAGTTGCCAAAAAACACTTCTGTTCAAAATTCATTAAATCTATTTGTTAAGTTTGAACTAATAGATGTGAGCAACAATGTTCCCACTGAGACAATTGTAAAAGAGCTAAATGTCCTTAAATACGATATTTCTTACTGGAAACCTGATGACGCTCCTGAGGTCACAGTTGATTACATTGATAGATCTAATGCGTTGATAAACATAAAACAGATTGCAAAAAATGCAAACTTTGTTAATGTCTATAAAAAAAGCTTGTCTGACGTGCTAAACCCAGACGAGTATTCTTTTGTTCAAAGACTAAACCTGGAACAAGGCCAATCTGTCAGCCTTAACGTTTTGTCTTCAGAAAGTCCAACAATATACAGGGTCATATCTGCACACAATAACTTACTTAGCGACAAGTTCAAAAATGTTGTCATCTGTTCACAACTTACAAATGTGACAAGACAAATTTCCATAACCAGCGTTTCCACTGAAAGCGGGGTTATGCTAGAGGCAAGGAATTTACCTTTTGATGCAATTGAGTTGCAATTCTTAAAAAAGAATTTGTCTCAATTTGATTCTAAATTTGACACAATTAACGAAAAAAGATTCTTGATTAAGCAAGAAGATGATCTGATTGTTGAAAATTTGATAAACAGCGAATTAAACGAAGGAGACATTTATGAGTTCTCTGCGAGGGTGTATTTTTCAAATGGATCAAGTATTGACACAGGATCAGAAATTATCGAATATGCCAAAAATAGCTCAACAAACTACTTGAACATGTTGATTGAAAATGTCATCATAGACGGAGATGATGATGTAAAATTTAACGTAAAGTTTTCACCAACTGAAAGTGGGATTGATCAAATAAAAAATATACTCAAAAGCCAAGGTAATATTTCATTTTTTGAAAAAAACATAGCCTCTCAAAAAGATGAATTGCAAAAATTACTTGCGTACTCTGTGCAAAGAATCAACCTAACAACTGGCGATAGAGAGGATTTTGGAATAATAACGAAGGGATTTTTTTCAGACAGAGGATTAAGAAATTCTGCCGGAATAAAAAAACTAAATCCCAAGAACAATTACAGATATGTAATAACAGCTTTTGTTAGAGACACAACAACGGTTTTATCGTCATATAAAGAGAAAAAAACAGATCCATTAACAAATAAAAGTTATCTTTATCGACCTGCTAAATTTCTTCAACCTTACACGTTAAAGACGGGTACGATTATATCAGAATCAACGAATCTTTCTTACGTAAATGGTAAAAGCGTCTTTGAACAAGGTGACTCCGGAATAACATCTAAGTTAGATGTTACGTTCAACAAAAAAAAGTTTGAAGTAAAAAATGCCAGTGTATCAAGATTTGACTTATCTACCCTGCTTATAAAATGTAATTACGTTAACAACTTATCTGACGTTGATCATTTTGTAATTTCTAAAGAAATATTAGGAATAAGGTCAATCATAACTTGCATACACTCTCAATTTGAGAATGGATTAGTGTTTCACTACAAGTTATCAACTGATGATTTGGGTTATGTAAAATTTGTAATAACACCTGTGCTAAAAGATTACTCTTTGAGCAAAGAGTCCACAACAAACGAGATATTGATTGAGGCACTATGAAAGACACGTTCTTGATATCATCGCAAAGATCACAGGTTAAAACCGGTAATGTTGAAACTCAACCGTTGCCAATAATTCTTGACGATAAAAATAGATTATCAGCAGACGTTTCTTTAAATAACGTGTCTTATGTTGTAAGGCGAGATGAGACATCTCAGGTAACAAGAGGCCAGTCAATTACGTCAATCGTTAATGACATCAAGATCAACAATCCAATCCTTACTACCTTAAGGGGAGAAAACATCAATAGAGTTGATTTTGATGATGCAAACGCAGTCCAACAAGATCAACCGATCGTAAGCAACGATACCATTTCATATTCTGAATATGAATCACTGGCGGGTATGTCACAGTCTGAGCCTCAAATTATTTTGTTGACTGATTTTAAGCCAATATATTCTTTACAAAGATTAAACGAAAATGGTGTTTTTTTTGATAAGCAAAATAACATAAAAAAAGTAAAAAATCACAACATAAAGCACATAATTGATTTTAATAAAAAAATATCAGACAAGTTTGAGACGCAACTACAAAATCGTGTGATTGACTTTAATTCAAAAATAAGTCACATTGAAAATTATTTGTCGTTTATAAAACTTGTAATTCTTGAATCAGACAACACAAACGTTTTTTCAAAACAAATATTATTGTCAACAACATACGATGAATCGTACGTTCCAACAAATTACAGTGAAAACATGATTACTTCTTTGGAGGTTAAGGAGACATTAACACCGAAGCTATTTCTAAAGAACATGGGCTTTGATGAAGAAGCAGTAAGCGAAAATTTCCTTTCTACAAAAATTGGATTTCAATTTCTGACTGAGACTAAAGACGCGGTGAAATTCCACTCACCAGTACTAATAAATCTTCAAGATGAAAACAAACGCAACGACTCTTCAAAAGAGACAATAATAAATAAACCAATTAACTACTATCAATTTAGCGATAGGCTTTATTTGAAAGATAGTTCAATTCCAAGTTTAAATTTTTTTCGTAGCTATGACCCACAGGACACAGAAGCAATAAAAAATGCAACACCATCACAATGGTCAGACGGAGAAACTGTGTATGGTCAACCATTTTATGGGTTTGATGTCATAACTCCTGAGGCTCGTGAATATTTTTCAAAGCTACAAACTGAATTTGGATCATTGCAACAAAATTCATTTGAAAACTTGGAAAGTGATTTAGCTGCAAATATTTACGACATATCAAAAGAGTTTGATATGTCAAATCGATTGAATCTTAATGAAACAAAAGTTTTTTTAAAAACAAAATTTAATTACGATGTTGACCTTGAAGAGGTCAAAACTTCAATATTTGATTCTATTTTTGGGTATTCTGGTGATGACGTTGCAACTGCTGCAGCGAATACAGTGAAGACCTCTCTTGGTTCAGTGTTTTCATATCAGGAAGGAAATATACGTGTACTTCCATTTGAAAAAAAGTTGCCCGCCTCATTAGAAACAAGTTTTGTCTCAGGCTTTTCTACAAATCTAGCGCGTCAAAAAGAAAGAATTGAACAATATGCTGAAAACTTAAGGTTATTAATTGATAACTTTAGTCAAGCAATAAATAAATTAAATTTACTATCCATACGTGATTCTAATTTTAGCGTTTCACAGTTGTTTTACGGGGATTTAATTAATGATCTAGGTCTAGAATACGACAATAACACCGCTTTAAATTTGTCTAATTCCGACAAACTTATATTTTCTTTGTTTGAATGGTCTTTCAAAGATTCCTACATGTCGTTTTTACTGTTTTTGTATTGCATAATTAATGACAATAATGAAAAATTTCGTGTTGTAATTGAGGGTCAAATTACAAAATGGATAACAGAGAACGTGAGGTATAGGCTTCCTAGCGTTTCACAAGAAACTCTATCGCTCCAGGCCTTTGAGACAGTAAGTACAATTCGTTCTTTAGATTTTATTGCCGGAAGCAATAACTTGCTTGACGTCATGTATGTTACTAAATTTGATTTATCAGAGCACTTGAGAAATTCACCTTTAATCAAGTCGATCAAGTCAAGGTTGATGCTTCCGGAATTGCAACAGATTGGTCAGATTGGTGAGGCGACTTTTTACAGAAATTATCCTGCGTTGAAAGTTGCAATGTCGCTATTTCAGTCAATATTAAAAATGATTCAAACCGAAAACCCCGTCAACAAGTATTCTTTTTACGGAATGTTTTTCTCAGATGGTGTTGACACAAGTGATGGATTTTTTATTGGACGAAAACAATCTCAATACAATGGTGCCAACGTTATTCAATTAATGAAAAATGAATGTCTTTCCGTTAGAACATCAGTTTTGTGCTTGTTGAACGTGTTAAAGACTTTACACGTTAATTGTGTCAATTACAAAAATTTTTTAAACTCACTGGTTTCATCAACTCAGTATCGTGAAATCAGTCAAATTTTTTCTTCTGACGAAAAACTCATTAACTTGCTATTTGACAATCGACAGCACT
>Ga0315906_10002964_pt1 | contig 22945 bp, 17 predicted proteins | sample LakEriMetagenome_4_FD_203526 | JGI IMG/M metagenome (GOLD analysis project Ga0315906, IMG submission 203526) | Freshwater fungal communities from buoy surface, Lake Erie, Ohio, United States - Buoy 2 MA122 | ecosystem: Environmental > Aquatic > Freshwater > Lake > Lake biofilm | place: USA...
TACGCCGGCCCTCAAAGGCCCTGCCTAAGGTGATCTCATCGGCGTATTCAAGATCTCCGCCTACTGGCAGCCCGGATGCAAGTCTGCTCACCTTTACCCCAAGAGGTTTGATCAATCTTGTTAAATAGGTAGCAGTTGCCTCACCCTCTAAATTTGGATCAGTAGCAATGATCACCTCATTGATTTGAGTTTGAGCAAGTCTGGTCATTAACTCTTTTATTCTTAAGTTCTCTGGCCCTATCCCATCTATTGGTGATATCGCACCCCCTAGTACATGGTACTTGCCCTTAAACTCGCGAGTTTTTTCGATTGCTAATACATCTTTGCTCTCTTCCACTACACAAATAGAGCTGTTATCTCTTCTTGGATCCTTACAGATCCGGCACAACTCCTCCTCTGAAATATTTCCACAGGTAGTACAAAACTTAACCCGCTCCTTTACCGTCTTTAAAATTTCAGCTAATCGGGAGACATCTACTCGATCTGATTGAATAATATGAAAAGCAATCCGCTGGGCACTCTTTGGTCCAACTCCAGGCAGCCGGCCTAACTCATCAATTAGATCCTGGATTATTCCCTCATACATAATTATTTTTTAAATTAAAGTTTAATTGACTTAAACCCTAATTTGACTCCTTTATTACTTTTGCACCCAATTTGCTAGCTAATAACTCAGCCCCAGATAACATATTGCCATCGGTTGGATCCTCATCACCTCTTGCCATAGTGGTAGTTGAAATAGAGGCATCCACAGTTGCAGCAATCCTTCTTCGCACCCCTGTCACCTCTTCAAAGGCATCAGATAAAATCACATCGCTCTCTGATCTGATAAATGAATCCTTAGCTCCAATATTTACCATTCCAATAGTTATTACCTCTTCATCTAGGGAGAGTATCTGCGCACTAGTTGATAGTAGAGACCAGGTTAGACGGCGCCTCTTTTTAACACTTTCAATTACCTCAGGCCACATTCTTCGCAAAGCTGAGATCTCAATTGAGCCAGATGGCTTGATTGATTTTTCACTCTCCTCTTTTGGCTTTACCTCTTGCGCCTTACTACTTTCTGCTCTTACTTGCGCAGGCTTTGCTGGCGCTGGCTTACTTTCAACTTTTGGCTCAGCTTTTACTTGATCCTTTACCGCTGGCTTTACCTCACTTTTTTCTGGCAATGCTTGTGTTGGGGTTGATATCGAAAGCAGCCGCTCTAGCTTTTCTACCCTAGCTAGCAGGGCAGCATCATCTGCGGCGGGTAATAAAATTCGGCCACAAATTAACTCCAAAATTAATCTAGGTGGAGTTGCCCCTCGCATTGAGGTTAATCCTTGCGCCAATATGTCAGCTGCTCTGATCAAGGTGGCAACACCAATTAATTTTGCTTGGGCTCTAATTCGATCTAATTGATCTTGAGGTAATTCATTTAAAATGGAGGAGTTATTTTGATCTGAGGCCTCAACAATTATTAGATCTCTAAGCCGCTCAAGTAGATCTTGAGCAAATCTTTTTGGGTCCGCTCCTGACTCAACCACTCTATCTACTGTCATAAATAGGGATGCAGTATCTCTGGCAGCGAGTGCGTCTATTGCCTCGTCCAATAGTGCGGTATCGGTAAAACCAAGCAGTGCCACTGCAATCTCGTAGGTAACACCATCACTGCCAGCACCAGCTAGTAATTGGCCTAAGACAGAGAGAGCGTCCCGGACTGATCCACCGGAGGATCTAACAACTAATGGGATTACACCTTTAGCTACCTTAATTCCCTCTTGCTTACAGATCTTTTCTAGGTGCGCACTTAAGATTGCAGGTGGCACTAATCTAAATGGATAGTGGTGGGTTCTAGATCTAATTGTAGAGATTAATTTATCTGGCTCAGTGGTAGCAAAGATAAAGAGCACATGTGCTGGGGGCTCTTCTACTACTTTAAGAAGGGCGTTTGCCGCTCCTGGCCCTAATTGGTGGGCCTCATCAATAATATAAATTTTGTAGCGAGATTGCACTGGTGCAAAAAAAGCTTTATCTCTTAAGTCCCTTGCATCATCAACTAAACCATGGGTGGCAGCATCTAACTCAATTACATCCAATGAACCTGGTCCATTTGCCACTAAATCTTTACAGGATTGGCACACTCCACATGGGGTCGGTGTTGGACCTTTTTCACAATTTAAAGATCTGGCCATAATTCGAGCACTTGATGTCTTGCCGCACCCTCTGGGACCGCTAAATAAATATGCGTGGTGAATCTTCCCAGATTCCAATGCATTAGATAATGGAGTAGTCACATGCTCTTGGCCAATAACATCGGCAAATATCGATGGGCGATACTTGCGGTATAGAGCTAGTGACATAATCCTCCCAAACTATGACTTACAGTAAACTTTTTAAGTAAAGCTAATCAGGAAGTAAAAATTAAAGGGACCCCCCGCACACCCACTTAAAAATTACCTACCCTTGCTGCATTCCTGTCCTGGGGGAGTTCGGCACCAAAGCGCCGCACGGGGGATCTAACGGTAAATTATAGTTAATTCCACCGATACTCTTAGCCACAAGATGAGATAGGAAGCAAAAAGCTTTACTGGAGGATTCGCATAGCGGCCGAGTGCGCACGCTTGGAAAGCGTGTGTAGGGCAACCTACCGAGGGTTCAAATCCCTCATCCTCCGCCATTGAGAGCGCTTCACTCACCAACATAGTTTGATTGTCGGCCTGGCCCACAGAGCGAATTTCCCAAGAACTAATATCCCAATAATTTACTCCAAGAATAAATCTTCTCATAGAGTAAAACTGATTAAATATTAATAACTTTACATTTATACAAATATTTAAGCTAGGCACCATCTAAACTAGATACTTGCTTCTGATTACACAGTAAAAAGAGGAGGGTACCGAAGGTTCAATGAGTGCCCTGCATTTAAGCTATAAATTTGGCTTAAATAATTTGCTCAATAAAGTTTTTGACATTGACAAAAAGAAAATCGGGCTTTTGCGCCTGGTAATAAAAGATTCACTGAGTCTCTGCTTGTGATAATTATGTCTCTTATTATACCGCACTAACTTGAGTTCAGTTTCATTTTGACAAGTTGCTTCAAAGGCTGAATGAATTAAAGCATTTTGTCAAATGGCTCTTACGCTGCCAGATCCCAGGTTAGTAATTTAGCTCAAATTCGCCACAAATCTAAGATAAATTATTAAGCGCTTTAGTTATTTCTATACAAAACTAGCTAAATCTATAAATCAAAAAGCAAAGACCCATTTCACCCTTGGAACGTGAGATAAAAAAGAGTAAAGTAATCATATGTTTAAATCCTCATTGTCGATGTACGTTTCCAACATAGGCGAAGCCGTACTTAAAGTGTCTCAGGTTGCCATTGATGATGCACTAGCTGCCCTTTCCTTGACGCTGAACGCAAACAAAACAATTTGGATTGCTGGCAATGGAGGTAGCGCTGCAACCGCTAGCCATTTTGCAACTGACTTAAGTAGGTGTGTTAATAAAGACAGCAACCCAGTTAGAGGTGTCAGTTTATGTGATAATTCCAGTCTAATAACTGCAATTGGAAATGATTTTGGATTCGAATTTATATTTTCTAAGCAATTAAGCAACTTAGCAATCAGAGGAGATTTACTTGTAACGCTCTCAGCGTCCGGGAACTCTCAGAATATTCTTTCGGCAATGACCTGGGCAAAAACTAATGGTCTAAGCAATCTGGCTCTAACCGGATTTGATGGTGGAAAGGCAAAGCTTAAAGCAGATTTTTCACTCCATGTACCAACAGCAATTGGTGACTATGGTGTGGTTGAAGATGCACATTCTATTCTTTGCCATTACTTAAGCTCGCAATTTCGACCAGTTAGATGAAGAAAACGAGCCTTAAAGTAAACTAATTTATTAAGTTTTCTTATTAAGTTTTCCCTTAGTAATTAATTATCGCATATGCGACTACTGATAAAAGGCGAAGCTGAGAATGAGGGCTAGAAATTGAGAGCTCTTCAAAAAGGAAATCAACCGTTGAAACAGTAATTAATGGAAAGTTAGATGAGAGTTAAGCCGCTATATCATGTGTTGTTTCACTTAAGTTAAAAACTTTAGACTCAACTTTTTACCTAATTACAGTTGTATCCTATTTGCAATGTTTTTCATGAATCACCAAACCTAAACTCAAATAAATACCTACACCTAAAAAATCTGTAATACCTAATTTTCTTTTGCTTACTACCTAACCATGATTTTCTCAGCTAGTGCACCGAGTTTCTACTCTTTAGATATGATCAAATTTAATATAAATTATTCCTGGTAGTAGGTTCATACTAAACATTTTATCTTTTATTGAAAATTCTTTGCCGAGAGCTTTAAAAATTGATTGAAGTATTCTCTTGATAGCATAATTTCTATTAAATGAATTTAACTCTAAAAAATTTCATAATTGGTTCGCCTTATAATTTGATTTCGGAAACATTAAAGGTAAATCATTGAGAATTCAGCACATTTTTACGAAGGGAAGGTGTAACCTAATGCTTAACCTACGGTAGAATCCAATTTCGGTCCAACAAGAGAACGTAAGAATTTGGAGTCGTTTAATCTTTCTTTAATTAGGTATACTATTTATCGTTATTCCTCACAGAAGGGTGGGCTAAAATTAAGTGTCTGGTGACGGGCGGTGCTGGTTTTATTGGAAGTCACTTAACTGAGTTATTATTATCGCTAGGACATCAAGTGACTGTTTTCGATAATTTATCAGTTGGGAAAACTAAAAACTTTGCAAACTTCAAAGATTCATCAAATTTTAAATTTTTGGAAATCGACATCTCCAACCTCGAAGAGCTCTCAGAGGTCTTTACTGACTTTGATTGGGTTTTTCACTTGGCAGCACTCGCCGATATAGTTCCCTCGATTGAGAATCCAGAAGATTATTTTAAATCAAATGTTATTGGGACTTTTAATGTTACAAAACTATCTTCAGTATATAATGTAAAAAGATTTTTATACGCAGCCTCTTCATCATGTTATGGAATCCCTAAGAATTTACCTACAGCTGAAGATTCTGTATGTAGCCCTCAATACCCGTACGCCTTAACCAAATATCTGGGCGAGCAGATTGTTGCTCATTGGACAGCCGTATATAGTTTACCTGCTCTTTCACTCCGATTATTTAATGTTTATGGCCCAAGAGCTCGAACTTCGGGAACATATGGAGCAGTTTTTGGAGTTTTTCTGGCACAAAAACTGGCCGGTGCTCCATTCACCGTTGTAGGCGATGGCACCCAAACAAGAGATTTCACATATGTAAGTGATGTATGTCGAGCTTTTTTAGCTGCGGCGCAATCAAATCTTACGGGAGAAATTATGAATGTTGGATCGGGGAACACATATCAAGTCAATGAGCTTGTTCGACTTTTAGGAGGACCCGTTGTGAGCATACCTAAACGTCCCGGTGAACCGGATTGCACCTTTGCAGACATATCTAAAATTAGGAGAAAATTAGGCTGGTCACCTACGGTTAATCTTGAAAAGGGTGTCAAGATTATGCTCACGCAAATTGATGATTGGCGAGATGCACCACTTTGGAATTCCGATAAAATTGAGAAGGCCACAGAGTCTTGGTTTCGCCACTTGGGTAAAAATACTAGGGTAGCATCAAATGATTAAAAACTCCGACTCAAAGAACACTAAGATTTATGGAAACTCCGAACTTCAAGTTTTAGTATCCTCATTAAGATCGAGAGGCTTAACGGTCGCTCTCTGCCATGGAGTTTTTGATTTATTGCACCCGGGGCACATGCAACACTTGCGAGCTGCAAAAAATTTAGTAGATGTACTGATAGTTAGTGTCACAGCAGATTTGTATGTTAATAAAGGACCTGGCAGGCCATTATTTACTCATGATATTCGTGCTCACAGTTTGGCAGCACTTCAAGATGTCGACTACGTCACCATTTGTGAAAAACCGACAGCTATTGAATTGCTTGAAAACTTAAAACCAAATTTTTATGTTAAAGGATCTGATTACCGTAATCCAAAAGACGATGTAACTGGAATGATTACTGAGGAAATATTTACTGTTAAAAAATATGGTGGTCAAATCTACTTTACAGATGAGATTACTTCGAGTAGTTCTCTTTTGATTAACAAATTTTTTTCTATGTTATCTCAAGATGTACAAAAATGGATTGAGGATTTCAAGAGTGCTAATGGTTACATACAAGTGATAGAATATTTAGACAAAATTCAAGAATTAAATGTACTTTTGCTTGGAGAAACAATTATTGATCAGTACACTTACTGTACGGCACTTGCAAAATCTAGCAAAGATCCAATTTTGGCTTTTCAACAACAAAACACTAATATTTTTTTAGGTGGTGTTTTAGCTATTGCCCAAAATTGCAGTAACTGGGCCAAAAGTGTTAAGGTGATTACATTCGCAGCGCCGAATGATACAAATTTAAATTCACGCCTACCCCAGATGAAGTCAAATACTTCCATAGACTTCATACACACGACAGATAGGCCAACCATATTAAAACATCGATACGTTGAATACAGCTCAAATACCCGAGTTTTTGAATACTACGATTTTTCAGGGGATGATTTACCCACAAAAACTAGTGATCTGATCTTAGAATCCATCTCACAACAGGCTAATGGATTTGATTTAATCTTGGCAGCAGATTATGGCCATGGTTTTTTCAATTCAAGTACTATTTCTTATCTTCAAACTTCTAAAGTAATTATCTCTGTTAACACACAGGCAAATGCAGGAAACCGCGGCTATAACACTATTTCTAAATATCCACGAGCAGATTTTATTACAATGAATGGCGCGGAACTTCAATTAGAGTTACGAAATAGAAATCCGAATTACAACAAAATCGTACCGATTCTAATGGCTTCTATGAAGACTAGAATTGCGGTTGTGACACTGGGTGGCGATGGTTTATTAGTTTTTGATGACAAGGGAGGGTTTGAAAAAGTACCCGCACTTGCAGGAAAATTAGTGGATAAAGTGGGAGCGGGCGATGCAGTTTTTGCAATTGCCTCATTGCTTGCAAAAGTTGGGGCTCCACTAAAGGTGATTGGTTTCCTGTCTAATTTAGTTGCCGCTCATGAGGTGTCACAGCTTGGACACGAAAAATCTCTCTCACTGTCAGACATAAAAAAACATGCAAAATCAATACTGGGGTAAAGGCTAACTCAATGGTTAAAGGTACAGTAGTTGTTTTTGGTGGCGGAGGTTATGTTGGGGCAGAATTAATACCTGCGTTACTGGATGCAGGCTATATTGTACGAGTGTTTGACACATTTTGGTATGGAAAAGGTAATTTTAAGAAATTCTCTTCCGATCCTAAACTTCAATTAATTCAAGGAGACATCCGGGACATTGAAGCTGTGAGTGCTGTGTTAAAAGGTGCCTCAGATGTAATTCATCTTGCATGTATTTCTAATGATCCTAGTTTTGACCTAGATCCTAGACTTGGCAAATCAATAAATCTTGATAGTTTCGCGCCTTTGGTAAAAGCTGCAAAATTAGGTGGTATCCATAGATTCATTTATGCATCATCCTCGTCTGTTTATGGAGTAAAAGTTGAGGAAAAAGTCACTGAAGATTTAAGTCTCGAACCTCTAACAGACTACTCAAAATATAAAGCAGCGTGTGAAAAAATTATTCTTGATGCACATACTTCAGACTTTATATGCACGGTATTGCGCCCAGCAACGATTTGCGGTGTATCACTACGTCAACGCTTCGATCTTTCAGTCAACATTCTGACCAATCACGCAATAAATCTTGGAAAAATTATAGTGTTTGGTGGATCTCAATTCAGGCCAAATTTACATATACAGGATATGGCACGCGCGTATTTACATGTCTTGCAGCAGGACAAAAAAATTGGTGGAGAGATTTTCAATGTCGGTGGGGAAAATTTGTCTCTTGATGCAATAGCACTAAAGGTTCAGAAACAGATTGGTGACCATTTAAAAATTCATCATACCCATTCAGATGATTTGCGCTCATACAGAGTCGACTCTTCAAAAATTTATGCCAAATTAGGATTTGAGTCTATGTTTTCTGTTGATCAAGCCATTAGCGATCTTAAAATTGGTTTTGCACAAAAAAGATTTCAGAATTCGCTGGAAAACTCTATGTACTTCAATATTAAGCGAATGAAGGAGTTGTCATTAGCTTAAAAACTAGGTCAAGAAAATTTGGTTTTGACCTAGATAATACAATCATTGATTATTCCGCCTCTGTTGAAAAATACTGTTTTAATAATGCTTTAAAAATCTGTAAGACAATAGAAGAGTTGCGAACCTTACTACGGAATGTCGATGATTCTGGTTATCGCTGGCAGATTGCGCAGGGTTGGCTTTATACAGATGGCCTTTCTTATGCGAAACCTGCCCAAGGGATAATTGATTTATGTGAGTTTTTGAGAACTAGAGACTTCGAAATGTTTATTGTTAGTCACAAAACCACGCATACACCAACTTTCTGTGGGCATAAAGAGCTTCGAGGCGTAGCGACTGATTGGATTTCAAATAGAAACCTGTATCACTACTTTGCCGGCACTCAGAATATTTATTTTGAAACTTCGCGCGATTTAAAGATCAAGCGGATAATATCGCTTGGTTTGGACTATTATGTTGATGATTTAGTTGAAATTTTTCAAGACCCCAACTACCCACAAAAGATTGTTAGCTTTCTACTTTCTACAAAACCTACTAACTTATCTTGGATTCATAATGCTACCTCTTTTATGTCGATTCGAGAAATATTAAAAAATGAATATTGAGGCTTATTTAAGTAAGTTAAAAATTGGCGAAGTAGCAATACAAAAAAAAATGTTGGGCGGGAATAGTTCAGTTTACAAAGGAATTTTGAACGATGGAACAATAATTGCGGTGAAAAAGTATAGAGGGGACAAACAGAGAATTGAAAGAATGCTTTCCCGAGAACGCGATGCTGTCGATTTTCTTCGTAAAAATGGAGTTTCGAATATTCCGGAACTTCTTGAGGTTAGGAAAGATTTAGGCTTAATTGTGTTTAGGTGGATCGAAGGTATTAGACCACAATCAAATCATGAATCAATGAACGCAATTCTGGAAATGTGCACAGTTCTTAACGAGATTTACATGAATGGCTCGGAATTTGAAAGTGCTATTGACCCTGGGTTTTCTGGACTTGCAATTGAGACTCAAATTCGCAGTAGGACTCGGAAATTACAAACTTTGTATCCGTTTGTATGGATAGAGGATATTGCGAATCAGATCAGTGACCGACTTAGAATTTACGAGTCTGATCCACGAAAAAATATTGTTTTTCATCAAAGAACTTTGAGTTTTTCTGATTTAGGAATTCATAATATGATCTACTGTGACGGTAGGTTTAGTTTTATCGATTTTGAGTTTTTTGGAACTGATAGTGTAAACAAACTAGTTGGTGATTTTCTCCTTCATCCTAGGAATGATTTTAATAAATTTGAAATAACTCGTTTTATTGAATTTTCAAATAAGATTTTTAAATGGAGATTTGAGGAACTTGAGGGATTTCTACCTCTATTGACACTTAAATGGGCAATTATTGCCTATGGTAGAACCTTAAGAGATCTGCGACAAGAACTTCATGATGGCAGATACAACCCAGAGATTATGAAATCCAAGGGGGCTATGTACCTTGATTATTTCGATTGGTTATGCTTATCTGAAAATATAGAGAAATTTACAACTTTTCGTGCTTTTGAAGGTATGGTGAATAGGTGATGACTGTGGATTATGTTCAACTCGCCAATGAGGTATCACTCGACCTAAAATCTAAGTCCCTTCGGTTATTGGTTCTTGACGCAATAGAGGGTGGAGGCCGAGGCCACCTTGGCCCAGCTTTGTCCCTACTTGAGATTGTAAGAGCTCTATATGACTCCGTGCTTATTCATGATCCTGAATCTCCTCTCCTCCCAATACGAGACCGGTTTATCTTGAGTAAAGGCCATGGCTGCCTGGGTTTGTATGCAGTCTTGGCCGATCATGGGTACTTTCCAACTTCCAACCTAAAAGGTTTTTGTAGTTTTAATTCCAGCCTAGGAGGACATCCAGAGAGAGTTACGCTTCCCGGTGTTGAATTCTCTACCGGTGCATTAGGTCATGGACTTTCTGTTGGTATTGGAATGGCAATGGCTGCCAGATTGAGAGCAGAAAAATGGCGTACCTTCGTACTGCTCGGTGATGGTGAGTTGAATGAAGGTTCAATTTGGGAAGGAGCGATGCATGCCTCTCAGCACCAACTCGGAAATTTAACTGTGATCGTGGATTTTAATCGCATGCAGGCATCGGGTGAAACTGATTCAGTTGTTTCACTTGAGCCACTCGCTTCAAAATGGAAAGCGTTTGGTTTTGATGTAATTGAGGTTAATGGCCACGATGTTGCACAATTGTCCGAGGTACTCGGGTCTTGTAGGAAACAAGCCGGTAAGCCCAGGGCTGTTATCGCCCATACGGTTAAGGGAAAAGGTTTTGCGTCAGCAGAAAATTCGACGACCTGGCACCACAGAGTAAAGATTTCAATGGATGAAATTTCTTTGTTGAGAAAGGAGATGAAAACTTAAATGCGACAAGAGGCACTGTTAACGGTTTATAAGTTGGCTAAAAAAGACCCTAGGATTGTATTCATCGGGTCCGATTTGGGGGCGGGGACGCTTAAGGAAATGCAAGCGGATATTCCTGGGCAGTTTTTTATGGAGGGGATCTCCGAACAACATATTGTGGGATTTGCTGCAGGGCTTGCTCAAGAAGGTTTTATCCCATACATAAATACGATTGGAACTTTTTTGACAAGACGAGCATTTGAACAGGTTTCGATAGACATTGGACTTCACCGTCTGCCAGCTAGACTACTTTCAAGTGGTGGCGGTATGGTTTATGCTCCTTTAGGCCCAACACATACGGCAGTAGAAGACTTAGGATTAATGTTGAGCGTACCAAATATGAAAGTTTTTGCGCCAGCCGATGCTTTAGAAATGGAGAATTTACTCATCACTTTAGTCGAAGACAAGGATCCACATTATGTGCGGTTTGGAAAGGGCGGAGAAACATTAGTTACTCAGGAATTCTCTACCTTCGAATTAAAACCTAAAATTTTTGGAAATGAATCGGCGGAAGTTGTAATCTTTACTACCGGAGTCTTACTACAGCATTGTCTTGAAGTAAGGTCGGAGCTTCAGGCGCAAGGTTACTCGACAACTGTGATTCACTTCCCATACTTGAACCATTTATCGATCGATAGCCTTGATTCATACTTTGGTTCAGCACGCGTGAGATTATGTGTAGAAGAACATGTGCCCCGAGGAGGTCTCTTTACGCAGATACTCCATGAATTGGTTTTGGCTCGAAGGTCATTAACTAACCTGTATCAAGTAGCCTTACCAGCCTCATTCTCCCATAATTATGGTTCTCAGATAGACCATTTGGAAAGTAACGGCCTGACTGCGCCCAAAATTTTAGCAAAGATAAAAGATTTAGTTGATAGCAGTAGTAAATCCAATAGGATGCGTATATGAAAAGAGAGTTGGATTTGGTAACTAACCTTCATAAGGCAACAAAAAGAGATTATTTAGCCAGGATGAATGATTCAAAAGTAGATGCGATGATAATTGCAAAACAATATGGTGCTGATTACTGGGATGGCGATCGAAAGTATGGTTATGGAGGATACAAATATATCCCTAATCGATGGGAGCCAGTTGCTAGAAAATTGATTGATATTTATGATTTAAAATCTGGAAGTAAACTGTTAGATGTTGGGTGTGGAAAGGGTTTCCTTCTATTTGAGATGCAACTTCTCTTGCCAGGTTTAGAAATACACGGTTTTGATATCTCCGAATATGGTCTAAATAATTCGCACCCAGAGTTAATAGCAAATTTATTTCTTCATCGAGCACAAGATCCATATCCATTTAAGGATGACTACTTTGACCTTGTAATTTCTCTTGGAACATTGCATAACTTACATATTTTTGAATTAGAAGTAGCTCTATCTGAAATTGAGCGTGTTGGACGGCAAGGTTATGTGATGCTCGAGAGTTTTCGTAATGAACTGGAAATGTTCAATTTAGAGTGTTGGGCTTTAACCGCTGAATCCCTTATGGACGTCGATGAATGGAAGTGGATTTATGAACGTTTCGGCTTTACAGGTGACTACGAATTTATTTTCTTTGAGTAATTTGTGACATGTCAAAAAATTTGAAATGTGAATAAACGTGAAAGGAATTACTATTAAAAAGAAGAATTCGATGCCGATTGAGAAGCAATACGCTAAATATTTTGAGAATAAAGATACTTTAGGCAACGAAGTTCTTGGGAGTATGGCTACTAATAAGTGGCGATCTGATTCTAAATTACTAGGTGTGACATTGAGTCGGTATAAATTCGTTTCTAAAATGTTTGCAGGTTTTGAATCAGTTCTTGAAATTGGAGCTGCTGATGGCTGGTATTCAAGAGTGGTACTAAATGAAGTTGGAAAACTTACTTTGAGTGATTTTGATCAAATATGGTTGAAAGATTTTGAATCGCAAAGTGTATATACTAGTAGCGGTACAGAATATTTGATTCATGATTTTGTTAAATCAAAATTAACTAGAGTCTTTAATGGTATATATGCACTTGATGTTTTAGAACACATCAAACCTAAAAACCAAAGTCAATTCTTATCTAATATTTGTTCATCATTAATGCCAAATGGTGTGGCTATTTTTGGAATGCCTTCAGCTGAATCACAGATTTATGCCAGTAAAGATTCAAAAGCTGGGCATGTAAATTGCCAGTCTGGAAATGAATTAAAAGAAAGCCTAAGTGAATACTTTGAAAATGTATTTGTTTTCTCTATGTCTGACGAAGTTGTCCATACAGGCTTTATGCCAATGGCGCACTATTTACTTGCTTTGTGTGTGAACCCAAAAGGTAACATTGAATCGTGACTTTAAAAGTTAAGACAACTAGTGCTGCAATATTGCAAACTTCCTCTCAACCCCTAATTTTAGATGAAATCTATCTACCTTTAGAATTGCATACCGGACAAATTCTTGTAGAGGTTATCAGTAGTGGAATTTGTGGTGCCCAGATTAATGAGATTGATGCAGTTAAAGGACCTGATAATTTTTTACCACACCTCCTTGGCCACGAAGGGTTTGCGACAGTTCTAGAAATTGGTCCCGGAGTCACAACTGTAAACCCAGGTGATAAAGTCGTATTGCACTGGAGACCTGGCATTGGACTGCAATCTTTACCGCCAATATATAAGTGGCAAGGGCAGCCACTTAACGCAGGGTGGGTTACAACTTTAAATAAACACGCGGTCGTCTCTGAAAACCGAGTCACAAAAATTCCACTACAAATAAGAGATAAATATGTAATTCCTCTTCTGGGTTGTGCACTTACAACCTCACTCGGTGTTCTTGAGAATGATGCACGAATAGGAATTAGAGATTCATTATTAATATTCGGTGGTGGTGGAATTGGACTCCTGCTGGTGAAGTTGGCACGTTTGATAGGAGTTCGAGAAATCACAGTTGTTGATACTCACGAAGATAAGCTAGTCAAAGCACTTGAACTAGGTGCTTCAAACGCCATTAGGTTTTCTAACAAATCTAAAACAATTTTACAGTTGAGTGACTTTTATGGATTAAATTTACCAACTGTAGCTATAGATACGACTGGTCATACCGATGCTATCGAAATATGCTATGAAATTTCTTCTGCAAAGGCTCGCGTGATCTTAGTAGGAGTCCCAACAAAAGGAAAAAAGGCGAGCTTCTATACTCTCCCTATGCACTTTGGTAAAATAGTTAAGGGCTCTGAAGGTGGTGGATCCATTCCACAATATGATATTCCAGTCTTAGTAGATTTTATTTCGAGAGGGCTAATCACTCTTGATGACTACCCCACCCATAAATTCGCTTTTACCCAAATTAATGATGCGGTCATGCAGTTAAGGAATGGGCTAGTTGGACGCATAATCATTGATTTCGAAAATACGTAAGAATAAAGAACATTTCGCAAAATTAAGTAAACAGTGCTCGATTATAAAACGAACCTCGGAGTGTTCTCTTTCCTAACATAAAGAGAACAGCTTGGAGAAAATTTCATAGAACTCAACATTAAACTTGCTAAGAACTAATCAAATCAAAAGGCTCACTATAACTTGCGCCCTGGGCCAAATGAAAAACTGCAACCCACATATCTAGCTTAAGCTAAAATTATTATAACAAAAGTCTCGAGCATCCACACGGTCGTCAAGTAATAGTACCTTGTTATGAACTAGTTTATCATTGAACTTCTAATAGTAAATTTGAGAACGTCATGAAACAGGTTCTTTATAGAATCAGAACTGTTGCAGATTCAACTAACGTCCATAGATGGCAGGAGATGAAAGTTGAGTCTAAAAGTTTCGTGATGCATGAATTATAAAAGCAACAATTAATACTAATTCAACACTCTATTTTACATGACAACCATTCAGAGATTTTTGTAATTATTTAGTTTGATTTATATTTCTTCTAGATTATTTTCAAAACATAAGTACTGTTGCCCACGTCCCCAAAAAGTCTGAAAATTGGTGAGTGAAGAGGGATTTTTAGTTACTATAAAATTTATAAATGACTTCAAAGAGTCTTTTGTGGAAACATCTATATATGTAAATTCATTAACTATCCTTTGAACTAAACTCACTATTAATTTCTCATTGTATGGAAAACTTTGATGAGTCATCCGCTGCATTTCTAGAAATAATAAATCACAAATTTCAAGCAACAAAGAATTTTGTTCTTTTGCCGCAGAGATTCTAGATCTATATTGGAAATTAATTAGCTGATGACAATTTTCTTGATAGGATCTAATCCACTCATTTTTTTCCGAAGAATTCTTAAGAGGTTTTTTGTACCACTCTTGATCTAGGTGGAGATTTGGAGTCATTGAAATTGGCCGAAAATTTTCCGGAGCCGCCAGTAATGCGTTTTTTATTGAAAACATCTTGCCAATCCAAGGGTTTAGAATTGAATCCAAAACCCAATTTTCAGGAGTTCGTGTCATACCTTCAAGAGCCTTGAAATCCTTTTGAAAAAAATCCACTATGTTTTTAACGTCAACAGCACCCCGACTCTTAATTATTAGTGAAATTATTCGCCGAAGCACCTCTGATAATGATGAAATTGAATCCATTGTGGTTATTAAAACCACTCCTCCTGGTGCCACCCTTTTGCACACATTTTGAAAAAAAATTGTTGGGTTTAGCTGGAGTGGGATTACACCCTCGCAAATCACTATGTCGAAAACATCTTTATTTAGTGTGGGTTGCTGAGAATCATGGAGTTCAAATTGGATCGGGGTATCACTTTTAATAACCGACTTTAAATTATCTAAAACAACTTGTGCGCCATCGCTTATTGTTAAGAAAGATACGCCACGATTTAGTATGTCAATTGCATTTTCTCCTGACCCCGCACCAACCTCTAAAACTTTCGCATTTTTGAAAACTGAGGAACGAAGGCCCAATTTTCTATATAAATTTGATCTGTTATTTTTGTGCTTTTGAGTCGTTCCCGCCTGCTGTCCAGTTGGAGCAAATCCAATCTCCGAATAGAAATCAATAAAAGGCTTATCCACAAACAAATAATACTACAATAATCTCTAAGCTTAAGAACCTACCACCTCATGGTAAATGCCAATATATACCAGCTAATGCATTATCATATCTGAAATTGTATTACTTATAATCATTAGATAATGTCAAAATTCTATTCCAGAATAAATTCTGTCTTTCAATTTTACACGTTGTTGATCTAGAGAATAATGTAATGTATACAAACATGCTTTAGTCGATTCTATTGTTTATTTCTTCCTTATTTATTTTTTGAACTAATTATTAATTTATTTGCAATTGTTATATTGAGTGTTGATAAGTGATTGATACAAATTCAACGGTTTCTGACTTTTCGGCCAAATTAAAATTTGTGGCACCCACATCATGATGAAAAGCTGACCAAAGCAAAGGGCGGAAAAGCGTTAAAAATATTATTAGACTGCGAAATGCGCCACCCAAATACTCAATACCAGTGCCTGTGGATATGATTTCATTTTTATTAGTAAATGATCATATAAACATAAGCTCTGGCTTATTACTATCCCATAAGGAATTTTCAATCTATATTCGAATATTTGTAATTTCTTATTTGTATTTAGTGCCATGCGTATCCATTAAACCCGATGTTCTACTGACCATTAGTTCCCACTATAAATTAGTTGATCTACCCCCGATAAAAAGAATTAAAATATTGTGCATTATATTATTAAATCTTGCGCATAGTTGGGGTGAATCTGCAACTAAATTTTCAATTTTTGCGATCTTGATTCCACAAATTTACATAGGAATTAATTTTTTGATTCTTTATTTGCGCAGATATTACTATTCAATTTTTTTAGGAATTAAAAGTTAAAATTTAGAATTTAGAATCATAAATGTGTATAGGTATACTCGGTGCACGTGGTATTTTACCCAATAACTAATATACAATCAATTCAAATATATGAAAATAAACTTTTCAATTGCCCCTTTAGCTGCAAGTAAAAAATAGTTATGAGTGGTGAATTTGGTAATATACGTCAATATCAAATGCAACCAATAGGAGTTATCACTTATTGTTGGCGAATAAAATCTGAAAGATCCAACATGGTTTAATTGAGGTATTGTTCTAGTGGCTTCTAATACTCCCTAAGCCAAGATAGTGTAGCCTTTACTAATTGTTTGGATCACACTCACGCTCATTTAAATATTAAAAATCCAAGCTGAATTCCTTTATTTGGGAGGTTTGGAGCCAAAGTACCGATTATCGGTTCTAGTAAATAGGTAATAATCAAGTCCACCGATATCCTTAGCCATAGGTCGAATTAGCACTAAAATACTTTACTAAAGGAGATAGCGCAGTCGACGAGTTCACACGCTTTCCGAACGTTTGTAGATCAATCTACCGGAGGTTCAAGTCTCGCATTCTTCGAGAAAAATACAGCAATTTTTTAATACCAGCCCGATAAGATTAGTTATCACAGAAATAAAGGGAGAGATGAAGATTAAATCAGTACTCATTACAGTTTTACTAGTGACAGGGCTTATGCCAATTACCGCAAGTTACGCGAATGTTAAGCCGGTGGTTGATTCCTTTACCTTTATACCAAATGAGGTTGAGCTAACCTCTGCAAATACCAATGTTGCATTTGAACTAGTGGTTTCTCACCCATCTGGAATTAGAAATACAACCACCCAAGTTACTTTGACTGGTCCTTACGGTAGCACTCTTGCAGCCAACCTGATAAGAACTGATTTGCCAATAAATTTATCGCTCAACAAGGTAACTTTTAAAGGGACTCTTACAATCCCACAGAATATAAACGCTGGTGCATACACTGTAAGTGTTGCAGAAGTTTCCAATAATTCATCTGCTGGATATGAGTATGGAACAGGTATAGTAACCCCAAGTAAGTTAAGAGATTTAGCTGGTGCAGAGAGTGCGCTATTAATTAGAAATAACAGTGAATTAAATTTAATTTATGACACATTTGTTGGGCCAACACATAACACAACTCTAGGTATTGCCTATAGTAATCCATCTCTTTACAACAACAATAACCCGCCGATTTGGAAGGTTGGGGAGACATATACTCCAAGTAAGTACTTTGAATCTAGGGTTTCCTCGCTGCCACTTGTAGTAACTACATCAACTCCAACCATCTGTTCAAGCGACGGTAAGGAACTAAAGTTAATAGCGACTGGTAGTTGCACCTTTAAGGTTTCAACATTAAAAACAAAAGATTATGCATTAAAAGAGGTTACACAGAACGTAACAATTACCGTAGCAAGAAGTAAACCTGAATTAGTCATACAGACAATCGCTACTCAAACCTCCAAGAATCTACCTAAAACATTAGAAATATTCAGAGTTTATTCACCATCTGGAAATTGGATTTTACCCCAGGCAACAACACCAACTGTATGTATTGCAGCTGGATTCTTTGTTCAGATTATTGGGGGAGGAACCTGTACGCTGACATATCAAAGTGAGGCAACCACCACCTATCTGGCCTCTGATTTATATAGAGTCTCCTTTGAGGTGACTAGAGATCCCCAAACAATTACTTTCTCATTGCCTGCATCGGCAAATCTTGCAAGTAAAACAGTTGCACTCTCTGCAATAGCCTCTAGCAGTGGGTCGGTTCTGTATACAACTTCTACCCCTGATAACTGTTCAGTTACAGGCTCGACTCTCAATCTACTGAAAAGTGGTAATTGTTCTGTTACCGCTACCCAACCCGGAACATCGACTCTTGCGCCTATTTCGGCAACCGCTACTGTGATGATTTCAGGAACTTTTGCTCCTACTAAAAAAACTATTACCTGTGTTAAGGGTAAGAAAACCAAGAAGGTAAGTGGGACTAATCCAAAATGCCCTAAGGGATATAAAGTAAAAAGAAAGCAACTCTTTTAGAGACTAAATCTCAACGCCAATATATTTAGTCTCTAAGAACTCCTCAATCCCGGCAAAGCCACCTTCTCGCCCTAAGCCAGATTGTTTAACCCCACCAAATGGGGCGGCAGGATCTGAGATCACGCCTTTATTTATCGCCACCATGCCAGATTCAAGCGCCTCTGCTGTTCTAATTGCCCGCTTTAAGTCCCCTGAATAAACGTAAGCAATTAAGCCAAACTCAGTTGCATTTGCCAGAGTAATTGCCTCTTCATCACTATTTGTAATCACAATTGGTGCAACTGGGCCAAAGATTTCTTCTTTTAGGATTGGGTTATCTTTATTAACAATTAATACTGTGGCTGGATAAAAAGCGCCATCTCCTTCTGGAGTTTTACCCCCAGTTTTAATCTGGGCACCATTTGATATTGAATTTTCAACCAAAGATGCGATCTTATCTCGCTCCTTTACAGAAACACTCGCCCCTAGTTGGGCACCCGTAGTTATACCAGATGCCATCTTTAACTCACTCATTGCTTTAGATAATTTGGTTGTGAACTCATCTGCAACCTTGCTAGCCACATAAAATCTATTTGCTGCTGTGCAGGCAGCTCCTCCATTTCGCATCTTAGCTAACATGGCACCCGCAACTGCTTCATCAACATTGGCATCTGCTAATACTAAAAACGGTGCGTTACCACCTAACTCCATTGAGCATCTAATGACATTATCTGCTGCTGCCTTTAATAAAATCTGACCAACGTAGGTAGAGCCAGTAAAAGATAAGTTGACTACCCTTGGATCTTTTAACATCTTTGCAATTGCTGGTCCGGATGGCACTGGCAAAATTAAATTAACCACTCCCTTTGGAACTCCTGCACGCTCTAGGATCTCAACAATTGCCATGGCGGTAAGTGGGGTCTCACCTGCTGGCTTTAGGATTACAGTGCAACCAGCGGCAAGGGCCGGACCAATTTTTCTAGTTGCCATCGCAGCTGGAAAATTCCATGGGGTAATAAGAAGGGATACGCCAATTGGCTGTTTGGTTACTAAAATTCTCTTATCACCATTTGGCGCACTTCTAAACTCACCATTAATTCGAACCGCCTCCTCTGAAAACCATCTAAAAAACTCTGCAGCATAAAGAATTTCACCCTTAGCATCACTTAATACCTTGCCATTTTCTTTAGTAATAATCTCAGCCAGGCGATCGGCCTCTGCCACCATAATCACAAAGGTTTTTCGAAGTATTTCTGCCCTTACTCTAGGCGCAGTTTTTGCCCAAGATTTAAAGGCATTACTTGCTGCATCAATTGCAGCTGCGCAATGCTCATCACTTGCTACTGCCACATTTGCAATGGTTGATTTACTACTGGGATCTATTACGGGAATTGTTGATTCCCCATCTAGCCATTTACCATCAATAAAAAGTTGAGTTTTTAATAGCATGTATATTACTATACCAATTTAAATCATACTTAGCGACCAAAATAGGCTACTCGAAAGCCTATTGCTCTAGATAATAACTTAAAGAACAATTCCATTGTATAAATTCCAAATATTATTAATACTATTCATTCTGGTAAATGAGTTTCTAAAGAATTATAGTTATTTCGATAAGAGGGGAAATTATACACAGGTTCAAGTAAACTTAATGCTTTGATATTATCTCTAAAATAAATCTTTGCAAAATCAAAATAACTAATTTCTATTTTATTGCCCAAATGATAAATATTTCTAGTTGGTAATAATTGAGTTTCACTAATTTTTAATATTTTTACAATACCTCCAGCAACATCACTAAGTGTAATTGGTGAAAAAAATTCATTTTTATAGGCATAAATTTTTTTACCCAGAACTACATCTGCTCTCCATTTCTTTAAAAATTGCATCTCTTCTGTAAATACTTTTGTTAATCGCAGCGAAAAAAATAATGAATCAGCACAAGTTTCTTCAACTTTTCGCTTTTGTATTCCATATACTGTTCTTGGGTTTGTTTGATCTGAGTATTTACAAAAAGATTTTGCTCCATCAAATACTTTATTTGATGATAAAAAGAGTACCCTGATATTTTTTGAAAGAAAATAACTAATGATCTCAATAGTTTTCTTAATGTTTATTTCATTACTAATTTCAATATTTTTTTCGCAATAATCTAGACTTGTAATTCCTGCACTAAAAATTACGAAATCTAATTCTATATTTAAATTTGGTAATAAACCTTGATTTAAATCAAAATAAATTAAATTTGAAAATTTATTAATTTGCTCTAATCGCCTAGAGGTACCATAAATACTGTAGCCTAGATTTTTCAAATCTTTAATTAAGAACTGTCCAATTAGACCATCAGCTCCAATTACAAGACAATTTTTTACTTGCATTTTACCTATTTATCTTTAAATAGTTTGAATTGCACATAATTTTAATTCGTTAGTTTTTTGATTTTGATTACTCATTGCTTGTCCTTGCATTGTCCAAGTCTAATTTAAAAATTAATTGAGCTTCTATATCATACAGTCTAAAACGAAGGTAGAATACCAACCATTGGTCTACTTATTAACGAATAAGTGAGGAAAGAGAATTGTCACGAGCCTGGAGTGATAACGCACCAACACCAAAGGTGTTATCTGAGCACGCACACCTAAAAGATCCAATCTCCTACAAGATTAAGCGAAAGTTGCTGGGTAACCCATTAAACCGGCACACACTAAGCCATCAACGGTTAAAGAAGAGATATGCGCTAGGAATCTTATCCTCAGATTGCATCTCATCTAGTGCTTATGGCTCTGAACAGATATTAATTGCCCTCGTACCAGCATTTGGTCTTGCCGCCTTTGCCATGTTGATGCCAATGACCGCCATTGTCTTATTTATTTTGCTAATTGTTACCTTGTCCTATCGAAATGTAATTACTGTTTATACCAAAATAGGTGGGGCATATATTGTTTCTAGAGAAAACTTTGGTCCAGTCGTTGCTCAAATTGCAGCTGTGGCATTGATGCTTGATTACATCGTAACTCTAGCGATTCAATCTGCTGCTGGAGTGGCCGCAATTATCTCCACCTTCCCTGAGCTATCTCCTTATAAAATTCAAATGACGCTAGCAATTATTTTGTTACTAACTTATGGAAATCTTCGCGGAGTAAAAGAGGCTGGTAAAGCATTTGCCCTTCCTACATATTTATTCGTTGGCTCAATGCTTGTAGTCTTTTCAATCGGCATCTTTAGGCAGCTCTCTGGAACTCTTCCGGTATTAGATGTGAATCAACCAGGAGCGGTTGAGATTGGTCAGGAGCAAGGATTACTAACTGCAGCTGCAATCTTTATATTACTTAGAGCATTTGCAAATGGTGGATCATCATTAACTGGCCTTGAGGCGATATCAGATGGAGTGGCATTATTTAAAGAGCCAGAGTATAAAAATGCTCGAAAAACTCTAGTCATCATGAGCATGATCTTAGGATCTTTAGTTTTAGGTGTTTCCTACTTTGCCCACAAGATCTACGCCATGCCATATGAATCAGGCACACCAACTGTTATCTCCCAGATTGCCAAAACAATTTTAGGAGATGGCGCATTTGGCAGTGCCTTCTTTATTGTGGTTCAAGCTGCCACTATGTTGATTTTATTTGCTGGCGCCAACACCACATATAGCGCATTTCCAATGGTGGTCAATTTTGTTGCCCAAGATGGATATCTGCCTAATTGGCTCACAAAACGAGGACACCGGCTTAACTTTTCAAATGGTATTTTAGTTTTAACTGCAGCAGCAATGATTCTGGTATTAGTTACTAGAGCATCGGTTGAACATTTAGTGGCCTATTACGCACTGGGTGTATTTACCGCATTTACACTATCTGGCCTTGGTATGGCAAAGCATGCTAAAACTCATAAGCATGGCTCTTGGAAAGTAAAATTCATTATTAATGGCCTATCTGGCTCAATCTCACTGCTAGTAGTTTTAATCTTTGCCGTTGTTAAATTCAATCAAGGCGCTTGGGTGGTAGTAGTTATGACCCCATTTTTAGTAATGGCATTTTTAAGATTACGTAAGCAATACAGTCGAGAAAAAGATGCCCTAAATATCACGGTGCAATCATCTAGAGCAACCTCTATTACTAGACATGATGTGAGTGTATTAATTGATAACTTTGATCTGGCCACAATTGGCGCCATTAGATATGCCAGAAGCTTAAATCCAAGAAACTTAACTGCAGTTCACTTCGTCTTAGATGATCGAAAGGCTGAGAGCTTAAGCAAGCAGTGGGCAAAAAATGAGGCATGCGCTGATATCCCACTTGAGTTAATTGATTGCCCAGATCGAAGATTACCAAATGCTGCAGTTGATTATGCAATTAGAACAACGGCAGATAGTAGTGTTGAGTTAACGCTATTACTTCCTAGAAGAAGCTACTCAAAGGTTTTGGGTTGGCTACTTCATGATCAAACAGCTG
>Ga0315906_10002965_pt1 | contig 22944 bp, 18 predicted proteins | sample LakEriMetagenome_4_FD_203526 | JGI IMG/M metagenome (GOLD analysis project Ga0315906, IMG submission 203526) | Freshwater fungal communities from buoy surface, Lake Erie, Ohio, United States - Buoy 2 MA122 | ecosystem: Environmental > Aquatic > Freshwater > Lake > Lake biofilm | place: USA...
TGAAATCGTTCAGGTAACAGCCCTGGTTGGTGTCGCATCAATTTAGCAGCGATTGCCGGATTTGGGATAAAAAAACGGGGGCAATCGGCAGTTCACCGGCTCGGCAGGCGATTCGCCATGCAATTTGCAATGGCCCTGGGAGGGGCCGTTGATGACCGTCGCCGAAAGCCGCCGCTCAGCGAAGCAGCGCGCCGCTGGTCGGCAGGAAATCCCGGCCCGGTTTCAGGGCCAGCGGGTCCCGATGCAATAATCCGTCATCACCCAGCGTCCGGTACTCGCGCGAACGCAGCAACCGCGCGGTTCGGGGAAATTTCTGACGGTGGGAACGGAGGAACTCCTCAAGTTCACCAAAACTGATCGCCGTCCCCGTCAAAAGTCGAATCCAGGCGGGACGCTGGTTCACTCGCACCAGCCGCGGGACGAAATAAAAACGGTAGAGCACCAAACCCGGAACCAGCAACGCAAAAAAGGTAACGGCCAAACGCGGAACGCGGCGGAGCGTCTTGAGACCAAAATACAGGGCCAGCCCAGCCCCGGCCCAAATTCGAATATCTGCGAGGCGAAAGGTGTCCGTCGCCAAATCCTCCTGACTGCGAGCGAATGCCTGCAGCGCGAGTTGTTTCCGTTCTGCGGGCGATTGCATGACCGACAACTGGCGCGAAATCCGCTCGGTTTCCTGCTCCTCATACAGCGTCGGGTTGGTCTGATCGATCAGCTCCTCGATCTCGGTTGCGGCCGCGGTCCGCTGCGGCATCAGAATCGAACCGGGCGGCAGCGGAGACTTGGAGCAGCAGATTTGGCAGAGCTGGAAACTTTCGGATGGCCCCCGCAGCGGGTCCGTTCCCGTTTGCTGCAGCAGCGCCGCCGCCCGGTCATAGACCCAATGCGGGCTGATGGTCAGGCAGTAATCGCAAAAATCCGCGCGAACCCCGCGCGGATCGCTCAAGCTGCTGAAGCCCAACAATTTCGCCAACCAACTCAATGCTCTGCTCCAGTCAAATGGAACCCGGGAAACAGGATACTCCCCTCGGCCAGCCAGCCCTCAGTCAGCCAGCACTCCGCCGGGCAAGCCGAACTGCGAGCTTGAATGGCGAAAAACCTGAGTTCATTCGCTTCTCAGCGCAGTCAGCCATCAGCTCAATCAAGCCGCAGAGCGCGAAGCTCGCGCCGAACGCCGCTGTTTCAAGTCAACTCGGGAGGTGCGGCTGACAGGCTGTTTCCGGGTGAAAGGCTGTTTCCGGGTGACAGGCTGTTTCCGGGTGATAACGCGTTTCCCATCCAGACTGCCTGCTGGACCAGCTCTCCGATGCGGCGGTTGATTTCCTGATCGACTATTTGATTATCGGCCACTGCCTTTTCCGTGGCAAATACGAATCTTGGAATGATCACGCTGCGAAAGTCGAGCATCAGGCTGTTGGCCAGTCCCAGCAGGGACATGTAGCTTCCTTGTCCCCCAGCCGAGGCGAGAAATCCAACGACTTTTCCCTGCCAGGCCTTGCCTGTCAGTTCGACCAAGTTCTTGGCTGCCGATGAAACATCGTAGTTGTAGATCGGAGTCGCCACGAGGATTGCCTTGGATTCGCGAATCACCGCCGCCGCCTGCTGGACCGAAGGGTGCGCGTAGCATGGTCCGGCGTCACAGGGGGGAAGTTTGAGTGTGGCCAAGTCCAGCCATTCGCAGGCGACCGAGGCCGCGGCAAACTCAGCGTGAGCCGCTCGAGCCAGAACCCGGCTCCGACTTTGGGCATTGAGACTGGTGGAAATCACGGCAAACATGGCGGCTCCCGAAAAAACTGGCCCTTTCGAAAACCGGGCCGAGGTTATACGGTAAAGGAATTAGTCGCAGTCCGGTAGGCAGTCGAAGTTGGCTCCGCAGGGGAGTTCCCGCAGCGCTCACCACTGGTTAACGATCGCTGGCGGCTGCTTTCCGCGCCCGTCGCGAAACGGATTGCGGCTTTTCGGGGGATTTGTTTTTCAGTCAAGGTGAAACGATGGCTCGGGTCGTATTGGCAATGTCGGGAGGCGTCGACTCCAGTGTCGCCGCGGACCTCTTGCTCTCTGCCGGGCACGAGGTCATCGGTGTCTTTATGCGGCATGGCGAGCAGAGCATCGCGGCCTGCGCACTGGACGGCAGGCGGGAGAACTCGCCGCTTTTGCCAGTGCTCAATGGCCGTGCGGATCACAAGCAAGGTTGTTGCAGTGCTTCCGATGCCGAGGATGCCCGGGCGGTGGCCGGTCGTTTGGGGATTCCTTTTTACGCCTTGAACCTGCAAGCCGAGTTTCGCGGGATCATCGATTACTTCGTCGACGAGTACGCCCGGGGGCGGACCCCAAATCCCTGCGTGATGTGCAACAACCGCATCAAGTTCGGCAAACTGTTCGACTACGCCGACAGCGTGCAGGCCGAGTTTGTCGCGACGGGACATTACGCACGGCTGGTTCGCGAGGCGGGCAAGCTGCGCCTGCTGCGCGGCGTGGACGCCAGAAAAGACCAGTCCTATGTGCTGTTCGGCATTCGGCCGGACCTGCTCGAGCGCATGCTGCTTCCGGTGGGAACGTTTGAAAAGCCGGCGATCCGCGAACACGCTGCCCGGTTGGGCTTGAACGTGGCTGAGAAAAAGGACAGCCAGGAGATCTGCTTTGTTACCCAGGGGCATCACGGGGAGTTTGTCCGCGCGCGGCGCGGCGATGTCGACCGGGGTGGGGAGATCGTTACCACCAGCGGCCAGGTCGTTGGCCAGCACAGCGGGATCGAGGCGTTCACAATCGGGCAAAGAAAGAAACTGGGCGTGGCGATGGGTGAGCCGTACTTTGTGGTACGAATTGAGACCGATACCCGGCGGGTTGTCATCGGCAAAAAGGAAGAACTCGGCCGCATCGAGTTGACTGCTGATCGGACCAATTGGCTGGTTCCTCCCCCTGCGGGCTCGTTCCGTTGTCTCGCCCAAATCCGCTACAACAGCGCTGCGGCGGCGGCCGAGGCGGAAGTCCTCCCCGACCAGCGATTACGGGTGCGATTTGAGGCCCCGCAGGATGGGGTTGCTCCCGGGCAAGCGGTGGTCGTTTATGCCGATCAACAGGTTTTGGGTGGCGGTTGGATCGAGTCAACCGACCTTCTGGCCCGGCGGAATTGATTTCCCCGTTTTCCGGCGCGGCCGGAACTATGGCGGGGGGGCCCAATTCCCTATAATCAGGGCCGACAGGTGTTCGCATTTCCTTCGCCTCGATGCTGCCCGGGCAACCACGCTGCGATGCTACCCGGGCAACCACGCTGCCGAGGTAGCCGTGGGCGAACTTCTGCGAGCCCGTTTCCCAGACCGTTCTTGTGGCTTACCGTTGTGAGGTTATTCACCGTGGAACCGATTTCTCTTGCCCCCTCAATCGTCCACTTCGCTCTCAGTAGCGCGAGCGGTGATGCGCCGCTTCAAGTCGTCTCGAATAACGTCCTTTCCGGCAGCGTCTTCGCGAGCAGCAGTTCGTTGCTCGCAATGGGCCTCGACCAACTCTGGACGCCGCTCGTCGCTTTTCAGGCGGTGACCAATGAACAGATCTGGAATTACGTGCTCATCGGCGCGGTGCTGTTTGCGCTGCTGCTCGGTCTGGGGATCCTGATCGCCTTTGCGGCTTACGGGAAGTTGTGGTTTCAGGCTTACATGTCCAGTGCCGATGTCAGCCTGCTCAGTCTGGTTGGGATGGGGTTCCGCCAGGTGCGACCGGGCGTCATTGTGAACGCCAAGATCATGGCATCGCAAGCGGGACTGGATATCGATCGCCGCGATGGCATCAGCACCCAGCGGCTCGAGGCCCACTATCTCGCCGGGGGCGATGTCATGCGCGTGATTAATGCGATCATTGCCGCCCAGCGGGCGGGGATCGACCTCGATTTCGATCGAGCGGCCGCCATCGATTTGGCTGGTCGCGACGTGATGGATGCCGTGCGAACGTCGGTCCATCCCAAGGTCATCGACTGCCCCGATCCCCAGCGGAGCGGCAAGAACTTTCTCAGCGCGATCGCTCAGGATGGGGTTGAACTCAAGATTCGCGCCCGCGTCACGGTCCGCACCAATCTCGAACAGCTGATAGGCGGCGCCACGGAAGAAACGGTGATCGCCCGCGTCGGCGAGAGTATCATTTCGTCGATCGGCTCTTCGGAGAACCATCAGCAGGTTCTGGAAACTCCGGACCGAATCAGCAAAGCCGTTTTGGCCCGTGGGCTCGACGCTCATACCGCTTTTGAAATCGTCTCGATCGACATTGCCGATATCGATGTCGGCGAGAATATCGGAGCCCGTTTGCAAGCTGACCAGGCTGAGGCGGATACGCGAGTCGCCCGCGCCAGCGCCGAGAAGCGGCGGGCTGAAGCGATCGCCCTCGAACAGGAAATGAAAGCACAGACTGCCGAAAACCGCGCCAAACTCGTGCTCGCCGAAGCCGAGGTGCCGCTCGCCATGGCGGATGCCTTCCGCGGCGGAAAAATGCGAGCCACGGAGCTGGCATCCGGGTCTTGAGCCCCGGCACTGGCCCAGAGCCCTGGTCCCGGCTTACCATCGTCGGTGGGGAGTGGGGCCGGCAGCGGGCTCTCCCTCACCGTTCCCTGAGGTCAGCCCTCGACATCGGGCGGCGAAAGCCGGGAACTGCGATAACTCGTGTTCAGGAAAATGAAGTTTGGCTTGGCGGGTTGGAAGTGGACGCTCGGGCCCGTTCACAGCAAACCTGTTCACAGCAAACCAGCTTGAGGGCACGCTGAAGCGACTGAAAGCTGGGGCGACTGTAAGACTCAGTGGATGGATAACCGGGAGCGGGAATGAAGTATTGGTTGGTCAAATCTGAACCCGATTGCTTTTCGATTGCTGACTTGGCCAAGTCAAAACGGCAGACAACCTGTTGGGATGGCGTTCGCAATTATCAAGCCCGGAACTTTTTGCGGGATGAGATGCGGTGCGGAGATCAGGTCCTGTTCTATCACAGCAGCTGCGAGCAGCCCGCCGTCATGGGACTTTGCGAGGTGGTCAAGGAAGCTTACCCCGACCATACTGCGTTCGACCGCGACAGCGACCACTACGATCCCAAGAGCAAACAATCGGACCCGACTTGGATGATGGTCGATATCAAACTCGTCAGGCAGTTTGCAGAGCCCCTTCCTTTAGAGAAGTTGAAGTCCGTGGCCGGTCTGAAAGAAATGGAACTGCTCCGGCGGGGTTCGCGGCTGTCGGTTCAACCGGTCACTCGGCCCCAGTTCGACTTGATCCTCAAATTGGCGAAGTGAATCCATGGGAATCAGCGAGGGACAGTTATCCGAACCGGTCGCCGCTGCCGCGACAGGCGAAGCCGGTCCCTTGGAAGGTCGACGGGTCGCTTTCGCCGGCAAGCTGGGGGCGATGAATCGCCGTGAGGCCAAGCAGGTGGTCCGCGCCGCCGGCGGTCTGATCAGCGATCAGGTCGAGGCGAATGTTGACTTGATTGTGATCGGTGCCGACCAGAAGCCGAGTGACAATTACTCTGAACTGTTGTCCGATGTCGTGCTCGAGGCTGCCGGGCAGGGGACGCTGGAGATTATCTCCGAGACGGAATTTTGGCAGCGCTTGGGGCATGTTGAGGCGGAGACCGACGCCCGTCGCCTGTACACACCCGCGATGCTCTCGGAATTGCTCAGCGTTCCCCTGAGCACAATTCGTCGCTGGCACCGGCGCGGATTGATCACGCCGTTTCGCCAAGTCAATCGGCTGGCTTATTTCGATTACGAGGAAGTTGCCTCGGCAAGGCATCTGGCACAATTGATTGCCGCTGGCGAGTCACCTCGGGAGATCGAAACCAAACTCGGGCGTCTGGCCGAGATGTTTCCATCGCTGCAGCGACCACTGTCTCAATTGTCGATCATCATCGAGGGGCACTCACTGCTGCTCCGACAGGGCGGCGGATTGGTCGAACCGGGCGGGCAGATGCGGATCGACTTTGCCGCACTCGAGGCTGGCGGTCAAGCCGAACCTGCCTGTCATCGGGCCGTGCTCGCGTTTCCCAGCCGCGAACCTGTAACCAGCATTCCCGTGCCCCCCTTCTCGACTCCGGGGGAATTTCTGGAGGCGGCGATCGAGCTGGAAGACGCTGGTGACATCACGGATGCGATCGAGGTCTACCGCTCGATGCTGCTCGCGCTTGGGCCTTCGCCCGATGTCGCTTTTCGACTCGCTGAACTGCTCTATCAAACGGGTGATTTGTCCGCCTCCCGGGAACGCTACTATCTCGCCGTGGAGTTGGACCCGGAATACGTGGAGGCTCGAGCCAGTCTCGGCTGCGTCCTTGTCGAACTCCGACAGTGGAGCCTGGCCGAAGCAGCTTTTCGTGGCGCGCTGGAGCATCACCCAGACTATCCCGATGTCCATTTTCACCTCGCTCGGTTACTCGACCAGTTGGAGCGGAGGGAGGAGGCGATACAGCACTGGCAGGAGTTTCTCCAGTTGGCGCCCCGCAGTCCTTGGGCCGATGAAGCCCGTGAGCGGTTGGGACTGGGGCCACTGCTTTTCGAAGCGGATGAAGTTGAGAACTGAGCAAACTGCCCGCCCGCTCCCGGTTCCCGGACCGCTGGAAAAGAGAGTCGATACCGGCCAAATGGAAGAGTCTGGCGTGAGCGGATGAGCGGCTCGCCGGGGACTCATAGGCCCCACAGGCCCCAGAGGCCCTGAGCGTGGAGCAACTCGCTCAGTTTCCCTTGGCCCTCGATCGGGGCGTTAAACAGTGACTTCGATGGCATGGCTCTGGTCGAGTGCCGGGATGACACCGGAATGTTCCAGCCGGTTGGCTTCTTCCTGGATGGCAACAAATCCGTCTCGAAGGTCACTTAGAACCTTAATCGCTGGCGGGTAGTCTTTTTTCACCAGGCAATCCATGGCGAAGCTCAGCAAGCGGCCGATGTTGGTAGCCACTTCGCTTTCTTCCATTTTCAGACCGGCAAAGATTCCAAAGAGCATTTTTTGCGCGTCGAACTGGGCATTGATCGCGGCTTGGGAATTTCCTGCCGCGAGGGCTGCACCAGCGGTTTCCAAATGAAGAATTGCCCGGTCGTAGAGCGCGATGAGCATTTCTACCCGGGTCAATCCGCCCAGAACTGCCTGCCGCCGATATTGCTCCGTGCCGTACATCGAACTCCTCCTGCTCCTCGAAACCGAGCTGGGGCAAATTTCGGGTCGTCCAGTCCCCTGCCCGCTTTAGTTATCGTGGCAACCTCGCAAGGCTGAACCGAACACGACCGATTTTTCTGCCTTTCCGCCGAGTTAAGGTTCCGCCGGGAGCAGATTAATTTCTTCGGGAGTTGTTGAGATTGCTCAGGCCGGTGAGTTGCCCGGAAATGAAACTGCCCGTTTGCTGCAGGTCGCTGAGTAACCGCTCGAGGTTGGCGAATTGAGCGACGAGACTGGCGCGCTTGGCCTCGGCTACCTCATTGACCCGCTTGATTGAAGCGTCAAAGGCGTCAATCTGGCTTTGGAACGACTCGTTGCCATTCTTGACCTGGCCTTTGACCGGGTCGAGTACCTTCGTCAGGTATTGCTCCAGGTCGGCGGTGACTCCTCGAGTAACCGTCAGGTTCGCTTCCACCCCGGCAGTTACCTGTGCGGCGGTCAATGTCACCCGCACCTGCAGGTCGGCCGTGTTGACATTGTTGGCATCACCCATCAGCAGCCGGCCAGTGCCTTTGGCAGTCTCAATTTGTCCATTGACCATGAATCGACCGACCACATCCGCACCGACATCCGATTCGCTGCCACTGAAGCCGAGCACCGTCAGGGCTGTCCCCCCCAGTTCCTCGATTTTGGAGTTCGAACCGTAAGCTTGTGAAGTGAGTCGCAGTTGGCCTCCTTCGATGCTGGCCGTCACCTTTCGGCTGCCCAGGCTGGTCGCGGAGTTGATCACCGATTCCAGTTGGGTCGCCAGTTGGGCTGGGGTGTACGTCCCGGCCGTCAGCGAGAGTGTCCCGCTCTCCTTTCCGTCAAGCTTGAAGCTGAAGGTGTTCTGTCCCGGGGCAATCACGATTGTTCCGCCGAGCCCGCTGCTGCTGATCGTCGCCTGTTCGGCTGCCTGGGTGATATCAACTTGATAAGGAGTCGTGCTGGACTTGGTTCGGGAACTGCCCAGAAGGAACTCGACTCCTGCGGCGGTGGATTCAGCGGATAGTCCAAAGAGCCTTTGGACATCCCGGGCGCTAACCCCGCTGAGTTCCCCGGACAAGGCCTTGCGGAGTTTGCTTTCGTCAAAGGTCAGTGTGCCGTTCGAGGAAACGCCGACGCCGACGCGGGACAAGCGGTTGATCGCCGTCTCCAGCCCCGGAACTGAGCCGATCGCAATGGAGCGAAGCTGGTTCTGGATCTCCGAGACCGAGCGATTGCCGAGCAGCGGTCCGGCTTTTTGCGACTGGACAATGAACTGGGACTGTTCGGAAATGTACTGGATGACTCCGTTGAATTCTTTGACGAAGTCTCCGACCGCGGTCACGACGCCCTCATTGTCCGCACCGACCGAGACAGTCACTTCCTTGCTGGCGTCAGCTTTGAGCAGGTTCAGGGAAACGCCGTCGACCAAATCATCGATCCGGTTGGTCTCGTAGACTGAGGTGATGGCTCCTGCTCCGGAGCCGATGGTGATGGAAGCGTTTCCCGCAGCCTGGACGACGGCTCCAGTAAAATCCGGTTGAACGGCGCCGCCCGAGGAGGCTGCCAGATTATTGGTAATGCTGATGGTGTTCGACTCGCCGGTATACTTTGACGAGAGCAGAACTTTGAATTGACCACTCGCCTGGTCTTTGACCAAGGCGGCCGTGACATCTTTGGCTTGTGCATTGATCGCTGTCACCAATCCACTGGCCGTATTGTTGCTGGCGTCGATGGTGATGGTGGTGGACTCGCGGTTGCCGACGCGAATGTCGAGAGTCCCTTGAGTGATCGTGCTGGTCGCAGCAGCGAAACCGGACGAAGCCCGCTTTTCAGCCGCTGCCAAGGCGTTGACTTTGAGCGAGAAGGAGCCGACTTGCGCTCCACTTCCGGCTGCGGCCGAGACGATCGACTCATCGCTGACTGATGCGGTTCGGGCATCGAAAACCGAACTGGTGACCCGATTCAGGCGGCTGAGACTTGACCGCAAGCTGAGCAAGCGGGCTTCGACTCCCTTGAAAGAAGTCTGACGGTTGACGACCTGCTGCTTCTGCTCATTCAGGCGATTGACCTGGTTGGCCTGCAGTTTGACCATGCTGTCGATGATCGAACTGGTGTTGAGCCCCGAAATCAGGCCGTCAATTGAAAAACTCATGGCAGGTTTCCTGAAATGGAAAAAACGCGGAGAGGCAAAGGTGCCTCTCCGCGCAGTCGTTGAACCGTTTATCCAGCCAAGCCAAAGCCCGGCTCAGAGAGCGGAGTCGTTTTCTCGACTATCGTCCCAACAGAGACAGGACCAGCTGCGACGACTGGTTGGCACTCGAAAGGACCGAGGCACCCGCCTGAACCAGAACCTGATTGTTGGTGAAGGCCGAAATTTCCTGGGCAAAGTCCGTGTCGCGAATGACCGACTCGGCATTGACCGTGTTTTCCAAAGTAGCCCGCAGGTTGTTGGCAGTCGATTCCAGAGTGTTGGCCTGGAACGCACCCAACTTGCCACGGAGATTGGAGATTTCGTCAATCGCAGCGTCGACAACCGCCAGGGTATCCTGGGCTTTGGAGGCCGAAGTCACGTCGATTGTGCTGAGCGAATCAAACTGGTTGCTTCCCAAGCCAACACCGAGGCCGTTGGGGTTAACCTTGTCGATTCCGATATTGACCGTCTGGTTCTGGTTCGGACCAATTTGGAAGGTCAGCGAGTTGTCAGTTACGGTCACGTTGCCTTGACCGCCTGTCACGGAGAGCGTCGGATCCGTTCCGTCTTCTGCCAGACGAATGGCGACGCCCTTCGACCCGCCGGCAGTTCCAGTCAACACGGCACCTGATCCGGTTGCTGCATTGCCGCCGATGGTTCCACCCACGTCAACGCCTGAGTCGGTGATCGCCGTGGTTCCAAATCCCGAGCTGGTTGCTCCAGCTGCGACGTTGGAAATCACGCTGACGGACGAGCTGGCGCCAAAGTCTTCGCTGTAAAGCTGCGTGGTCGTGCCATCCACTCGGGCGACGACGCCGGTCTGCCCGGTAAATTCATTGATTCGGGAGACAACGCCGGCCTGATCGAGTCCAGCATTCAGCGTGATGTTTACACCGTTGATGGTCAGCGTCTCATCCGCCGCCAACACATCGGTCTGGTCGGTGGCCGCATCGGCGATGGCGCGCTCTGCGGTCTGCGTAACGTTGACCGCATAGGTACCGGCCGAGGTGTTGGCTCCAGCCTTGAGGAAGGTCACGTCTGCATCCGAGGAGACCCCGGTCTTGCCGGCCGAACCATCCAGCAGCTTCTTGGTGCCGAACTGCGTGTTGTTGGCAATCCGGTTAATCGTGTCCAGGGCGTTGGCGATTTCAGCCTGATTGGCGGCCAAGGCGTCGTCGTCATTCACGCCGGAGTTGGCCGAATCGAGCGCCAACCCGCGCACCTTGACCAGCAAGCTGTTGATTTCGCCCAAAGCGCCTTCAGCCGTCTGCACGACCGAAACCGCCTTTTCAGTGTTGTCGATGGCGGTCCGCAATCCGGAGATTTGAGCCCGTTGCTTCTCTGAAATGACCAAAGCCGCGGGGCCATCAGCACCGCGGTTTACTTTCAAGCCCGATGACAGTCGCTCGATGGAACGGTTCAGCGAGTTCTGGGCTCGCGAAAGATTGTTCTGAGCGTTGATCGAGCCGCTGTTGTTAACTACCCCTAAAGCCATGAATGCCTCCCAATGAATAATCGATTGTCTTCAACCGCATCCATGCATTAACCAATTTCAGAATCCATCCAATCATTGGTCACTGTTTTTGCAGGTTGGGACACCCAAACGCCGACCCCCGGTCGTTTAGAGTCCCAGAATGCCATTCGCTGCCGCAGCTGCTCCGGCGCTCGTTAAATAAGCACCCGATTGGACCTTGGCTCGCGCTTGATTAATGGCTGATTCGCGGTCTCCTGCCTCGCTTTTCAGACTCAGAACCAATTGAGCCAGCCGCAGCTTTTCAACCTCTGCCGCTGTTCCTGGGGACAACTCGCGTTGGGAACCGGTCGAAACCGGACCCGCAGCGGCTGCCTTGGAAACAGGCAGGTTGGGTTGCGATCCCTGTGGATTAATCTTCATGGTGTCTACTCCTGAAAGTCGTCACACGCTCGTTATCGATGGGATTTCCCCGAGCTTGCGAAAATTTTGCTCAAGCTCAAGACTTTTTTTCGACGATTCAACTTTAACGGTCAGGCAAACTCTGACGATTACATCGACTCGATCGACGACTCGTCTGCAGAAAACTGTCCGATTTCCCCCCGGTCAAAAGGTAGCCAACATGTTTCGTGTGGAATTCTGGATCGTTTCCACACTCTTCTGCTGCGGAGTGATAGCAGGGTTGGTGCTGTCATGGCCTGACAGCAAGCCACCTGTCCCCGCGGTCGAAGCGGACCCGGCAGCAGGCGATCATGCCGAGCACGCCGAACCGCCTGTAGACCAGACCAACGCCGCTCGGCTGCTCCGCTCACTTGCTTTCGAACTGGGGCTCGATGAGGAGCTGAGCCTCGAAGAAACCGAGGGCAAGCTGCTGCGGTCGGCCGACCAGTCGCTGCTGCTTGGCAACTATGGCGGAGCGCTCAAATTGATTCGCACCGTCTTGCAGGTGGAGCAGTCACATCCCGACCCGGTCGTTCTCTGTCGCCTGGGCCTGGCGGAAGAACTGCGTGGAAACTACCCGCTTGCCGAAAAGGCTTACCTGCAGGCCATCAAACGCCCGACCAGCCGTCCGATTGAGATTCTCGGCCTGACCGGATTGGCTCGAGTCTGGTTGCTGAACGACAAGCCTGCCGAGGCGATCGAACTGCTTTCGGACATTCTGTTGCAGTCGCGCCGCTTCAAAACGGACTCCGAATTTCTCGAGGGTGAAGTGTTGACCCTGCTGGCAACGGCGCAACGACAACAGGGAATTCGGGGGCAGCAGCTTTCGCCCTTCAGTCCGGACGGAGTCGACTTCGCGCCGCCGGAAATTGAACTCGAGCCAGCCATTGAGGTGTTGCAAGCCAACTCTGTTCCCCGGCCGATGCTCGCCTCTGGTCAAGAGCATGCTGCCGCCGCCCACGATTCCCATCAGGAGCCAGAGGCTCATCAAGCCGAACAGGCTGCGCCGACTTCCACTTTACGGGTGATTTCCCGCGAGTCGGATCAAGCCTCATCGATTCTGCTCTTGGCAGACCTTGAAGTGTTGCCCCTGACGCCATTACTCGAACAGCTCGCGACGACCTCAGGTCTGAAGCTGGAGTTGGATCCGGCGGCGATTCCGTTTTTGCAGGGAAGAAGCAAGGCACTGCAATTCGAGCAACTCAGTCTAGGCCTGGTCCTCGATGGGCTGCTGGGGCCGATTCATCTTGGATGGAGTCAGGACGGCGATGTGATCCGGGTCTCGGTACTCGAAGAAAGTACGGAGTCACCCAATTGGATTCATGCCGCAGGGAGAACGTGGCAGCATTTTTTGCAGCTCGTGCCCCGCGATCGCCGTCAGGCCTATGCGCACTACGAGCAAGGCAACCTGCAACTTCTCGAGCGGAATTACGACGAAGCTGCCACCAGATATCAGGCCGCTTTGCAAGTCGGAGCCCGCGATGACATGGCTGCCCGCATTCATTTGAATCAAGCCCGGATCAACGCCGCTCTGGGACGAACTGACGAAGCCATCGCCCTGCTCTTCCGCGCGATTGACACGGCCACCAATAAACATGTCGCGGCCCTCGCTTATTTCCTGATCAGTCAGTTGCAGGCACAGCAGGGTCAGTTGGAGGCTTCGCTGAACGCAGCCAGCCGAGCGATCTCGCTCTCTCAAGAGGAGCCACTGACTGCCCAGGCAGTCTTGCAGCAGACCCGGATTTATCTGCTCCAGAACAAGCCCTTTGCCGCCAATCAGGCGGTTTATCAGCGCCGGGAATTGTTTGCGGGTGGAACCGAGCGGGAAGTTGCTGCCTTGATCTCAAGTCTCTCGCGTTTACTCGGTTCCGAATTGCCTGAGGCGCGGCGAAACGAAAGCTATCGGCTCGTCTCGGTGCTGCAGGACTTTACCCCGAACAAGCCGCTCTCGACGATCGATCGATATCTTGTCGGTCGCGCGTGGCAGGCGCTCGGATTCGACGCCTTGGCCCTTTCCAGTCTCGAGGCGGCGCTGGCCCAGGCGACAGATACGTACTGGCGCGACCGGCTCCTGTTCGAGCTGGCAATCGAACACCAGCGACACAATGATTACCAACAGGCGATCAAGTGCTACGAACATCTGGCTCGGGCGGACAATCTTGAAACGGCGACCGCAGCCAAATTGCAAATCCTTGAAGCTCGGTTGGACCTGCGGCAGTTCCCCGAGGCGATCATCGTTGCCCGTGAATTGCTGGCGGCGAAACTTTCGCCGGAACAGCAGAAAAGCGTGTTGACATCGCTCGGCCTGGCCTATCGTCAAATGGGCGAACCCTACGCTGCGGCACTCTGCTTTGCAGGAATGCTGCCCCAGGAGAATCTACAGAAATGATCACCTCCCTCCGCTGCTGTTTTCATTGGGACCGGTGTGCTGCCTGGGTGCGATCGGGTGCGACAACCATTGCCGTTGGCCTGCTGCTGAACCTGCTGCTAAGCGGCGCTCTGGTTGCTCAGAATTCGCCGCCGGAGGATTCGGCTGCCCGCAACAATCAACTCGGCCAGGAACTCTTGAAGTCACTGGAGGACTTCCGCCAGCAGCAGATTCCGGTGATGCCCGATTTGCGTTTGCCAAGTGCCAGTGCCATCCCCGGGGAAAGTCCCGAGCAACAGCGTCTTCGCTCCATCCAGCAGCGACTGGAACTGATTCGCACACTGGTTCAGCAGCGGCAGGAGGCAGAGGCATCCAAAAAGCAGTCTACTTCCCGGGCAGATTCTGGCTCGCCGCCTGCCCCGAATGCGGACACGACGGCTCCCGGCAAGGAGGAGCCTAAACCCGAAGCGAAACCGGCTGCGCAGCCGCAGCCTGAGTTCCCCCTGCCAGAACTTGGGCCTGGTCCGGAAGCGACGGCCACCGAAAAGCCCGCCAGCACCCCGCCCAAGTATCTTGGCCAGACGGTCGTTCCCGCTGCTGTGGACCCGCTGGAATTGGCGAACAGCCTGTTTCAAACCGGCAACTACGAATTAGCTCTGAAGACCTATCTGGCGGTCGCGGACTCTCTCGACAAGCCTCAGGACGCACTCTGGACTGAGTATTTTATTGCCAGTTGCCGGCGGATCCTGGGTGACTTGCCCAATGCTGAGAAGGGATACCGCGGCCTGGTGGAAAGTCGTCGGCCGACTCGCCCCGTAGAAGCCGCCCGGTGGTGGCTCGATAACGTCGAGCGCAGAAAAAACATCGAAACCACAATCACTCAAATCGATTCCTACCTGCAAGCTGTTTCCAAGGAGCTGAGCCCCAATGGAAAATGACCCCCTGGTCGCGAATGCCTTGCTCGAGCAAATCGTCCGGCAGTATCGACACGTCGACAGCCAGCTCGAGCAGTTGCTGACCGATTCCGTTCGTGGCGAATGGAGTGAGGCGGCGACCAGAGAGGTGCTGCAGCACTTGACCACAATCCAGCGATTGAGTGCCGAGGCTGGTCAGGCGGCAGCCGAAACCTCCCATTCCTCGCGGCCCGCTGCGGAGTTGGAGCAGATCACCCAGCTTTTTCACGCGATGCTGGCCAAGATCGCCCGCCTGGAGAAAGCGGCGACCGAAGCCCGTGACCGCTTGCTGCCTCAGGTCAATGCGAGTGTTCGCTCGCTGCAAATGCAGCGGGCTTACGCCGGCAGTTCCCGCTGAGTTTCCACCCTCGTTCCCTTTCTGCTTCCCGTTCATCGGAGCGCGACTTTTTTCAACCACCGAGGAATAGGGGAAACACGCCCCGGTCCGCCTCGGATCCAGCAAGCTGAACAGCCACCCGCTCCTGCTGGTTGGTCATTTCCGTTACTCGCCTGCGGCGCTGCGACAGTCCAGGTGCCGAACACCGAGATAGAGAGAAAGCAAACAATGCCTGACCTTCTTCGCTTCGAAGACTATCGAAATCCGGAAGCCACCAAGCTCTCAGGTGGCTCAGTGGTTGATGAAGCCAATGCTCCGGGAGCCACGGGCGCTCCGACCTTCGCCGCAAACGCTTCGCTGGTGGATGACCCGGGTTTCATGGTTTGCTCCGCGCAAATGCACAGTTTGGCCCGGACCGCGCAGCGCGTGGCAGCCTCCTCCGCCACGGTCCTGATTACCGGGGAAAGTGGCACTGGCAAAGAAGTTCTGGCGCGGTGGATTCATCGCCATGGCAAGTGCTCCCGGCAGACTTATATTCGGGTGAACTGCGCGGCGCTTGCTGAAAGCCTGATCGAAAGTGAACTGTTCGGACATGAACGGGGCGCCTTTACAGGTGCCAATGAACAGCGAATCGGCAAGTTCGAACTCGCCATGGGCGGGACGCTGCTGCTGGATGAGATCAGCGAAATCCCGCTCCGGGTCCAGGCCAAGTTGCTGCGGGTGCTGGAAGAGCAGGAATTGGAGCGAGTCGGGGGTAATGAGACCGTAAAATTAAACGTTCGCGTTCTGGCGACCTCGAACCGGAACCTCGCGGACGAGGCGCTGGCGGGCCGCTTTCGGCTGGACTTGTTCCACCGCTTGAACATTGTGCATTTTCATTTGCCGCCACTCCGCGAACGTCCCAATGACTTGGAACTTCTCGTCCAGTATTTCTGTGCGCAGTTTCGAGGCGAGTCGCCCGCGGGCGTGGAAGGCTTCACTCCCCGGGCCCTCGAGCAATTGAGGCAGTACCCCTGGCCCGGAAACGTACGGCAGTTGCGGAACACGGTTCATCGGGCCTCCCTGCTCTCAACTGAGAAGTGGGTTCAGCAAGCTCCGCTTGACCCGCTGCCGGGAGCCGGCGGCGATTGTCTCCCCGCTGAGTTCTGCAATCTCACCTTGGCAGAAATGGAGCGGAAGATCATCGAAGCCTCACTCGTCCGCTTTCAGGGGAACAAGCGCCTCGCCGCTGAAAGTCTGGGAATCACAGCCCGAACGATCACGAACAAGCTGAACGAATACCGCGAACTCGATACCCGGGCAGCTTGACCAGCCCTCGGCCCCGATCGTTTTCCCGGGCCTGAGTTCGGCCCAGGCCGGCTGGGGGCCAATCGCTCCCGCTGGACGATTCGCCTCGGCCAGAACCGAATCCACCTTTTCTGGACCTGCCCCGCTCGGGTGGCAGCTGCTCAGCCTACCCACCTGTCTCGCCGCCGCAGTCTCTTGACCTCTCACCGCCGCTCTGGCGAAGTTGCCAGCCTTGCCTGCGAGTTTCTTCCGCGCTTGCGGCCAGGGTAAACTGGACGCGCACAGGGAAGCAGATCAGAACCAGCCCCGCCACAGCGCTTGGGCGGTCGCGATTCGACGTCGCGATTCGACGGTCACGGTCTATCCGCCGCGGAAACTTCCGACCGGCTGGGAATTTCCAAGGGCCTTCCCCGCAAGCTTGGCTGCCCAGCGGAGGGTTTGCAATCTGGCTCAACTGCCGGTAGCCGAAGGCTCTCGCCCAAGTCGCGTCGAAAAAAATTCTTTCTCGTGGAGGCAAGTTTTCCTTTCAGTGCACGATAACCAATTCGCCAAATTAGATTGAGCCAAATCGCGCCCGAATTTTCTGGAAAACTGGCGAGGCTTTGCCGCCGATTGCGCGTTACAGCTTAACACTGTTCCCGAGCCTTTACCCCGGCTGTTTGCCGGAGGTGGATCGCTTGGCGGTAAAATTTCCCCCGGAAAACCGGCTCTTTCTCTGCGATTCAGACCGGCTCGAGTTTGCCTGGCCCGATTCCAAGTCGCCAGAGCTGCTCAGCTTGATTGGCACTGGACTTGCAACTGCCCGACTGCACGGTTCGATCCCTGCTCACAGTCTGGTGTCCAGCTTTCGATATGACTGCGGTTTCTACATCCCAAACTCCTCCCCCCGACCTGTTGCTCAGTTTACTGACCGGCATGGCTGGGGCGCCGACGGTCGACAATGCTTTCGGAACTACCGGCAAGCCCGGGGAGTTTGTCGGGCTGCTCAATCTGCTTGAAGGCGATTCCAGCTCGCCCGGCGATTCACCCCTGGTCGGGAAAAGCAAAGACGAGGCTGGGCCGGAAGGATTAGGGCAACTCAATTCGTTGCTGGTCGCCTCATTTGCCTCGGCAAGTCTGACGCTACCAACCAGGGGAGCGCAATCAGCCGGGGAACCTTCGCCCCTCGGCTCGGGTGTGGGAGGGGCCTCGGGAGTCGGAGGCTCAATGAATGGTCAAAAGAATCAGGCCGCAGCAATACCCGGCTTGCCATTGAATCCAGGTCAACTGGCCGGCCCGCAGCCAGAGCCCGCCCAGATCAGCGGGGCTAACTTGGTCGCGAGTACCGCCGGTCAAGATTCCGATCGGTCCGGGAAAGCGGAATCGAAATTCGGTCGCCTCGATTCCTCGCTCGGTTCGGCAGCTGAAAAATTCCCTGATACCAACGCGCAGCTGACCAGAGCCGAAGCTGTTGTTGCTGAGACGGCGCTTTTCCCGACTGAGCAAAATCCAAGCGCCGCGCAACTAGCCGAGGCGAATTCGCCGCTGGCATCCCTGCAGCCGAAATCTTCTGGTTCCGCTGACGGCGGCGGGCGAACGGAAACGGCCCGGGAAACACGCGGCCGCAGTTCCTCCAGCGAAAGTGCTTCGCAGTGGGATGGAAACGGGATGGGGACAGCATCTGCCCAGACTACGGTCGCAGTCACCGCGGCCTCCGCAGCGAACTTGAATGCGGATGACACGGCTCACCGCGCACTCTCTGAAAGTTCGGATCCGATTGAAGCCGAGTCCGTTCATCGTCGCGGCGACCAGCCTGCTGCCGAGAACATGTCCCTGCTCTATCGGGAACCAGCCGAGCTCAACTCGCTGCAAGCCAGTTTCGAATCACATCTTGAGCAGGTTGCCGAGAGCTTCCCGCTGGAGAGTGTTGCCGCTCAGATTGCCAACGCAGTCGAGCCGGACGCAGGTTGGATCACCGTTGAGATTCAGCCTCCCGATTTGGGCAAACTCGAAATCATGGTCAGCAAGCAAGGCGACGACTATCTCGCCCGGATTGTGGCCCACGAGTCGGCGACTGGCGACGCACTGAGCTTGCAACGCGAACAGTTAATCGATGCTCTGGGGCAGCATGGATTGGAGCTCAAGGAAGTTCAAATCACCTCCGACACCGGTTCCGGAGGCAACTCCAGCCCGGAAGGTTCCCGCTCGAATACCAGTGAGCAGCAGGGGCAAGAGACGCCGAGCCAACGGGATGATCGTCCAGGCCGGGGTTCTCGAGTCAGTCTGCCCCCGCCGGGCGCGCAATCCGAGTTTCACAGTCCCGCTTCAAGTGGAGCTGGCAACAGACAAGTCAATCTTCTGGTTTAGCGACCAAATCACCAAACTCACCTCATTCCAGGAACAGACAATATGTCAACCACTTCTGCCGCCAGTAGCGCGCTCAGCAAGATGGACTTTCTGACGCTGCTGACAACCCAGCTCAAGTATCAGGATCCGACTTCGCCCACCGATCAGGAAGCCTTTGTCGGGCAAATCAGCCAGATGTCGATGGTTGAAACCATGCAGGAGTTAAAGGCCTCCTTTGGGCAGATGCTCAAACTGCAGGAAGTGTCTCAAGGCGTCAATCTGGTCGGCAAGAATGTCGAATACATGAATCCTTCATCGGGTGAAGTCAGTCGTGGGCGAGTCAGCGAAATCACCATGAGCAACGGCAAACTCGCCGCTGTTGTGGGCAACAGCCTCGTTGACATCAACTTGATTAAATCGATTTCAGTTTGAACGAGAGTTCACTGCCAGCCTTCCGCTCTGAGAGTTCCAATCATTACTTTATCCGTGCCTTCCAGGACCAGCTAAGCCATGTCCCGTTCACTTTTCTCCAGCGCGTCCGGTCTGCTTTCTCATCAACGCAAGTTGGACGTGGTGGCTAACAACCTGGCAAACGTCAACACAACCGGATACAAAGCCCAACGGATCGCTTTCGCCGACCTGATTTACCAGACCCTGTCCAGCGGCAACGGTACGTCTACCGACAAGCGGCTGGCGGGTACCAATCCCAGTCAGATTGGTAACGGTGTGCGGGTGGCTTCGATTCAGCGGAACATCGAGCAGGGCGTGTTGCAGATTACGGGGGGTGAGTTCGATTTCGCCCTTGAGGGGAGTGGGTTCTTTGCGGTCTCGAACAACGCCAGCACTTACTACACCCGCGACGGCCAGTTTACGCTGAACGCCAAAGGGTACCTCACCATCGCCAACAGCGGCATGTTGGTTCAGCGCAGCGGTACGGTGGGCGAGCCGAGCGAGGGGAAAATCGGCTATCAGGAGCCCGGCGACCCCTCAATCAAGATTCCAATCGGCACCATCGTACCCGGCAAAGAGACCGCAGTCGCGTCGTTCTCAGGGAACATACCCGCTTCTGCCAAGCCTCCCGCTGCCGAAGTCCTGATGTCCAAACTGGCTTTTCGGACAGGCGGTGCCAATGCGACCTCCGCTACCCTTTTTAATGCACTCGAACGGAACACGGTCGACTACGTTGCCGGCGACTCGCTGAATGTGACTGGAACGAACCCGGATGGTTCCAGTTTTTCCGGCAGCTTCCCTGTGACCACAACGACCACGCTCGGGGATTTCGCAAACTTCGTCGACGGGTTGTTGACCGGAGCCAGTGCGACTTTCGACAACACAACGGGCAAGATCGTTGTCGAAGCTGACAACACAGGACCGGCGGAATTATCGCTGTCGTTCGAAGACGCTGCGGGGAACACAGGAGCAACCGACTTCGACGACAATGGCTTCATCTTGACCACTGATGGCAAAGATGGAGATGTCGTGACCACTAATGTCCAGATTTTCGACGCCCGTGGTCAGACTCAGACCATGATTGCGAGATTCCAGAAACAGGAACTCAACAGTTGGGACCTGACATTCTCGTTTACCGACTCGGTCGGCAGTTTTGTCGACTCAACCGTGACCGGAATCGAGTTCAATGACGACGGGACATTCGCCCGGGTGAATGGTACTGCCGCTGGCAACTCTGAAATCGAAATTGACTTCGACTCGATCACCGAAAACCAGAAGATCGTGCTCAGTTTCGACGAGCTCTCCCATACACCGAACAATTTCGAAACATTCTTTGAACAAGATGGTTTCAAGACGGGTGTGCTCAAGTCGATTAACGTCGGCGGTGATGGTGTGATCGAAGGCCTGGCGACGAACGGCGTGCGGATTCCAATCGCCCAGTTGGCGATTGCCAGTTTCGTGAATGAGCAAGCCCTGCTCAGCGAGGGAAACAACCTTTATTCTGAAACACTTAACAGCGGCGCCGCTGTCGTTGGCAAAGGGTTGACTGGCAGTCGGGGGCAGGTCGTGAAGGGAAACATTGAGCTCTCCAATGTCGATATCGCTTATGAATTTACACAGTTGATTATTGCCCAGCGGGGATTCTCGGCGAACGCCCGAACGGTCACCGTCACTGACCAGTTGCTCGAGGAACTGACCGGAATCGTCCGATAAGCTCGGGCTTTGAACCAGGCCGGGTGAGATTAATCAAGGCAGGTCACCGCTGAGCGGGGGCCTGCCTTTTTTGCTTTGCCCTTCAGCACAAGCGGCCGGCAGATCGAGATCGATTTGGTGCCGGGCGGTTATCGCATCGATTGGGAAACGGTAAAACGGAGCGGTTCTCCGGACTTGTTCATTCCCCTGGCTCCATTGAGGCCTGCAGTGAAATCCAGCGTTCCCGCATCCCGCATTCGATTGGCGAACCACGCTGAGGTTAATTCGCGCGGCCAGTATGTGCTCTACTGGATGGTCGCCAATCGGCGGGCGAGTTGGAATTACAGCCTTGACCGGGCTCTCGACTGGGCGGAGGAATTGGCCAAGCCGCTGCTGATTTTTGAAGCGCTCCGTCCGGACTATCGCTGGAATTGTCCCCGATTTCACCAGTTCATCATCGACGGGATGCAGGACAACGCTGCGGCTTTGGGCGACACTCCGGCAAGGTACTATCCCTACCTCCAGCCAACGCCTGATGCGGGCCGGGGAGCGATCTCCGCCCTCGCCGCCGAAGCCTGCGTTGTTGTCAGCGATGACTTTCCCTGTTTCTTTCTCCCCCAGATGCATGCGGCGGCCGGAAAGCAGATCCCGGTCAGTCTGGAGCTGATCGATTCCAATGGAATCTATCCGATGCGCAGCACGCAGCGGGTTTTCAGTCGCGCCGTCGACTTCCGCCGCCATCTTCAAAAGAACATCCGCCCGCACCTGGCCGAGGCGCCCGCCGCCAATCCCTGGCAACGTCGCAAGATACCCGCCTTCAAGCCTTCCAACCTCCCGGCTAACTTCACCCGTCGCTGGCCGGAAGTGGGCGACTTCAAAAAGGTCAAGCTCGCCGATTTTCCGCTTGACCACGCTGTCCAGCCAATCGCCGGAGTACGCGGCGGTGCACAAGCAGCCGAGCAGCGGCTGAGCGAGTTTCTCAAACGCAGACTGAATGACTACGATGAGGCGCGGAATGATCCGGCCCAGGCCGGCACCAGCGAACTCTCTTCCTACCTACACTTTGGACACATTTCCTCTCATCAAGTCTTTGCCCGACTGATGAAAGCCGCCGGATGGTGCGAAGAGCATCTTGCTCCCAAGGCGACGGGCAGCAATACCGGCTGGTGGGGAGTTCCTCCCTCAGTCGAAGCGTACCTCGACCAGCTGCTGACCTGGCGGGAACTGGGGTACAACTGCTGCGCGCTGACGGACAACTACGACCAGTATGAATCACTCCCGGGCTGGGCCCAAAAGACGCTCGCCGATCACGCCGGGGACAAACGACCCTATCGCTATTCGCTCGAGCAATTCGAAGCGGCCCGGACTCATGATTCGCTCTGGAATGCCGCCCAGCGACAATTGGTGCGCGAGGGTCGAATTCAGAACTATCTCCGCATGCTTTGGGGGAAAAAGGTGCTCGAATGGACCGCATCACCGCGAGAAGCACTGGAAATCCTGATCCAGCTCAACAACAAGTACGCCCTCGATGGACGCAACCCCAACTCCTACAGCGGGATTTTCTGGGTGCTGGGGCGCTATGACCGAGCCTGGGGCCCAGAGCGTCCGATTTTCGGAAAGATTCGCTACATGAGCAGCGACAACACCGCCCGCAAAATCGATGTCCGGCAATACGTAAAAACATGGGGGCCGGAGTAGGGAAGACCCTCGTTCGAGAAATCCGCAACTGGAAGGCAATCCGCTTTTGCCGGCTCTGTCATCCCAGGGGGCGTCAGGGACTCGCTCGCGTGAGGCTTACTTCTCCAGCTTCAGCATCCGCGGATTGCACCAGTTGACGAAATCACCCAAATCAAACTGCTCGCCGCTGAGCACTGACAACTCAATCCGGCGATAACCCGCGATTTCGAGATCGACCTGAGCCACTGGCTGGCTGGACTGCAGACGCCGCTTCCAGAGTTCAATCCCGTCGCCCCGAATGACGACCTCACAATCACCCTGCTGGCCAAGCTCCGGGTCGAGGCCAACATCCGCCAGAAGCTTGGTAAAACCGCGGTCGTTGGCAAAAACAAGCCGCGTCGTGGCTCGCATCCCCAACCCCTTGCGAAACTTCGCAGCCTCCGCGCCGGGCTGCAGCTGCAATCGCAGCGACTCGCCGCTCAGAGTCTGGTCGCGAGTCCATTCCCGAGGTTGACCAAAAAGTACCCGCTGTTCGCTCTCCAGCGGAGTCAGGTCCGAGAGGAACGCTTGCCGATCCGAAACAATCTCAATCCGCGAGAGCGCAGCGGCC